>Ga0082212_10008632_pt1 | contig 13273 bp, 12 predicted proteins | sample TergutNt197P3_FD_71548 | JGI IMG/M metagenome (GOLD analysis project Ga0082212, IMG submission 71548) | Neocapritermes taracua P3 segment gut microbial communities from Petit-Saut dam, French Guiana - Nt197 P3 | ecosystem: Host-associated > Arthropoda: Insects > Digestive system > Gut ... | reverse complement strand
TCGGGCGGGGCGCCTTACAACGGGCAGATCGAGTGCATGGGCAGGGACGTCAAATCATACAAGCCGCATGATTTTGCGAAAATAGCAGGAGTGCTTTCGCAGAGGCACTCGGTCAGCTACCCGTTCACGGTGGCCGAGATCGTGAGGCTGGGGCGCTACGCACATTCGAAAGGCGTCTTCTCCGGCGGCAGCGACGCGGATGAGGAAGCTGTCGCGCGGGCCATAGAGTTCACGGGCATGGCGCCGTTTTTGGATCAATCCGTGCTGACGCTTTCGGGCGGCGAGCTGCAGCGCACCTTCCTTGCGCAGCTGTTTGCGCAGGAGCCGAAGCTGCTCATTCTTGACGAGCCGACGAATTATCTCGACCTCGTCTACCAAAAACAGGTCTTCGCGCTGATCGGCGAATGGCTGAAGACTCCTGGGCGGGCTGTGGTTTCCGTCGTCCACGACCTTTCGCTTGCGCGGAAGTACGGGACGGACGCGCTTCTCTTGCATTTGGGGAAGGCCGTGGCTCAGGGCGCGGCGCGCGAGACGCTGTCGGCCGAAAACCTGAGCCATGTATACTCTATGGATGTATTTGCCTGGATGCGCACGATGCTGGGACAGTGGCAGGAGTGATGATGGCTTGGATTTTCTCTTCGTGGATGTGCACGATGCTGGGACAGTGGCAGGAGTGATGATGGCGGACGGGATGTTGGCTTGGATTTTCTCTTCGTGGATGCGCACGATGCTGGGACAGTGGCAGGAGTGATGATGGCGGACGGGATGATGGCTTGGCTGTTCTTCTTTCCAGGGGCGATGCTCTGCGGTTTCGTGCTGGATCTGCTGGTTGGCGACCCCGGGCGCTTCCCGCACCCTGTACGCGGGATGGGGAAGCTGATTGTGTGGGGCGAGGGATGGCTGCGCCGGGATCGGGGAAAAACTGAAGTGGAAGCAGGTGTGCAGGTTTCAGTGAAGCGGGAGCGGATGAAGGGCGCGGCGCTTGTGGCGATAACGGTAGGGGCTACGTTTGCCTGCTGTATTGCGGTCCTGTGGGTGTGCTTCAAGATACATCCGGCGCTCGCTTTTGTCGCCAGCTCCGTTATGTGCTGGCAATGCGTTTCGATCCGTGACCTTTCGGGCCTGGCCATGAATGTCCACGGTTTTCTCGTGGCCGGGGACCTGCCGGGCGCGCGCCGCGCCGTGGCGATGATCGTGGGCAGGGATACGGAAGCGCTTGACGGGGAAGGCGTAAGCAAGGCAGCGATGGAAAGCGTCGTGGAGAATACGGCGGATGGCGTTGTCGCGCCGTTGTTTTACGTGGCGATCGGAGGCCCCTGCCTGGGGATGGCGTACAAGGCGGTGAACACGCTCGACTCCATGATCGGCTACAAGAATGAAAGGTATCTGTGGTTTGGGCGGGCGGCAGCCCGTCTTGACGACGGCTTTGGATATGTGCCGGCGCGGCTCGCGGCGCTGTGCATGATAGCGGCGTGTGCGCTGGCTGGTCAAGACGGGCGGGGCGCCCTGAGGATATGGCGGCGCGACAGGCGAAACCACGCGAGCCCGAACAGCGCCCAGTGCGAGGCTGCCCTGGCGGGCGCCCTCGGCGTCGCCCTGGCGGGGGACGCGTCCTATTTCGGGAAGGCCGTCAGCAAGCCGGCCATTGGCGACGCCGGCCGCCCCGTGGCGCCGGAGGACATCAGGACGGCATCGCGGATCCTGTACGCGACGTCTTTTGTCTTTCTGCCAATTGCGTTCCTTGCCTGCTTAGGCATCTCGGGGCTATGTTGTTATTTCGGGGTATTTCCATTATGAAAGAGAACGGCGGCACAGCTATGAACAAGAAAAACCAGAGCGGGTTCCCGGTGTATCCGCGTACCGCGGAAACAAACGGGGAGAACGTCTATAGAGGCCCAGTCGGCGGGAGCGGCGTAAATATCGGTGAGGGCCCAATCGGGGCGAGCGGGGCAAACATCGGCGAATGCCCGGGCACAAGGGATGCGCTGCCCCCTCACGGAGGGGATGTATACGGGGCGCTGGCGGGCGGGCAGCCTGAGCCGCTGGATTTTTCGGCGAATATCAGTCCGCTTGGCCTTCCGGAAGGCGTCCGGCGCTCGCTAGCGGAACGCGCGGACGAATTCACGCGCTACCCCGACCCGCATTGCCGCATGCTCAGGGCGGCGCTGTCCGAAAAACACGGGATATTGCCGGGGCACATAGTCTGCGGGGCGGGTTCGGCTGATTTGATATTCCGCGCCGCCCGCGCCCTGCGCCCACGGCGGGCGCTCGTTACCGCGCCGGCGTTTTCCGAGTACGGGCGGGCGGCGGCTGAGGCCGGCGCGGAGGTTTCGCATTATCCGCTTTCCTATCCCGGCTTTGCCATAACGGAAGGGATGCGCGAAGCCGTCACGGGAACGGATCTGGCATTCCTGTGTAACCCGAACAACCCGACGGGCGTCCTTACGCCCCGCGAAACAATCAGGGGAATCCTTCTCGCCTGCGAAAAAGCCGGCGCCGTATTGATAGTCGACGAATGCTTCATGGATTTGGTGGACGACCCCGGGGCCTTTACGGCCGAGCCGTTGCTTACAGGCCACGACAACCTGATAATCCTCAAGGCCTATACGAAGACTTACGCGATGGCGGGCCTTCGGCTTGGCTATGCGCTCTGCGGCAGCGCGTCCGTAGCTGGGCGCATCGCGGAAACAGGGCCGCCGTGGAGCGTCTCCGCGCCGGCGCAGATTGCCGGAGTAAGCGCCTTGAAAGAAACAGCATACCTCGGCGAGCTTCGCGCCATTGTACAAAAGGAGCGGGGCCGGCTGAAAGCGGGGCTTGCGGCCATAGGCACCGAAGTCCTCGGCGGCAGCGCGAACTATGTGTTTTTCCGCATCGAAGGCCAGCCAGGCAGCGGCGCGAACGCACAACCAGGCGAGGGGGCAAAGAGCCTGAGCAGCGGCGCGAACGCACAGCCAGGCAGCGGCGCAAACGCACAGCCAGGCGACGGGGCAAAGAGCCTGGGCAGCGGCGCGAACGCACAGCCAGGCGAGGGGGCAAAGGATGCGGAGGGCAGTTTGCCGGCGCCAATCGCGGGCCGGGGCATCGGCTTTGCCGCAGCCATGGCCGGGCGCGGCATCCTGATTCGCGATTGCTCGAACTTCAAAGGCCTTGAAGACGGAACGTATTTCCGCGCCGCGGTGAGGCTTCCCGAAGAAAACGACATTTTTTTACGGGCGGCCCAATCGGCGCTGAAAGATACATGATACAGGCAGTGTAGTATAATGACGTATTGACGGAGGAAAAAATGAACGAAGGTTTTATACATCTGTATACAGGCGATGGCAAGGGGAAGACGACGGCTGCCGCCGGGCTGGCGGCCCGTGCAGCGGGCTACGGCAAGCGCGTCGTATTCGCGCAGTTCTTGAAAGGCAGCCAGTCGGGGGAAGTATCTTCGCTCGAAGCGCTTGGCATCATGGTCGTGCGCTCTAAAATAGATTTCGGATTCTGCTGGGAAATGAATGGGGGGCAAAGGGAAACGTGCCGCGCAGAACAAGAGAGGTTGCTTGGGGAGGCCCGTGACGCAGGGCCAGCCGATCTTCTGGTGCTCGACGAGGCGCTTGACGCGATCTCGACGGGCATGCTCGACGAGGAGGCACTAAAGGGTCTTGTCATGCAAAAACCCGAGAGGCTGGAGCTTGTGGTCACGGGCCGCGCCGCGCCGGGCTGGCTTGTGGACATGGCTGGCTACATCACCGAGATGAAAAAGGTAAAGCACCCCTACGACCTGGGGGTCAAGGCCCGCGAAGCGATCGAGTACTAGCGAGGGCCGATACGGCAATAAACAAAACAGGATACATTATTTAACAGATATAGAAGGACGGGACCAGGCATGGATTACAGGCAGGCGATCAAAGACATAAGGGGCGTGGACGAGGGGGCGATGGCCCGGGCGCGCGAGCGCTGCGACTCGCTCATCAAGCCGCCCGGCTCGCTCGGGCGGCTCGAGGAGATTGCCGTCCGGCTCGCGGGGATGACCGGGCAGGCGCAGAACACGCTTGACAGGCGCGCCATAGTCGTGATGGCCGCGGACAACGGCGTCTATGCGGAAGGCGTGGCGGCGGCCCCGCAGGCGTTCACGCGGACGCAGGCCGTCAACATGACGAAGGGCATCTGCGGCGTAAGCGTGTTTTCCAGGGCCGCGGGCGCGGATTTGTATGTAGTTGATATTGGCATAATGGAAGTGCCTGGGACGGAAGCCGTAATGGACAGGAACGTGCGGCGCGGCACGGGCAATATGGCCGTGGGCCCGGCGATGGCGAGAGACGAGGCCGAGGCGGCAATCGGCGCCGGCTTTGATGTCGCGGCAGGGTTGTTCGGGCAGGGATATGATATAATCGGCACCGGCGAGATGGGGATAGGCAACACGACGTCTACCAGCGCCTGCGCGATAGCGCTGCTCGGCCTGGCGCCGGAGCTGGCGGTCGGGCGCGGCGCAGGCCTGACGGACGAGGCGCTTGCGAACAAGGTCGGCGTCGTCAAGAGGGCGCTGGCCGTGAACGCCCCCGACGGCAGCGACCCGGTGGACGTGCTGTCCAAGGTCGGCGGGCTGGATATCGCGGGACTGGCGGGGTGCTTCATCGCGGCGGCCTATTGCCGGAAGCCCATCCTGGTCGACGGCGCTATCTCGGCGGTCGCTGCCCTGATCGCGGCCCGGCTCTGCCCGGCCGCCGCGGGCTTCATGATAGCGACGCACCGCTCGACGGAGCCTTCCTACGACCAGACGGCCAGGGAACTCGGCCTGAAGCCCTTTTTCGATATGGAGATGCGGCTTGGCGAGGGGTCGGGCTGCGCGCTGGCGTTCCCGATCGTATCGGCGGCCTGCGCGATGATGAACGAGATGGGGACTTTCGCGGACATCGCGTTTGACGATTCCGTGCTCGTCGACATACGCGAGACATGAAAGCCGGGAGGGCAGGCATTGAGCGAAACAGAAAAATTATACACTGAAAAAGACGCGAGAAGCGATATATGGCTGGTCACGGGCGGAGGGCGCAGCGGCAAGAGCGGCTACGGTGAAGCGTTGGCCGCCGAAAAAAGCGCAGAGGAGCGCGGGAAGGGCGCGGCCGGACGGCCAGGCGTGCTGTATATAGCCACCGCAGTGGCGTGCGACGAGGAGATGGCGGAGCGCATCGCGAGGCATCAGGCAGACCGCCCGGCAGGCTGGCTTACCTGGGAGCGTTATCGCGGTTTTTCGGATATAGGGCGTGAGTTTGACACGGAAGCGTTTGGCACGATACTGCTCGACTGCGTCGGCAACCTGCTTATGGGCATCCTGTTCGAGGAAGCCCCGGACGCGGACAATTGCACGGTCGCTCAGTTCGGGCTTGTCGAGCGCCTGGCAATATCGGAGATTGACGCGCTCTGCGATTATGCGAAAAAGCACGGCAAGCGTTTGGTTTTCGTAACGAATGAGGTGGGCATGGGCATTATCCCCGAAACGCGCTACGTACGTTATTACCGCGACGCTATGGGGCGGGTCAACAAGCATGCCGCGGAGGCGGCCGGCAATGCCGTCCTCATGGTGGCGGGCCTGCCGGTAACGTTGAAATGAGGATCCTATGAAGTCGTTTTTCCTGATGCTGGGGTTCTTCACGCGCCTGCCTGTGCCGAAGGTCGAGTTCACTGAGGCGCGCTACCGCGAAGCGATGAAGCTTGTGCCGCTTGTCGGGCTCGTCGTCGGCGCGATCCTGGCCGGGATATCCCTGCTCCTCTTCCTCGTTCAGGCGCCGACGCTGATTCGCGGCGCGGCGCTGACATGCGTATACATCTTCCTCACGGGCGGGCTGCATTTTGACGGGCTTGCCGATACCTGCGACGGGGTCTTCAGCGGAAGGACGCGCGAGCAGTCGCTTGAGATCATGAAGGACAGCAGGATCGGGGTTTTCGGCACGCTTGGCATCGTCATGGCGGCTCTGGTCTACTTCGCGGCCATGGCCGAAGCGCCATTCGCGGCGCTGCTCGTCTTTCCCCTTTGCGGGCGCGCATGCTGCCTCGTCTCGGCCTCCGCCGCGCCTTATGCCCGGCAGGAAGGCATGGGGAAGGCGGCTATGCCCGGCGGCGGCATTTTGAACGCATGGTTCGCTTATGCTTTCATCGTCGGCGCCGCGTTCCTGGCAATCCCGCTCATGATGCTTGTCAGGCTATTTGCGGGCCGGCTCGAGATCCCCGCGGCCGTGTTCCACGAGGGCTCATATGCGTTCGCGCCCGTCGTCCCGCTGATCGCTTCGGGCGCCGCGATCCTTGTGACTGCCTTCATGACCGTGCGGTTCAGGAAGAAGCTCGGCGGCGTCACGGGCGACACGTTCGGCGCGGTCATTGAAGTCTCTTCGCTGGCGTTCCTGCTCGTATTCATCGTCCTCTACAGGGCCGTGCCGTTATGAAGCCAGGAAGAAACATGATATTGAACCCGGGCAGGAACCAGGTATTTGCCAGGCATGAAGCGGTTAAGAGGCCGAATGATATGCCAGTTATCGTACCGGGGTCTATGCAAGAAACGAGACAGGATGTTGACCAAATATGAAACAAGACACTAAGCCGGGCATAAAGCCAAAACTGATAGCGCTCGATATAGACGGGACCATCCTTGACAAGCCGATGGGCATCCCTGTGCCGGCCGCGGTCCGGGAAGCGATCAAAGGCGCAAGGGAGGCCGGCGCGCGCGTCTGCCTCTGTTCGTCGCGGCCCTGCTTCTACATGCGCGACGCGACTGACGACCTTCTCGGGGTTGACGCCCTGATAGGGTGCAGCGGGGCCGAAATCGAGATAATAAGGACGCCGGGCGCGGCTCGCGGGGAGGCATTCTTCGTGGACGTGATGCCGCGGGCCCTTGTGCTCGCGGTGTTTGAAGTCGCGAAAAGAAGGGATCTTTATGTGTCTTTCGCGACGAGGGAAAAACTCCTGGTCGGCGCCAAGGGCCCGGTCGACCCGATGCCCGATGACGGCTCTATATTTGCCGTCCTGGAAGACGCCCCGCTACTGGCGGCGCTCCGCGCGCAGCCCGTCTCGTGCGCGGTCGTCTTTACGGCGCCGGACATGGAGGACGAGGTCGTGCTGGACGAGCCTTCCCTTGCGGGTGCGACTATCCAGCGGTCGGAGAAAAACTGCTTCATCGTCACGAACGAGGGGACGGACAAGGGCACGGGGCTCACGCGCCTCGCCGGGCTGTGGGGGATCGGCCGCGAAGGGATACTCGCCATAGGCAACGACGAAAACGACGTCCCGATGTTCGAGGCCGCGGGTGCCTCTGTCGCTGTCGCGAACGCGGGCCCCGAAGCCCTCGCCGCCGCGGACTGGATAGCCCCGCACGTGCGCGACGGGGGCGCCGCCGAAGCGATCCGCCGCTTCGCGCTTTAGGGCCCATAGCGACCTAAAACCGTAAAACCTGAAACGGATTGACAGTATATCACCACGGTGATATACTACTTCCAATGAAGGAGGGCGCATGGAAAACATTATTACGCTTTTTCACGGATCCGGCAGTATTATTGAAAAGCCTGAGTTTGGCAAGGGGAACCCGCGCAACGATTATGGCCTTGGGTTTTATTGCACGGAAAACATGGAACTGGCAAAAGAATGGGCGTGCAATGACCGGGCAGGCGGTTACGCGAATACTTATTTAATGGATATATCGTCACTTTCCGTCATTGATCTGTCGGGCGGGGAATATGATATTTTGAATTGGCTTGCCGTGTTGGCCAACAACCGCACTTTTTCGATAAACAGTCCTATAGCGGCGGAGGCAAAGGAGTATCTTACCACTTGGTTTTTGCCGGATTTGGGCGCTGCTGACGCGATAGAAGGATACCGTGCCGACGATTCATACTTTGCTTTCGCCATGGATTTTTTGAACAATACGATTTCAATAAGGCAGCTTGGCCGCGCTATGTCCCTTGGGTCGCCGGGCAAGCAGTTTGCCCTCAAAAGCCAAAGGTCGTTTGAATCAATAAGGTTTGTCGCAAGCGAGGAGGCTCCCGGGGAGGTCTACTTTAGCAAAAGGCAAAGAAGGGATTTGGACGCGAGGGAGGAGTACCTGAAAAACGAACGCGATGCTGCCCGTGTCATAGACGATATTTACATGATCGATATTCTCAGGGAAGGGATGAGGCAGGAAGATGCGCGCTTACAAAGAGATATACCTTAGCCAGGCGTCCGATACATTCGGCGCCATGATGGATTTCGCCGTCAACGATTGCGGTTTGCCCGGCGACGCTTTTCTGCACATGTTTACCGTGTCCGGGGTGGCGGAACAGTTTGAGCGGGGCAACCCAAAGTATATCGCGGGGAAAAGCGGCAAGGATTTGGTTTTGGAGACAATCAGGAAGGTCGCGTTTGCCGAAGGCGACCCGGACGTTCCTGGCCGCAGTTTCCGGACGGCGGAATACTGGGCGGGCTGGGCTTTGGCGCGCTATCAATGGCATACGGCCATGACATTCGCGTCCATTGTCCGCGCCTTGCCGTATAATGAGATTCTCAGGCTATACCCTACGCTGCATGAAGCGGATATCACGAAGTTCTTTAGCGTCGCGGACGGGATTGTCAGGGGCGGCAGTCCCGGGACAAACCTGAAACGGATCAGGACTATTGCGGGCATGTCCCAGTCAGGCTTAGCAAGGGAAGCGGAAGTCAGCTTGCGTTCGATCCAAATGTACGAGCAGCAAAAAAAAGATATCAACAAGGCGCAGGCTGTCACGTTGGCAAAAATCGCCCGCGCGCTTGGATGTTATGTCGAGGATTTATTGGAATGTGATTGTTAATTTCATAATGAAAGCAAAAGGGGAAGGAAGATGAAACCGATGAAGATGAAGATGAAGCCGATAATGGCGATCCTGATAGCCTCTGTGCTGCTGGCCGTCTCCCTTGGGGGCTGCTGGGGCACGGATGAGCCGACTGTCGAGGTGTCCCTGACGCTTCGGAACGCGACCGAATACGAAATCGAAGGGCTCGCGCTCCAGTACTTTGGCGGCGGCGAGGCGCACCGGAAGAACCCTATGGAGTATCCCATAAACGAAACCGACGTGGGATTGAAGCCCGGGGAGGAACGGGAATATGACTTCAGCGTTTGGGAGAGCGAGCTTCAGGCGTCATGGGGCGTGAACATGAGCGTCGTAGGGGTTGAAAACCTCTGCTATTCATCCGGGTCGATTGTATTGGGCGGGGCGAAGGGGTTCGAGATAACCTACGGCGGCATGGACGACGGCGACCCGTTCTTTGATTTCACGGCCATCGAAGGCTGACGCTCGCGCGGGCGGGCCAAATGAACCGTGCCCTTGGCTCGCGGGCGGGACGCCGAGGGCGGCGTCCCCTACGAGCTGCCCTGGTTGGGGGTCGCTGGCCAAATGAACCGTGCCCTTGGCATGAGTCTTGGCATGCCCTGGATCCGGTCGGCGCGGCTGCTGTTTTACGGGTTGATGTTATGTTTTCAATTATATATACTGTTTTTCATTAATGGCATGCATCATGGGCTTACGTTATCGGCTTGGCTTGCAATAGTCAAGCGTAATCGGGCAAATCGTTATTATTCGCATCTGAAGGCGGGAGCATGGCGGCGGCATGGTCGCAATGGATAGCGTACAAAGGTTAAATTTTGAAACTCGGGAGCATGGCGGCGGCTTGGTTGCCATAGGCAGAGTATGAAGGTTTGATTTCAAATAGGGCGGAAAAGGATAATAGGGAGTTTGAATTATGGCTATTTATTGTGCACGGTGCGGGGCGGAAATAAACGAAGGTTCAAAGTTTTGCAAGGGTTGTGGGGCCGCGGTAGAAGCCGTCCCGCCGCCACAGGCGCCGCAGCAATACCAGGCGCCGCAGCAGCAGGCGCCCCCGCAATACCAGGCGCCGCCGCAACAGGCGCCCCCGCAATACCAGGCGCCGCCGCAACAGGCGCCGCAGCAATACCAGGCGCCGCCGCAGCAGGCGCCCCCGCAATACCAGGCGCCGCCGCCACAGAAAAAAATCCCGACATGGCTCCTCATTGTCATCATAGCGGTCGCGGCCATCGTGTTCTTTTACATTATTGGGACTTTAAGCCAGGGCAGCGATTCGGGCGATGACGCCTCCGGTTCGGACGTAATAGATATAGATATAGATATTGACGATGACGCCGGGGATGCCGGGGATCCCGTCGATGCCGACGATGACGGTGACGCCGGCCCCACGCAAAATACAGAATTCACTGACTACCCTATCGTCGTCGGCGAGGGGACGGATTTCCCGTTGCAGGGCATGCTGTCCATACCCGATGTCGAAAGGAAAGTGCCAGCCGTGGTCCTGGTGCACGGGGATGGCGTCTTTGATATGGACGAGGAAGTATTCGGGAACAAGCCGTTTCGCGACATCGCGGAGTATTTGGCGTCAAACGGCATCGCTGTGATTCGCTACGACAAGAGGAATTTCAAGCATAACAGCAAGATGAAAGAAATGTATAGCGGCGGCGTGACAGCGATGGAATCACAAATGGAAGACGCTTTGCGGGCGACGGAATTGTTGAAGTCCGACCCTCGCATTGACGAAAACAAAGTCTTTATCCTGGGGCACAGCAAGGGGGCCGCGCTTGCCCCGAGGATACAGGCGGCAGGCGGCGGTTTCGCCGGGATAATATCGATGTCCGGGACGGTGCGCTCATTGTTCGAGTACGCGTTCAATGAATACTTTGAATATGCCATGTCGATGCCTGAAGGGGCGGAGAAGGATGAGTATATGGCAGCCATTGAGGAACGGGTCGAACAAATTAGAGACCAAGTGATGAATATGCCAGACGACGAAGCGAAAGAAACAAGCTGGGGCGAGGAGTTTACTTATTATTACTATAAAGACTATGAAAACCACCTGCCGCCCGAATATGTCAAGGACATTTCGATACCTTTCCTGATATTGCAGGGTTCGGAAGACTTTTCCGTAAGCGCCATGATTGACTTTCCCGCGTGGCAGGACGAGCTGGCGGGGCGCGACAACGCGACTTTCAAGCAATACGAAGGGCTGAACCATTTCCTCTTCCCTTCGCCGGGCTATGGCTCGGAGGACTGGGAAAAAGAATACTCCGCGCCGGGGCATACCGATGAACAGGCACTGCGAGACATCGCGGACTTTATACTTTCAAATTGATAATGAAACAGGCACCTTCACTGGAAGCGGGAAATCCTGCGATGAAATAATTGAAGATGTTGTTTTCGCGATAATAAACAGAAGTTGGGTATTGAAAGGAGGACAGGTTGATAGCTGAAAAGAATTTTGTGCATCCGTATATCCCAAATTCCGAGCCGGCGGTAAAAAAAGGCATGCTGGACTTTTTGGGAATGGAAAGCTCGGAGGACATTTACAAGGAAATACCGGATGAATTGCGCTTCAAAGGGGAAATGGACCTGCCCGGGCCGATCCTGTCCGAAGCGCGGCTGCAGCGGCATGTAGAAGAGCTGCTCTTGAAAAATCGCAGCGCGAAGGACACGCTCTGTTTTCTGGGGGGCGGCACATGGAACCATTATGTGCCTGCCGTCTGCGACACGATTGGGGCCAGGGACGAATTCCTGACCGCGTATGTGGGCGAGACGTATTCCGACCATGGAAAATTCCAGGCGTTGTTCGAGACAGCCTCCATGATTGGCGAGCTGACGGGCTTCAACGCGGCGGGCAACCCGACCTACGACTGGGCGAATGCCGCGGCGATCGCCTGCCGGATGGCGTGCAGGACGGCAGGCAGGCAGGAGGTAGTGCTTCCGGGGAACATGGGCCCTTCGCGCATGATGGTAGTGAAGAATTATTTGAAGCCGGAGATTTCCGTGAAGGTAGCCGCTTACGACGAAAAGACGGGCCGGCTTGACATCGAAAGCCTCAAGGGGATGCTGACGGAAAAAACGGCGGCGGTCTATTTTGAGAACCCTGGTTACCTTGGGGCAATCGAGACTGAGGCCCGCGAGATCATCAGGCTCGCGAAAGACGCGGGGGCGCTGGCGATTGCCGGCGTGGACCCTTCCACGCTTGGCGTACTGGAAGCGCCGGGCGCGATGGGCGCGGACTACGCCGTAGGCGACTATCAGCCGCTTGGCCTCCACATGGGCTTTGGCGGCAGCCTGAGCGGATTCATCTGCACGAAAGACGAAGAGAGGTTTGTTGCCGAATACCCGCTTCTGCTTTTCGGCCTTACGGACACGGTAGAAGAAGGCGAGTACGGTTTTGGCGAGGTGTACTTCGAGAGGACGTCCTATGCCTCAAGGGAAAAGGGCAAGGATTTTATCGGGACGACGACCGCGCTGCATGGCATAGTGGCAGGGGTATATATGGCGCTAATGGGCCCCAAGGGGTTTGACGAATTGGGGCGCGGCATCATGATGCGTTCGGAATATGCCAAAAAGAGGCTGGGCGGGATTGCCGGCGTCACTATCCCGCTTGAGGGCGTTTCGTATTGCGATTTCATCGTGAACTTTGACAAGGCAGGGAAAACGGTGGAAGAGGTGAACGCGGCTCTGCTGCGAAACGGGATTTTTGGCGGCAGGGATATCAGCGGGGATTTCCCCGCGTTTGGGCAAAGCGCGCTTTACAGCATTACGGAGATGCACAGCAAAGAGGATATCGACAAGCTGGTATCCGCGGTCCAGGCCGTTTGCGGCGAATGAAAAACAGGAGGGAAGCCGAGCCATGGCAATAGTGAAAACAAGAAAGAAGTTCCACCAGGCGAGCTGGGACGAGCCTATGATCTTTGAGATGTCCACTCCGGGCGTCCGCGGGATCCTGCCGCCTGAAGTGGAGCCTGAAATAATAGACGAGGCAGGCGATGTAATGGCGCAGTTGCCGGGAGGGATCCTGCGGGAAAAAGCCGCCGCGCTGCCGGAGGTGGACCAAAAGCATGTATTGCAGCACTGGATCCACCTGGCGCAGGAGACGATGGGCAGCAACCTTTCCAATGATATCAGCGAAGGCACGTGCACGATGAAATACAATCCGCGCCTTGGCGAAACGCTGGCGGCAAACCCGGGGTTTTGCGACCTGCACCCCGACCAGCCGGAGGAAAGCGTCCAGGGGATGCTCGAAATCTACCACGGGTTTGAGAAGGTCGTAAAAGAAGTATCCGGGATGGATAAATTCACGCTGCAGCCGGGGGGCGGCAACCACGCGGTGTATACGGCGGCTTGCATTGCCCGCGCGTACCATGAAGCGAACGGGGAAGCCGACATACGCGACGAGGCGATCACGACGATCTTTTCGCACCCCTGCGACGCGGCGGCGCCCCCGCCAGCGGGGCACA
>Ga0082212_10008631_pt1 | contig 13273 bp, 7 predicted proteins | sample TergutNt197P3_FD_71548 | JGI IMG/M metagenome (GOLD analysis project Ga0082212, IMG submission 71548) | Neocapritermes taracua P3 segment gut microbial communities from Petit-Saut dam, French Guiana - Nt197 P3 | ecosystem: Host-associated > Arthropoda: Insects > Digestive system > Gut ... | reverse complement strand
ACTCGCAGGAAAAACGTGGCGGTTCGAACTTTTTTACTGGGACTACGTCTTCGGAGTCGTCCTGATGGCACTGCTGTTTGCGCTGACCCTTGGTAGTACCGGTTCAACAGGACGCGGCTTCCTTGCAGACCTTGCCCAAGCAGACCCGACAGCACTCGGTTCAGCATTCCTCGGCGGAGTCGTCTTCAATGCGGCAAACATCCTGATCGTCGCAGCCATTGCCATTGCTGGCATGGCGGTCGCCTTTCCTGTCGGAATCGGATTGGCGTTAGTCCTCGGCGTGTTGATCAACTACGGTGCGAAACCAGAGGAATCGGGAAATCCCGTTTTTCTCTTTACCGGTGTGGCGTTAGTGACCGTTGCCATCATTATCAATGCCATCGCCTATCGGCAACTGCCCAACCAAAAGCAAGGGGGAGGGGGTATTCAAGCAATCCTCATCGCCGTGGTGGGCGGTATTTTAATGTCGCTCTTCTATTTTCTTGTTGCCCGGTCCTTGGCAAGTATGACACCCGAAGGAGTGCTCGAAGCCGGAAAACTCACGCCTTACACAGGAAACGTCATTTTCACACTGGGAGTCCTCGCCAGCAGTTTCCTGTTTGTAACGGCAATTATGCACAAACCTTTTACGGGAGAACCAGTCGCTCCGGCAGCGTATTTTAAGGGCGGAGTGCTCGATCACCTTTGGGGTGTCGTCGGCGGCGGCATCTGGGCAGTCGGAATGACGCTCAACGTCATTGCGTCGGGAGTGGCATCACCGGCAGTGTCCTACGGTCTCGGTCAAGGTGCCACCCTGGTTGCCGCTATCTGGGGAGTGTTCGTCTGGAGAGAATTCAAAGACGGCTCCGCCACCGTCAAAAAACTACTGAACGCTATGTTCGTTGCCTTCTTCCTCGGACTAGCACTCATTATTTGGGCAAAAGTGGAAAAGCCAGAAGCAACCAATATCGGCATCCCAGAAAGAGTCGTCGAAATGGGCTTTGGCGTAACAGACGGAATCGAAACATCGGGTGATGGAGAAGTACCGGAAAACGGAGACGGTCGTGAGTGATACACTCCCCCACGAACATCTTTCGTAACAAACTCATTGATCATCAAACCGGGTAATTTCGGGCTTTCTGTTGCAAACGGTCGCAACTGAAACGGCGAGCCTTGCTTGCATTGTTGCCACCGGTACGAACCAGTGTATCAAAATGATACATTTTTGCAAAATGATGTAGCGGGTGTATCAGAATAATACACACGGTTCTCTTTCTTGCCCACAAAAAATGAAATTTTTGGTAAATTTTTTAATTTTCTCAATCGCTGATAACTCTTAAAATATAAGGGAAGTTTGAAAATAATCTTTCGGCACAATTGGAAAAAAATATAATCTTCTTTATTTGGCACGGTAATTGCACGGATAACATCTTCAGGAGGCGGTGCCCTTTGGTGTGTTGCCAAAAACAAAGCACTGCCGGATTCAACCATTGTTCTGAATGTTCAGAAAGAAAGGGGAAGATTTGTTATGACTACTGCGAGAAACTATCTGATTGTATTCGCGCTAGCCGTCTCGTTTTTGTTTGGCGCAAACGCGCGGGCAGATGGAGTTAATTCTGTCAGTTTCGAATGGAGTACGTACTTTGGGGCAGAGATGTCAGGGAATATGTTGCTGACTGCTCTGGAAAGTAACGATGCTACCGGTGTACATTTTACTTTTGGTTGGGAGGATCGAGAGGGTAAGATTCACGATGATCGGTTGTATTTCTGGGGTACCAGCGTTTTCGATGTAAGTCAATTTACAGCGGGCAGCGCAGGGTATATGACTGGGGGAGATGTTAAAGACGGTCCCAGTTACTATATCGATGGTGTCGGGGAAAAGAATGTTTCCAGTTACACGTATGACTTCTTCCTGGCGTATGCGGCTAGTGGGGATTGGGATACTTTCCTTGCAGACCCGTTTCAAGTGGGAGTACACTTCCTACCCACCAAGGGTGATAGCAGTGGTGTATGGACGACGGCAATCGTTCCGCCGCCGACCGACGTGCCCGAACCCGCAACGCTTGCGTTGCTCGGTCTCGGATTAGCAGGTCTGGGAGTTGTGAGACGGCGTGCTAGAAAGTAAGTAGTAGTAGTTTTGTGCAATCAAAAAAATAGGTTGCACGGAAAATTGCACAACAAAGCCATCGCTCTGCGGTGGCTTTGTTGACTCTGTGACAAACCATTACCGTTATCATTTCGGGAACGCCACGCTGTCTTGAGTGTTTGTTTGAAAAAACGTCTCAATCCACACAACCCGGATAACCGATACGTCCCATGAGGGGGTGTATCCGTGTCGATCAGTCCGACCAATTTACTTGTGAATATCAGTTCTCTGCGGGGACAGCAAGCCTTGCATCGTGCAGAGTCCGCGCTTTCGATTTCCATTCGCAATCTCTCTTCTGGCATTCGCATTCACAGCGGACGCGATGATCCCATTGGGTTCATTGCAAGTACCGCAGCGCAAACCGAAATCACGTCCCTTTCACAGGCTGTTGCGAACTGTCAGAAAGCGAGTTCCGTCATCGCCACCGTTGATAGTGCGCTCGGGCATGTCGGCAGTCTTATCAATGATCTGCGTGGTCTCGTCACGCAAGCCGCCAGTACCGGCGGAGAAAATCCCGAAACGCTCGCAGCGTTGCAACTCCAAGCCGATGCTATCGTCGACACCATCAATTTCATTTCGGCAACGACCGCCTTTCAAGGGCAAAAACTGCTCGACGGTTCACTCGACTTCACTACGTTCGGACTCGACAACGGCAAAATCTCGCTACTGAATATCAATCAGGCAAACTTTCAGGGACGCACCGAAAAAGACATCGTTGTTCAAGTCCAAGAACCTGCCCGACAAGCCGAACTCTACTATCCCTACGGTGCCTTGCGGGGAGACACGACCCTCACCATTGGCGGCACAGGCGGGTACGAAGCGTTTTCCTTCGACCGCGATGCTTCCGTGCAGGACATCGCCAATGCGGTCAATCGGATCAGTGATTCCACCGGCGTTGCAGCGACCGTCTTTTCGACATCGACCGCAGGAAGCATTATGCTCACCTCGCACGGCAAGAACAATGACATTCTTGTTACCGCCAGCGAACCGGGGACCGCGGCAGGGAATTTCGTCTTTCGATTTACTGCCCCGCATGAAGGCAACAACGAACTGCGTGTCCATGTCGCGGAAGGAGACGGCAACAATCCGACCGTCGTGGAAGTCGTGTTGCAAACGGAACCCGGTGGGAACGTATTAACAACCGCAGAACAAGTCGTTACACTCCTCAACACATCACCGTTGCTAAAAAATCCTGATGGCACAGGACGCATTACGGCGGCACATCCGACCGGCTCGCACGGGTTGGGCACGGTAACACCCTTTGCCGAAGTGGCGTATTACGGTTGCGTAAAGGAAAACAATTTGTTGCAATTTCTTGGTCCCGATGGTTCTCCGGCAATCAAGTTCGCCAGTACACCCGGCACACCGCTCTCGGTCGATGACACCACGTATCCGCCAGTCTATGCGAATGCAATCGCACAAATTCAGGGTTTCGAGGCGAAAACATCTTATACATTGCGCTCTCTGATACCGGGTCCCGAAGGCGATGATGTTAAAGTCATTTTCCGTGATGATCCGAATGAGTGTGTGGAATACGATCCCGTAAACAAGTCGGTGATTTTCTCGGCGGATTTTTCGGGAAGAGCAAGCGATCCTGACCGGCACTTTTCGATGGAAGACCTCAAGCGGCTTGTAGCGGAGAACCCGGAAGTCAGTTCCCGGTTCAGTGTCTTGCCACATGCTTCCTATCCGCTGGATGATCCGCCGACGTTGAGCAGCGAAGCCTACATCGGCATTGATGCTCAAGTGGGAACGACTTCCGGCGGCATCGTTTCACCTGGTTATCTTGTCGTGCATTTGGAAACCGATGAAAACGGCATCGTTCGTACAACGGCAAATGATCTCGTCAAGTTTTTTAATGATCCCTCCACGGCGGAATCGAAGGCGGTACTTGACCGCTGGGGAATCAGCGTCGCGAACATTGATCCGAGTAATATCAGTTTAACCGCTTGCTCTATCGGACAAGCCAGTTTTGGCACCGGTCTGCTTAGCCCGACGTTTGACATCAACGATCCTTGTCCGCCGGGTACCGGTTTTTCGGACATCTATTTTTCGAGTTACGGCAACGATGTGCAGGAGACCTTCGCAACTGCAACCGTCACGTCCAACGGCGGACGCAATGCCGACTGGATGCTGACTGCCAAACACGCCGGGGCAACATACAACAACGTTACGATTCGAGTTGTCAGCGATCCCGAAGGACCCACCGCCAAGTATGACGTACTGTCCAAAGTGTTCACGATTGGCATTGACGACATGCGCAATCCGTCAACTGCGGAAGAGATCGTGACTCTCATCAACGATGATCCCGTTTTGAGTCTGTTGTTTTCCGCATCGCTGCCGCCACATTCCAACGGACAAGGATTGATTACGTCCGGTGACAGAGGAGTCCTGACCGGAGGTGTATTGCCGATAGATGCACGCGCCGAAGGTTCGATCATCGCTGCGGAAGGAATCCATGCAACTTTCACCGTGCAGTCGAAACGTGCTGAAGCATTGTATCACAACACGGAAGTCATCGTGGTTCCCGACGCATCGGGACCAAAAGTATCCTACAACTCACAATCGATGCAGTTGACGATTGGCATTGATCCTGCGAATCCGCCGACAGCATCGCAGATTGTCGAGTTGATCAATTCCACGCCGGACATCAGGGACTTGTTCACGGCAACGATACCGCCCTTCATCGGTGGGACAAACATCACACCAGACGGTAGCGGATGGGTGCGCGTCGGCGACTTTGGCGTGTTGCAAGCGAAGACGAACGGTGCGGCAATGGGAGCGGCAATGATCGGGGCAAGTGACAACGAAAGTCGAGGTCTTGTGTTCCATTCGATCGAGTATGGTAGCAAGGAATTCGTCGCTGTTTGGGCAATGCACACGACTGATTTCCCTGTGTATGATCGCTTTAACACTGTAACCGAAAGGGCTTACGGTACGGACATTGTGGCGGACATCAATGGTCATCGGGCGATTGGTGAAGGTCGAACGGCGAAATCGGCAACCACCGATCTGGACATTGAAATTACGACAGACCCGACGGTGTTTGTGGGAGATGCCTTCGGTTTCCGAATTTCCGGCGGCGGAACGTTGATGCAGTTAGGACCGAACGCCACGTGGACGCAACAGGTTCGGGTAGCGATTCCGAGTGTGCACTCCTCTGCGCTGGGCGGAGAGAGTGGGACGCTGTCGCAACTCAAAACGGATCAGCCGTTTAGTTTATTGAAAGACCCAGGGCAAGCGTTTCGGATTATCGAAGAGGCGGAAATCCAAATCGCATCGACGCGCGGACGTTTGGGAGCATTACAGAGGGCACAGATTGATATGAGTATGGATCACATGCGTGATGCGATTACGATTGGGACAGAAGCCCGCAGTAAAATTGCAGACGTTGATTTTGCCTCGGAATCCTCAGAACTCATACGGCAGCAATTATTGATGCAGGCAAGCGTGTCGGTATTGCAACAATCAGAACAGACGAGACAGTTGCTGCTGACGTTGTTACAACGGTGATGAATGTCCAAGACGAAGCATGCGCCGCCCCGATTCTGTCCCAGCCAAAAGATTCTCATCTAATTCGGAGCATCCAGATACGGGTCCTGTCCCATCGAGCGTTGCATCTTTTTTCGCTCCTTTTCGTAATACAGCATGACCTTGCGGTTTCGGTAATTCTTTTTTTCGACCAACCGCTGTGCTCTATGGAATCGTGGAATTCTTGCTGGCACCGCAGGCACCGTTAACTTTTTTTTGCCGAATGCTTTTTGCAACAACTCATCGTCCAGCGAGAGGTATTGTCGATATGTGCCGGGATCGCCTTGGCGACCACAGCGTCCGATCAACTGCCGGTCGATCCGGGCGGACTCATGCATCTCCGTACAAATCACGTGTAACCCGCCGCGTTGTCGAATGTCGTCTGAAATTTTGATGTCTGTGCCACGTCCCGCCATGTTGGTCGAAACAGTTACCTTGCCCTGCTCTCCCGCCTTCGCAACAACGTTCGCCTCTTCCGCGATTTTGTTTGCATTCAGAACAACATGTTCAACGCCAAATTGCCGGAGTTTCTCCGATAAGATTTCCGATTTTTCAATCGTTCGCGTTCCGATCAAAATAGGACGACCGGTTTGATGGATTTCGACCACTTCTTGCGCAATGGCTTCCCACTTTTCCGATTCGTTGCTGAACAGGCGCGTCGGCAACCGCTTCCGTTGTGGGGGATGATTCGTCGGCACTGGCACCACCCGGCATTTGTAAATGTTCTGTAGTTCCCGGCGTGAAGTACGGGCGGTTCCCGTCATTCCTGCCAAATGTTCAAAGCGAAGAAAATAATCCTGCACCGTTACTCGTGCGGCTTGTCCCGTTGCCAGCGTAACTTCTACCCCTTCTTTTGCTTCGATGGCTTGATGAACACCATCGCGCCACTTTCTGCCTTCTCCCAGCCGACCGGTAAACTCATCCACGATGACAATTTCGCCTTCCCGCACCACGTAGTGTTCGTCCCGATGATAGTTCCGGTTCACCAAAATTGCCCGCTGCACAAAACAGTATATGTCTTGCAAACCGGTTTGATCCAGTGCCGCAAGTTTCGGCATGGTGCGAGCCTTCCTTCGTCCCACTTGGGTCAGATCAATGGTTCGCTTTTCATGATCGTAAGTATAATCGGTCGTTTCCTCAAATTGCGAGGCAACCTTGGATGCCCAAGTATATCGTTTGGTTTCTTCTTCCGCATCATCAGAAGGCAGAGCACTGATAATCAACGGCGTGCTGGCTTCGTCAATCAAAATGCTGTCGGCTTCGTCCACGAGGGCAAAGTACGGTTCGCGCTGCACCGGTGTTTCGCCCGATGAGTGGTTCGTTTCCCCCAAAAGTTTGCCGATGAGATCGTGTTGTCCTCCTTCAATCCTACGGAGCAAAAGCCGGTCTTTGAGGAAGTCGAACCCGAATTCTTTTGCTGTGCCGTAGGTGATGTCGCGATGGTATGCTTCCCTACGTTCCGTTGGTCGCATATCCGTTTGGATAATTCCGACGCTTATGCCAAGAGCATTGTAGAGAGGCATCATCCATTCGGCATCGCGTTTGGCGAGGTAATCGTTGACGGTGGCAATCAGGGCACCATTGCCGGCGAGGGCGCGGAGGTACATCGGCAATGTGGCGGTCAAGGTTTTGCCTTCGCCAGTCTGCATTTCGACAATGGATCGGTGAAAGAGAGCGATACCGCCGAGGATTTGGACATCGAAGTGCCGCATATTGAGAGTCCGGCGACCCGCTTCCCGAACGAGAGCATACCCTTCGGGCAACAGAGCAACCAGTGGTTCGCCACACCGTGCCCGATAGCGAAACGAGAGACTCTCCTTTCGGAGTTCGCTATCGGAAAGCCGTTGCACTTTTGCTTCAAGAGTATTGATTTGGGTAAGGACGTAAGACCACCGTGCCAATCGACCGGTAGTGGTCAGTGGGATGCACGATTGTATCAATCGGCGTATGCCGGTGGTCATTGTGTCCATGTCTTTTCCTGTTTGAGTTGTTGAAAACCTCCATTAAGGTAGCAGTTTCGTGTCGGCGTGGATGTGAAGCCCGGCAAAGAGAACTTCAAAGACATCGGCAATTTGCTCTTGAAAACACCACATGCCTGTCCCCAGTGTCAAACAAAAGACCGCGAACATGACCATACTGTTGATACCGAAACCGACAGACATAAGATTGAGTTGCGGCAACGTTTTACTGAGTAATCCTATCACGAGCATGGAAGTCAAGACCGCTATCAGTACCGGTGCGGCAATCCTTAATGCAAGAACAAAACTGGTATTCAGAATCACGACGAGCGACAGGGCAACGTTTGGCTGAAATCCTGCCGTACCGACAGGAATCGTCACAAAAGTGTCAAGCAGCGAAGTGAGCAACACATTCAAGCCGCCGATCAGCGCAAAGACGGTGATTGCCAAAAATTGATATGCCCTCGACATAAGAGGTACTTGATCTCCAGACACGGGATCAAAGATTTGAGCGGCGAGCAACCCACCGACTTGACCGATGAGTTCTCCTGCCAGCGAAACACCTGTAAACAAAATGTAAAGCCCGAGTCCCATCGCTATTCCGATGAGGAGTTCAGCGGCAATCATCACGGCAAAGGCAGGCAACGTGTCCGGCTCGACCACCTCTACGAACCACTGAGAAGGCATAATCGCCAAGGAGAATGCAAAGGCGAGCAGTGCCCGGTACTGTACCGGCGCATCGGTCGTGTGCATGACTGGTGCCATGATGACAAGCCCACTGACGCGTGTGAGCACCAGCACAGAGACGAAAACCCGAGATGTGTCGATTAAGTGCCACCAGTCCATGGTTCTTCAGAAGGGATGATACCCGGTATGTCATGAAAAATCTTCGTCCCATGTTCGATCATAATTTCGGCAATCCACGGCATGGCATAGGCAACCACAAGGATCATGACAATGATTTTGAGAACGATGGCAATCGTTTGTTCCTGAACTTGGGTGAGTGCCTGAAGCAGACCGATGAGTAAGCCAACGACAGTGCCGGAAATGAGGATCGGTGCGGCGACCATTAGTGCCATCCAAATCGCATCCCGGGTGAGATCAACGACAAATTGGGCATCCATTCGGGAAAGATACGGAAATATGCCGATCTAGTCAAGAGGACAAGGGCATTTTTTTCGAACGCAGGTACGCCGAATGACTTTGGGGTTCGGCAGAGGGTGGCGTGGAGGCGTGAGGAAGTATTTCTGTCTCAAATTGCTCTTGCATCTTTTTCCAAAAATCCGTAACATCCGCGACCGACCGATTTTACTCCATCGGAATTACTATGATCAAACAAACACGGATACTGCTTCAGGCATTGGTCCCTATCGGTACATTCTGGACTACCCTTGCTCTCTTTGCGCAACCGCAACTACTGCCACAGATTCCGCTTTCCCCGATGTCGCCGCCGCAGAGTGCACAGAATCAACTTCAACAATCACCGCAAGAAGCCGACACGATGTCCTTGTTGCTCACGCGGACCCCTCCTGATAGTCTTGTGCAAGCATTGCGGCAAGTTTGCGGACACCGATTCGTTGCCCAAGCGCAGTATCAGTTTCTTTTTTCTTCGAACCGAAATAATGTTCCTCAGCAGTCATTGCTCCGCATTGACCCGCAAGTGAACCGGGTGGTTCTCTCCGGCGACCGACAACTTTCCGCACAGGTGTATCACCTGATTGCCGCCATAGATCAGCCACCGCCTCCGGGCAAAGGACGACAACTCGTTCCCTTCCAGCATACACCTCCCGACGTGCTTGTCCGGGCATTCGACTCCTACCGGGTCCAACGTCCGATTGCGCCGAGAAAACCCCAGGAGCCTCCCGACGGCGTCCAACAGGTACAGTTTGAAGAGGGGCTTGGCGGTATTGATCCGGGAATGTTCATGCCGGGTACCGGCACACCGGGTTTCTTCCAGTCCAGTGATCCCACGCAAATCGGAATCGTGGACGACTTTACATGGCGAATCGTTCCCGGTCTGGACGTCATCATTATTGAAGCCGAAGGAGGCAGACTGGCTCAATTTATCGAAATGATCCGGCAACTTGAAGAGTTAAGCAAAACCAATCGACCGAAAGTGGAAGTCGTTTACCTCAAACACCAAAACAATGTTTCCATCGGTGCCCTTCTCTCACAAAACGGAGGTGATCTCTACAATACGGTTTTCCTCATGGTACAGGGACAAGTGCGGATTATCCCCATGACCTCTCCGAATGGGATGTTGCTGATTGGTTGGGGAGATGCGATGGATGTTGCAAAAGAATTTATTGCGTCTCTTGACCTGCCCCCTTCGGTCGAGAATTCCCGGCTTCATTTTTTCAAACTCAAATATATTTCTGCAACGAATGCGCGGGCAACCGTACAGGGAACATTGCCTGCTCCACCGATGCAGGGAGGTGGTTTTGTAGCGAGGCTTCAACTTTTTATTGATCAGCGAACCAACCTCCTGATTGTACAGGGTGCACCGAATGAAATCGCAGAAGTCGAGCAGATTCTCAAAGAAATTGATGTTCCCGACGCAGGTCCTTCATTGGAAGTGAAACCCATCCTGGTAAAACACTCGTTGGTCACCGATATGCAACAAACGCTTACCCAAGCGATTACGAGCGGTACCACCGACGGAAAATCTCCCGCCTTGGAATTGCGGCTACAAAGTGAAGAAGGACAACGAATTGTCCGATCAGGGATTTTGTCGGACGTGTTGATCACGACAGATGTGCGCAAAAATATTCTCTTTGTTCGCGCACCGGAAGCCTGCATGGAATTCCTCGAAGAATTGATCAACTTGATCGATACAGCGAACCCGGAAGCCGCTATTAAGATTTTCCAAATCGAACATGGGGATGCCAATTCGCTGATTGTGATGCTCGAGCGGTTGATTCCTTCGAACATTGCCGGGCAAGCGGGTCCGCAACTCCCCGGCACCGACCAAGGGGAAGGGGTGATTCCGCTGCGCTTTGCCATCGATACTCGCACCAACAGTATCGTCGCTGCCGGTTCGGCAGGAGATTTGATCGTCATCGAAGCCCTGCTGAAGAGTCTTGATCAGGAAGACATGTTGTCCCGAGAGTCGAAGGTTTATTTCTTGAAAAACCAGAAAGCGGGACCTGTTGCCGATACGATCTCTGCCTACATGGAAAACCTTTTACGCATTCAAGCCGCCGCACCGGGCGTTACCAGTGACTTTCAACAGATTGCAACCGCAGTTATTGTTGTTGCCGACGTGGAAAGTAATTCGCTCATCATCAATGCAACTCCGAAGTATTTTGAAGAAGTGATGGAATTGATCCAAGAGATCGACAAATCCCCGCCTCAAGTCGTTATTCAGGTTTTGATTGCCGAAGTGACGTTATCCGACAACAAAGAGTGGGCAGCGGAACTGGGGCTTCAAGACCCGCTGATGTTTTTGCGAGGTTCCGGGTTGGGTTTCAATAGTTCCGGGAGCACGTTGCCTGTTTTGCCTGCTGTGAATCCCGGAACGATTGGTACGCAGGGACTGTCCAATTTTGGAGGTGCACGCGGAGCAGGTTTATCCATCGCGGCAAGTAGCGATTACCTCAACATTGCGCTCCATGCGTTACAGTCAAAAAAGCGTTTAGAGGTTTTGAGTAGTCCCACGATCACCACGATGAATAATCAGCAAGCCGTGATTTCTGTCGGTGAAACAGTGCCCCGTGCCATGGGGGGCACGATGAATCAGAATGGCGTGACGGATTACCGCGTTGTGGACACACCCGTCAATATGATGCTCACCATCATCCCCACCATCAGTCCCGAAGGGACACTCGTCATGGCGATGTCGCTGATTAAAGACAAAGTGGGTAAAACGATCACGATTGGTTCTGGTGTCAGTCGGCAAGAAATACAATCCATCGATACTGCGAGTATGGTAACGTCGGTCAGTGCCGCAAACAACCAAACCGTTGTGCTTGGGGGTTTAATCACCAAGGACCAAGACGATGGTGTCCAGAAGGTTCCTTTGCTCGGCGACATTCCTTTGCTGGGTAAATTGTTCCGTCAAGAAAGTGGCAAAACGAACCGGAAAGAATTATTGGTGATTCTCACGCCTCGGATCGTTACCACGCATGACGACCTTGACCATATTCGGCAAGTGGAATTAGCGCGGATGAGTTGGTGTTTGAAAAACGTGGTGGAGACACACGGCGATATTGGAGCGTACAGTGTGGTTTCATCGCAACCCTACACGGGCAACGCGCCGATTTTAACACCGGGACCGGTCAAGATGGAGTCTCTTCAACCGATGCTTGCCCCAACTCTGCCGACACCGATATTGCCGCAAAAAAATTGAAGCATTTTCGACGAAATAGGAAATTTTCCTAGTAAGCGAACGCCTTGTTCCCGAAAAGGAACTCTGCCAACCCTTCCGCTTCGCCGAAGTCTGGAATAATCATGGCGGCACCCGCTTCGAGCAGTCGCTTTCGTTTGTGTTGATTGATACCCTGCCGTTGGACTTCATCGGTAGCGACACCCACTGCATAACCGCCGATGTTGGCAACTAATTCGATTTCCACGAATCCGTCTCCGAAAGAGATGAGTTCTGCGCCGGTGAGGTTGTTTTCCGCGATGATCTGCTTGATGACCGTCTCCTTTGAACAGGCAGTTTCGTTGTCTTTCGCACCGTAAATGTGTTTGCCGAAATACCGATTCAGTCCTAAAAGTGTTGCTTCGGCAAGCACGTCCGGTTCGTCGGTTCCGCTCGCCAGATAGAGATGACATCCCGTTTCTTTGAGCAACTCCAGGAATTGTGCACAGCCCGGCACCAGATACCGTCCGGGCTCGCAACCTTCTCGCAAGTCATCAAGTCTGTTGGTGATGCGGTTGCCCAAGCGGCGTAGGTATTCCGCCTTGTACACACCGGGGTCGGTTGGGGTTCCGCCGCGCCGAACGACTTCTTCGTCCAGTTGGATACATTGAAAGATGGTTTGTTTGCCGGTTAAGCGATCCACGAACGTTGTAACAATTCCTTCGAGGGTTCTTGCGTCTTCCGCTTTCGGCGTTTGCTGCAAGACATCAATGAAGTAGGGGATCATGATTGCCTGCCAGCCTTCACGTATCAGGCTGATCGTGCCATCGAAGTCGAACAACGCATAGCGAAAACAAGTATTCGGAATAGGAGGGGTGATGACTTCCATGGAGGTAATTCAATACAGCGAATGGGACAAATGGTTGCTTTCGACAAGTTGAACAGGAAAAGAAAACACGCAATCCTGTCCATTCGTGCCGAAAATAAATGATCGTTTCACGTTGGGCTCAGTATATCATAAACGAGACTGGCGTACATCTTTCGGAACAATTCCAAGGGCAAGCCAACGACGTTCGATTCGCTTCCTTCAAGGATCGTGAGCCAATCGTTTCCGTCTTGGTATCCGAACGCACCGGCTTTGCCCTGCCACGCCCCGGTGTCAAGATAGGCTTCCAGGAGATCATCCGAGATCGGTTGCATGATCAAGCGGGTGGTTGCCACTTCTTGCCGCACTTCAATTTCTCTGCCCTCTTCCCTTTTTATGAGACAGAGTCCGCTGAGCACGTTGTGGATTTGCCCGCGCAGTTGTTGGAGCATTTTTTGCGCGTCATTCCTGTCCGTCGGCTTTTCGAGAAG
>Ga0082212_10008630_pt1 | contig 13279 bp, 13 predicted proteins | sample TergutNt197P3_FD_71548 | JGI IMG/M metagenome (GOLD analysis project Ga0082212, IMG submission 71548) | Neocapritermes taracua P3 segment gut microbial communities from Petit-Saut dam, French Guiana - Nt197 P3 | ecosystem: Host-associated > Arthropoda: Insects > Digestive system > Gut ... | reverse complement strand
CGGGCGGTAGACGATGTGAACCCAGGGCAGCATGGCGAACAGGCGCTCCTTTTGCGCCTTGAACACGGCAAAGCTTTCCTGCTGGGCCTTGCTGTAAGCCTCGGGATTGTACATGGCGAACAGTTCGGGCGAACGGTTGGCCCAGGCGGTATTCCATTTGCGGGCCTTCTCTTCCAGCAGGCTGGTGATGGCGCTCTCGGGCTTGTCCGTCAGGCGCGCGTCCGTGGTCACGTTTTCAGCCAGAACCACAGCCGTGCCCGGCATGAGGTGCGGCCCCAACTGGTCGATGGCATCCAGATCGACCGCTACGCAGCCGCGTGTGGACATGGGCACGATGGGTTGCCCCCGGCTGTGAATCCAGATGCCGTAGCCGGTTTTTCCGCGCAGAACGTCAACGGGATTGGGATAGTTGAGCGGGTAGGCGATGCCGCCGTATTCGGCAAAATCAAGGCCACGGTCAATCTTGGTGACCACAAAGTACACCCCTTCCGGAGTACGGCGGTCGCCGTCGATCTTCTTATCGCCCGCCACCTGGCCGGTGGTGCAGGCGTAACTCTGCCGCACGGACATGGGGCTGTGCCGGGCCAGCAGGGACAAATGCTGGGAGGCTTTGGACACGGCGATCAACTGGGGGGGCGTCTGCCGCAAATCCGGCACCATGGCCGACCAGCCGCCGGCGTGGACAGCAGAAAACCCGCCCGGCACCAGCAGCGCCGCGAGCATACACCATCCTTTCAGACCGAACCGTGCCGGATTTCTCATTGTTCCTTGCTTCCTGTCACCTCTGTTGTTGCACCCGAGTTGCCGACAGACTTGCGCTGCACCTGGAAAACACGGCTACAGCCCACGTCCGAGCCTGACCAGTTCCGGCCGGGTGAACAGCGCGCGCAGTTCATAGCCTGCCGCGCGCACGGCATCCGCGCCGCCCTCGCAACGATCGAGCACGCCGCACGCGGCCGCAACCGTCAGCCCTTCGGCCTCGACGCGCTTGACCGCCTCAAGCAGTGAGCCGCCGGTGGACACCACGTCTTCCAAAACAGCCACACGCGAGCCGGGCGCAAAATTGCCCAAGCCTTCAACATACTGCCCCGTGCCGTGGCCTTTGGCTTCCTTGCGAACCAGAAAGCCGTGCAGCGGCCGAGCACGCTGGTAAGAAACCACAGTCACGGCCGTGGTCAGGGGATCGGCGCCCAGAGTCATGCCGCCCACGCCCACAATGTCGATGCCGTCCAGCAGATCATTGAACAGATTGCCGATCAGCCAGGAACCTTCGGCACTCAGGGCTGCAACCCGGCAATCGAAATAATAGTCGCTCCGGCGGCCGGAAGCCAGGACAAAATCGCCTTCGCGGTAGGATTTCTCCATCAGCAGACGGGCCAGTCGCGTCCGCATCGTTCCGTCCATAGCGTTTTCCCGAAAAAGTCTAGAATTTGTCACGCAAAAGTCATAAGGCATATTGTGAAAAAAAAGTCAAGCGCTGTCAAGCTGGAATTGCGATATGGCGGCGTGATGCGCCGCTGCAAAAACCGCCGGGCGGACCGTGTGAGGCTTGCCGGATGGCGCGGTGCGAAGTCTCACGGCACACTGAGGATCTGCCTGCCCCCGTGCGCAAAACGCCGACCGTTCAGGCAGCCGGTGCGGCTGCGCCCCTGGCGGCGGGAGCAGCCGGCACAACCGGGGGCGCGCTCTTGCTCCCGGTTTCGACGTTTTTGCTTCCGGCTGCGGCGGGCGGCGCGGCAGAATCGGCCGCAACGTCGGTCGCAGCGTCGACCGACGTTCCGGCGGCGTCAGAAGGCGCGGAAGACTCGCTCTCATGTTTGCGGTTGCCGTATTCCGTCGCATACCAGCCCCCGCCCTTGAGCACAAACGTGGTATTGGAGACAATGTGCGGCGATATGGTTCCGCAATCAGGACACGGCTGCGGCGCTGTGTCGTGCTCTCTCACCCACTCCTCGAAAACCTTGCGGCAGGAGGGGCACTTGTATTCGTAAATGGGCATGCTGCGTTCCTTGGCCCGGACGGGGGCCGACAACACAAAACGGCAGCGGCTTTGCCGCAAACTGCTGCCATGAACAGGCGCGCTGAGTGCGATCGAAAACCCCAGAGCACAATCATGCTTTGGGGTACTTGAGCGCTCTACTTCTTGGCGGCTGCCTTGGCTTCCTTGACGCGCGCCTTCAATCGCTGTTCACGGCGCTGCCGGCGGCGGTCAATTTCCTTCTTTCGTTCGACTTTCTTGTGGGCCATGGTACTCTCCTGAAGTGTTTTCAGCAGTGATATAAGGGCTGGCGGCCCGTTTGTCCAGACCACGCCCCCATCCTCTTGCCTTTTACCCGGCTTTCCAGCACAACCAACAAGCCATGAACGTCACCATCCAGACTCTGAGCAAAGCCTTCGGCGAACGCGACATCCTGGCCGATTTTTCCCTGGATCTCGACTCCGGCGTCCGCCTGTGCGTGTGCGGACCGAACGGCTGCGGCAAATCCACCCTGCTGCGCCTCCTGGCCGGAGAGGAAACGCCCGACGCCGGCCGCGTCATCCTGCCGCGCGGTTGCCGCGTGGGTTATGTGGCCCAGGATTTGGACGAAATCGCGCTCGACACCCCTCTGCTCGCCTGGGTGCAGGATGTCCTGCCCGCCTGGCGCGACTTCTGGATTGCATGGGAACAGGCCGCGACCGGCAACGACCGGACTGCCCTGGCCCGCCTGGCCGTGCGCCAGGCCGAGTTGGAAACGCAGTATGGCTACAATCCCGAACAGGCGGCCAAGGCCGTGCTCTCCGGCTTGGGTTTCGCCGAAACCAGGCTGCATGTGCCGTTGCGTCTGCTCTCCGGCGGCTGGCGCGAACGGGCCAAACTGGCCCGGGTGCTTACGGCCGGCGCCGACATGCTGCTTCTGGACGAACCGACCAACCATCTGGACATCGAAGCCGTGGAATGGCTGGAAAACTTTCTGCTCGGCTACCGGGGCGTACTGGTCTTCGTGGCCCATGACCGCGTGTTCATGGATCGGGTAGGCACGCATGTGCTGTACATGGGCGGCGGCAAACCCATGTTCCGCAAGTCCACCTTCAGCCGGTTCATCGTGGTGCTGGAAGAGCTGGAAGAGCAACGCGAACGCGAAGCCAGGCGTCTGGCCGACGAAATTGACCGCAAAATGGACTTCGTGCGCCGCTTCGGGGCCAAAGCCACCAAGGCCCGGCAGGCCGCATCGCGCCAAAAGATGGCCAAAAAACTGGAAAAGGAACTGGAAGGGCTGCGGCCGGAACCGCATCGCCGCGAACTGTCCTTCAAATGGCCCGAGCCGGCTCCGGCGGACAGGAGCATTGTGGCCGCAGCCGACCTGGCCTTCCGTTTTCCGGACGGAGTCAGCCTGTGGCCGCCCCTGACTTTCAGCATATTCCGGGGCCAGCGCATCGCCCTGGTCGGGCACAACGGCAGCGGCAAATCCACCCTGCTCAAAATCCTGGCCGGCCGCCTGGACCGCACCAGCGGCACGCTGGTGACCGGATCGCTGGTGCGCATGGGTTATTACAGCCAGCACCAGACGGAACTGCTGAACGCCGCCGGCACTGTACTCGGCGAAATACGCCGTCTGGCCGATCCGCACACGACCGAGGAAGAACTCATGAGCGTGCTCGGCCTGTTTCTGCTCGGCCGGGACTATTTCGATCGTTTCGTGTCCACGCTCTCCGGCGGAGAAAAAGCCCGTCTGGTGCTGGCCTCGCTGTTCATTGCCCGCTGCAACACGCTGGTGCTGGACGAACCCACCAATCACCTGGATCTGGAAAGCCGCGAAGCCCTGGTCGAAGCCCTGGACACTTTCACCGGCACCATCGTGCTCGTGGCTCACGATCGCTATCTGCTGTCCCGGGTGATCGACGAGGCCTGGGCAGTGGGTCCGGACGGACTCAAAATTTTCGAGAACGGCTTTGCGTCCTATGATCTTGAGCGCCGGGCCGCTCCGGCCGCCAAGCCGGCCAAATCCGGCCAGGTGGTGCGGGTGGGCGGCACGGGATTGCCCCAGGGACCGGCTCAGATTGCATCCCGGCCCGCCGCACCGGCCAACCTGAACCGCGACGATCTCAGACGGATCAAGCGCGAACAAGCCGAACAGCGCAACCGTCTGCACAAGGAGCTTAAGCCCCGGCAGGAAGAATATACCCGGCGCGAAGCCGAACTCGAAGCCCTGTTGGCCGAGCAGCAGGAGGTGGAAACCCAGTTGGCCGATCCGGACATTTATGCGGATAACGCCGGCGCCGCGGCCCTGCTCAAGCGCTTCAGGGAACTTAAGGACAAGGGCGAACGCCTGCTGGAGCATCTGGCGGCATTGGAAGAAGGCATTGAGGCGATCCGCAAGCGATCCGCGGGCCTGTTGCACTGAGAATATGGAATTGACCATGCGCACATCCGTCACCGGCCGCCGCCGTGAAAAAATCGAACAGGTGCTGCGGCTGCGACAAAAAGACCTGACCCTGGTTTTGGCCAATATTTATGATCCGCACAATGTCTCGGCCATTTACCGAAGCTGTGACGCCTTCGGCGTAGCTGCCGTGCATCTGTATTACACCGACACGCCTTTCCCCGTACTGGGCGGCAAAACCTCGGCCTCGGCCCGCAAGTGGGTCAAAACCGTACGGCATGCATCGTCTCTGGAACTGCGCGCCGCTCTGCCGCATTATCAATTGCTTGTCGCCAGTTGTTCGCCCGGAACCCGGCCCATGCACGAACATGACTTCACCAGACCCACGGCCATCGTCATGGGCAACGAACACCAAGGCCCGCCGGAAGATTTGCGGAAAATTATGGACGGTGAAATCCATATCCCCATGTACGGCATGATCCAGAGTTTCAACGTGTCCGTGGCCGCCGCCCTCATGCTGTCGGAAGCCTCCAGGCAACGGCGCGAGGCCGGTATGTATGGCACAATGTCCTTCCCGCCGGAAGAATACGCGGCCCTGCTGGCTGAATGGCTGCAAAAATGACAAATCACTCCGGAAGCCGCCGGCAGACAGTGATGTATGCAATGAGTTCAGGAGAAAATGTATGCGCCATGCTCACCGGATAGCACTTGCCTGCGGCCTCATGTTCGGGTTCTTCATGCTTGTGGCCGACGCCCGGAGCGAATCCTTCCGCGCTCCGATCGGGATCGTCGCATCGCACGCGGCGAACAGCGCCCCCGTTGCCGACGATCCCTCGCTTGCCGAAAACGCGACAGCGCCGCTTCCCCACCAGGACGAATTCGCGGACCGGAGCAGAATCACCCTTACCCGCCGGGTCAGCGAGGCCATTTACGACAGCGCTTCCATCGTTATTCTGGAAATTCCGGATGCCGGGGACGGTTTCGAGGAAATCAGCGTCGAACAGTCAACAGAACTCGGCCGCGCCATCCTGCGATACTGTCCGGCCGGAACCATGTGCCGCCTGACCGTGGTCATGGAAGGCGGCACCCTCGCCCGCATTTATTCCGTCCAGCCGGCCAGGCCGTGAAAGGGGTTTCCGGCCATGCGCGTCCCCGGCTTTATCTCCCGCTTGTTCCTGATTCTCGGCGTGACCCTGCTGGTTCTGCTTGCGGCCCGCCTGGTCATGCTGATCCTGGTCTGGGACGAAGTGTGCGACCTGCCCGGCGGCGATCTGGCTCAGGCTCTGTATATAGGCGCGAAATTCGACGCCCGGATAGCTGTTTTTGTCTGCTTGCCCCTGGCCCTGGCGCTCGGCCTGCCTTGGCCGGAACGCCGCCTGGACCGCCTGCGGCCCTGGCTGGCCGGTCTGTACGGACTGACCATGCTGGCCCTGAGCCTGGTCTATGTGATCGACTTCGGCTTCTTCTTTTATCTGCGCCAGCGCGTGGACACCACGCTGTTTGAACTCATTCCGGACGCAGCCATTTCCGCCGCCATGATCTGGGAAAGTTACCCTGTGCTTTGGATCGCCTTGGCCGTATTCCTGGTGACCATGCTGTTCGCCTGGATCATGCGCCGCCTGCTGCGCGGCCATCAAGGCCCCGACCGCCTGGGCTGGAAAACGCGGACCGGCTGGACCTTCAGCCTGGTGCTGGCTCTGTTTCTCATGGCGTATGGGCAACTGAGTTCCAATCTGTTCCCGTTGCGCTGGAGCAACGCCTATTTCAGCCCCAACCGCCATCTGGTTCTTCTGGCCCTCAACCCGGTGCAGAACCTGTATGATTCCTATCTGGCCCTGCGCTCCATCCAGCCGGACATGGCGGCCGTGCGCACAGCCTATCCACGCCTGGCTCCCCGGCTGGGCGTCAAACACCCGGATGCGGCCAAGCACGACTACTGGCGCATTGATTCGGGCCGACCAGCGCCACCGGCCGGCCGGCCCAACATCGTGATCATCCAGATGGAATCCCTGGGCACGCCGCGCACCTCTCTGGCTTCGGGTTTGTTCACGCCGGGACACACCATCGCGGACCCCGGGCCGGACGATCCCACGCCCAATCTGCGCCGCCTGGCCGCAAATTCGCTGTACTTTCCCTGGTTCATGGCGCCCACGCGCACTACGGCCCGGGCCGTGTTCACCACGATCACCGGCATTCCGGACGTCAACCGCTCAGGCGGCACCAGCTCGCGCAACCCGGCGCTCGTGGACCAGTTCAGCATCATCGGCGAATTCAAGGGATACGATCTCACCTACATGATCGGCGGCAGCGCCAATTGGGCCAACATCCGGGGCATTCTGACCCACAACATTCCCGGCCTGAAACTGCTGGAGGAAGGCGCATGGAAAGCCCCCAACACCGATGTCTGGGGCATTTCCGACCTGGCCCTGCTGCGCGAAAGCGCCGCCTATTACGATACGTGCGCCAACCCCTTTTTCAGCTACATCCAGACTGCCGGTTTCCATCGCCCCTGGACCATTCCGGACGATAACGCGGGCTTTGCCGCACGCAGGGTCAGCGCGGACGTGGTGCGCCATTACGGCTTTGAGAACGCGGACGAATACAATTCCATGCGTTTTGCGGATCACGCTCTCGGTGAATTTCTGCGCATCGCCCGGACCAGACCCTGGTTCGCCAATACCATTTTCGCCATCATGGGCGACCACGGACTGAACGAACCATCGCCCAACGTGCCGGGCGGTTATCTCGCTTGCCGTCTGCAAAGCAACCATGTGCCCCTGCTGATCTACGCGCCCGGCCTGCCGGATCTCGTCCGGCCCGGCATCAGCGAACTGCCGTCGGGACAACCCGACCTGCTGCCCACTCTGGCCGAACTGGCGGGCATTGCGTATCGCAACCACGGTCTCGGCCGCAGCCTGCTCGATCCCGAGCGCATCCGGGCCGACCAGGAGGGCCGCGAGCACCTCTTCCTCGGCGGCGACAGCGAAGACGCCATGCGCCTGATCCAAGACGGCTACTGCTACCTGCGCGAAGGCCATGAAGCCCTGTATCTGCTGAACGGCAACGGCGAAAATCTGCTGAACCAGGAACGCGAACGCGCAACCGCCATGCGCCAAATCGCCGACGATATGTTCCATACCGCCAAATATCTGCTGTTCAACAATCAGAAAAGCCTGGCTCCACCCCTGCCGTAAGACGGAAGCGGCAAAGCCGCACTGCCGAGGGCGCATGTTCAAACCGGGCTGCGGGGTCACTGGAGCTATAGAACATGATACAATCAAAGTTCCGCAATGCTTTTATGCTTTGCTGGTCAAGAGAAAAGGCAAATATGCTTCTTGACACAATACTGCTCTTTTTTATACATAAATTGTATGAAATTTGAATACGATCCTGCCAAAAGTGTGACGAATAAACTCAAACACGGCATTAATTTCGATGAAGCGCAGCGGCTATGGGGCAATACCTTACTTGAAATCCCGTCGCAGTACGAGGGGGAGTCACGCGCACTTTTCATTGGCCTGATCGAAGACAAGCATTGGACGGCAGTCGTCACTCGCAGAGAGGGAGCGATCCGCATCATTTCATGCCGCCGCTCCAGAAACGAAGAGGTGAGTTGGTATGAAGGCAAAGAAGCCCGTTAAAATTTCAGCGGAAGAATTTGACCGCAGATTTGATGATGGAGAGGATATGACGCCCTATTTGGACTTTTCCAAGGCCAAGCGCTTTAATATCCAAAATCGGCGCGTTAACGTGGATTTTCCTGCCTGGATGGTGAATGCCCTTGACCGTGAAGCCGCAAAAATGGGTATTACCCGGCAGTCGTTGATCAAGGTCGTGGTGCATGACCACCTGAAAGAAAACGCTTCTGCCTGAACCGTCATCTGTCCAGCATGCCGTTTGCTCGCGTTTTCATGGCCCGCACAGCGCTGTACCGACTGGACGCATCTTTTCTCTCTGCCAGGCAAATTTGCCTTGAAGTGCAAATTGAACGCCTCATCCGCCGCGCTGTCGTGGATGTGCTGTTTGACTTTAAGAAGTGGCGTGGTTATGCTCATAAATTCTTGGCATGTATAGAAGTTTTGCAGGGCGACCAGGGCGGGTAGATTTCTGAAAAACAAAGTCCCACAATGCTTTTATGCTTTGCGGGACTTTCTGGGATTGTAATTTGGTAGGCACGAGCAGACTTGAACTGCTGACCCCTTCCGTGTCAAGGAAGTGCTCTGCCACCTGAGCTACGCGCCTGCCGTACGAGGCAATCCTTCGTTTAGCCCCGGCCGCGCTTTTCCGTCAAGCATTATTTGTCGCTGGGCAGGGGCGGAGTTCTGCCCCGCGCCCGGCGCCGGGACTCGGTTTTTTCAAATTTCCGTCGCAAGGATTGCTGAGGCATGCGATGTCGCGCTGTCTGGCGCCGCGCCCATTTACAGTCTGCGGAGTGAGCGTTGAGCGTTTTTTCTATGACATACAGGGGACGACGTTTGCTCTCATCAAAAGTCTTGCCGAGGTAATAGCCCAGCAGGCCAAGATTGGCGATAATAAGCCCCCCCAAAAAATATAACGATACCATGACGCTGACCCATCCCTGGATCTGGACGCCTCCGCTGAATCGTAAAAGAAGAAGCGCAAAGGCGACCAACATGGATGACACGGAAATGGCAAGCCCGATTCCTACGGAAATCCGCAGGGGTCTGTCGGAATAGGCCATGGTGACATCAAAGGCCATGGCCAGCAATTTGTAAAGAGAATAGCTTGTCTCTCCGGCAAAACGCCGTTCGCGTTTGAGAGAAATGGCGGCGCTCGTAAATCCCATGAGCATCGATATCCCGCCAAGCAGACGCAATTGCTCACGATACTGGCGGAAGTTTTCCACCACCAGCCGTGACATGATGCGGAAATTCCCAATCCTGTGATCAAAAGGAATCCCGGCCAACCAACTCAATGTATTCCAAAATATTTTGGATATCTTTTGCCGCAAAGTGGGTTCAGCCCGATCCTCAAATTGGGCGACTACAATTTCATAGCCTTCACAGGCTTTTTTGTAGAGTTCCGGTATCGCCTCAGGCGGATCTTGCAAATCGCAGTCCATGACCACGACCCAATCCCCCCGCGCCGCATCAAGCCCCGCCGTGATGGCTCTGTGTTGTCCGAAATTTTTGGCGAGTCTGATGCCGCGCACGCGGTCATCCTTTTGCGTTTCGTTTTCAACAGCCTGCCAGCTTTTGTCCGGGCTGCGGTCTTCAACAAGGATGATTTCAAAATCGTCCGTCATTGACTCCAGCACCAGTTTCAAACGGCGGCATAATTCCGGCACGCAGGATTCGGCTTTATACACCGGGCTGACAACACTGATACGCGGCATACATGTCTCTCAATCGCGCTGTGTTTTTGGAGGCCAAGGCTTCATATGCCGGGCTTTGTCAAGTGTTATGGGCGATTCTCCGGCATTGCACACGGCCCATGCCGGCAAATCGCGCAAAAGCGTGCTGCCCGCCCCCACAACCGCATTCTCTCCCATTCTGCAGAAATCGCGGACAACCGCCCCGGCGCCGATCAAACAACGGGATCCGATATCCGAGCCTCCACCTACGACGGCATTCGGTCCAACGAAAACAGCTTCTCTCAATACAGCATGATGCCCAATAAAGGCATTCGGCCAGATTATGCTTCCCGCCCCAATTGAAACAAAGCGCTGAACTGTGGCGGCCTCGAAAACAATGACATTGGGTTCCGGAATGAAATGCGGAGGCATTACGGCATGGGGGCTGACATAACTGAGCAAAGAGTATCCCAATCTTGTGCAGACCGCCATTTTTTCATGCCGAGTTCTATTAATTTCGGCATACCCCACTGCTACAATGATGTCATAGTCTGATGGATCATAGTATCCGGGAAGTTCTTCAAAGGACAAAACAGGGCGGCCACAAAAATTTTCAACCGTTTTATACTCGCGGTCCACTGTGAAGGCCGCTACTGTTTTCCCGCAGTCATCACTGAGGCATGACGCCATCACTTCACCCATATGCCCGATGCCAAATACAATAACTTGCTTCATGATGCGGGATCACTCATATTGTAAAATTTTTTGAATGATACATATCGTAAAGGAACAACGCCAGCCTCATCTGATCTCTGCTGATTTTCGAGCGACAACAATTTTTGAGCCGCCAAACGGGAAACGAACACCAAGCTGTATAAGTCGGAATTCCATGTGAAGCACCGCTGCCAGCAATTTGTTCAGCCAAGAAGAAAGTCTCAGTTCCGCCAGCACGTCTATATTTTCAAGCTGCTGCAGATTTTTCAAACAACGTGAAAGCAGCATCATGGGCAAAAGAAGCGCATTGAATGAACTTGAATCCATGATTATAAAACCAATCTTTTGCAATGTCCGCTCAAATTCTTTCGCACCATACCGCCTGTGGTGACAGGCTGCCGCATCGTATTTGCTCCACAGAAAGCGGTGCTGAGGAACACTTGCCAGCAAAATGCCTCCATTCTTCAGCGCCATATGAATCTGCGCCATGGCGGCCTCATCGTCAGAGATATGCTCCAATACATCAAAAGCGCCGATAACGTCAAATTCTTCGCGAAAAGGAATAGCGCAAGCATCCATTTGCAAAAAAAGCAGATCGCCGGGAACGCGTTGTTGGGCAAAAGTCAGACCGTCGACCTGGGTTTCAGTCGCCGTCATGTCCCATTCGGGAAAACTCTTGCGCAGCATGTGCAGGACGAAGCCCGTGCCGCAACCGATTTCCATATACTTCGCGCAGCTTGGTGCATAACGCCTGGCCAGAAAAGCGATCAAACGGTTTCTGGCCGCAAACCAGAAATTATCGGCCTCAAGCCGAACAAGCTCCTCATACCATGAAGGATCATAGCCAGCTTTGACGCCCGTCATTCGCGGGGCAAACGAAGGGATTGTTCCGTACTGCTCTGGCTGTCGCCCGCAATGCGCACAATGCCACCCGGCATCAGGCAGGGGTGAGAGGCAGGACAGGCATATCTTCATGGCTTTTCATCCTCGTTCATCTTCCCTACTTGATGCGATGCCGCGCCTTCCCGTCATGAACAAAGAGAGCCAGCCATTCGCGGCTGTTCCAGGCGGGCAGTTTGCCCCAGGCCGCGCTGGAACCGTCGGGCAGAGCCGCGCTGTTGTCGCGCGTGACGGTCATGTGCCGATCCGGCAAAAACAAGGCATAGAACCAGTCCAGCCATCCGTCGCCCTCCGGGGACATCCGCAGGGCGAGTTCGCGCTTGTGTTTCGCCAGCTTGTCCCCGACAGCGGAAAGAACCAGTTTTTTCCCCAGAATGGTCTCGCGCGGCTCTTTGAACACCAATAAAGCCAAGTGCCGGCCGTTGCGCGGCAGAGTTCGGACTTCGGTCAGAGTAAGGCCGCCCGCAAGCCGCGTCTCGCCCGTCCATTGCACGCGATCGCCCTCGGCTCTTTCCGGCATGAGACGCTTGCCGTCCAGCACCAGTTCGGCCTCGGTGGGATGATGCGCGCCCTGTCGATAGATGAGCGCTTCTATGCCGCTTTTCAGTCTGACAATCTCATCCGGCTCACCGTTGGCGCGGATTTCGAGTATCCGGTTCAATTTGAAACCAGGAGATGAGGCAGGGTTGTCGAGCAGCATGTCCACGCGATCTCGCAAGAGTGATCGGCTGTGGATCTCCATGAACAAACGGTGCCCATCTTCATGAAGAGGCAGGAGCGACACGCCCTCTCGCGAAAATACGTTGACAAGCCTGGCCTCCCAATACCCTGCCAGACCGGTGCGCACGCCGTGCGTTCTGGTCAATTCGTCCATTTCCGCCGCCAGTTCCGGATAATGAGGAGGATGCATGGGCAAGGCCGATCGGATGCACAGGACAATCGCAAGCGGCACGGCAACAGCGGTCGCGGGCAAAAGCGCCCGAAATCGCGCCGGCAGATGCCGGACGAGCCAGGCCACAAACAACAGCCCGCCAAAGGCATAAGGCAAAAGGGAAAAAACAAGCAGATACTGGCCCGCACCCAGGCCGGCGGCGGCAGTGCCCAAGGGATTGAGCAGCATGGCAAAGAGCAGAAACAACACGCCGTCGCGTTGCCTGGGCGTGCCGGACTGCCACACCAACACCGCCCCGGCAAGGCCGGCGGCAAACCAGAGCGCCGAGCCGGGCGCGGCAGTGGCAAAGGACCAGGTTTGCAGCACAGCTTCGCCAAGAAGCCTGAACAGTCGCACGATATCAAAATCGAACGGGTCGAAGTAGGGAGGGAAATTGCGCAGAAGGCTATCAATTCCCCTGCCGGCCAGTTCGCACAGCCCCGTAAGAAACAGCCAGCAGGCGGCATCGCGCCGGCTCATACGCCGTTTCCAGAGCAGCCAGCAGCACATGACGGCCGCCGGAATAAGCAACCACAGCGTAAACAGCATGTCAGAAGCGCGCATGCAGGAACCGAACGCGAGCGCGACCGCAAGCGCCGGCCAGCTTTGCGGCCCGCGCATGAACCTGAGGAAAAATCCGTATCCATAAAAAGCCGAGACAAGGGCAAGCCCGTGCATGGGTTGGTTGGCGATGAGGATCTCGGCTCCCGGAAACGGGTACACAATGGCCAAAAGCGGCGCGGCAATGAGGATTGCGGCTCGCTCTTTCGCGTCATCAACTATCCCCAAAAGGGCGTAGGCCGCGCCGAAGGCGAAAAAACAGCCCAGAAGCGCCTCGTGCAGCGCGCCGGCCGCGTACAGATCGCCCACACCCCAGCGCAGGGCGCAGTACATGGCGATTTCCGTATAGCTTGGTGCTCCGGGCAAACTCCATAACGACCACGGGTTATTTTTTACAAATAAATCAAGATAGATATCTTCATACATCAAACTGTCGGCATTGTACGAGTCAGGCACGCCGTAATGCCGGACATAAATCAAAACCGCAGCTAAAATCAG
>Ga0082212_10008629_pt1 | contig 13280 bp, 9 predicted proteins | sample TergutNt197P3_FD_71548 | JGI IMG/M metagenome (GOLD analysis project Ga0082212, IMG submission 71548) | Neocapritermes taracua P3 segment gut microbial communities from Petit-Saut dam, French Guiana - Nt197 P3 | ecosystem: Host-associated > Arthropoda: Insects > Digestive system > Gut ... | reverse complement strand
AAAACAACTGTTGGTGCAGTTGCGGATTTATCTTTTTCGACAAGATTTGATAATCGTCTGCCGTAAGCGATTCGGGACATTTGGTACAGATGATACAATCTGCCCGCCGGTAATTCTTCGGCGCTTCCCGCAATCTGCCCGCCGGCAACAGGCAATCTTCATAAAACGGTCGATGGATGTCAGTCAGCAGAATAGATAAAGACGGTTTTACGTACCGGTGTTGAAAGGCGTCGTCCAACAAAATCACCTCCGGTTTTTGACTGTCCGGAAGACTTAATAAGTTGCGAATGCCTCTTCTCCGGTTTACATCAACGGCAACCGAAACCGCTGGAAATTTCCGGTACATCTGCAAAGGCTCGTCGCCAATTTGAGTGCTGTTTGTATTGTCGTCCGCCAAAATGAAGCCGCGTGTTTTCCGTTTATATCCCCTGCTGAGAACTGCTACGCGATATTTTTTGCTCAACAAGGCGATCAAGAATTCCGTATGTGGCGTTTTCCCTGTTCCTCCTACGGCAATATTTCCTATCGAAATAACAGGAACAGGAAACGTTTCGCTCGAAAGAACGCCCCAATCAAAAAGTTTATTTCTGATCGACACGACCAAACCGTATATCCAAGCCAAAGGACACAGCCATTTGTTTATTTTAAAACTTCCTGCCATTGACAAAATTTATGCAAAAATAGTGATAAATTTGTTCTATTACAACCGCTCAAAAGAATATCCTTTCTTTTTCAAACGGTTTATTATTTCGTCCAGACGTAAATACAACTTATCGGTACGGCTCACGTGCGTTCCGGGGTGAATGAGTATGATACTGCCGTTCAATCCGTGTTCTTCCTCAAAAGCAAAAAGTTGGTCGATCAACTCTTGCGATGATCTGTAATTGGCCATATCGGGCGTTGTATAATCAGCTGCTGTCCGAAGTCCGGGTGTAAAATTAATCGTAGTTTGTCCCATCGACCGTATCAATCTGACGTGGTCTTTGTTGTAATATTCGTAAGGCGGAAGATAGTAATTCACTTTTGATAAATCGATACCGAATTTCTCCAATTCCGCATTATTTTTTCGTAAATCGGTAATTAAACTATCCGGACTTACCAAGGATTGTTGCCGGTTTTCCCAGGGTGCATAAAGTAAATGATTATCGGAATGTCCGCCTACATAATGTCCCTGTTTGATGATATTCTTGATCAGTGGTTCCAACGATTTTTCCCGCAAGCCGTTTCCAGTAATAAAGAAAGATGCTTTTACCTTGTTTTTGTTGAGTATTTGAAGTACAGAGATTCCGCCTTCAAAAGCGGTGTCGGCCGAAAAGATCAGATGTATCACTTTACGATCGGGATTGATTTTGACTACAGCATCTTGAGAGTCGATTTCGTAGGTACGGCCGCTTTTTTGAAGTTTTCCTTCTTTTTCCATCGTTGATAAGTAGAAACTCAAGCTTGCTGTTCCGTCCATTGTCGGCTCATTGGAAGAATAATCACCCGGATCGTCGTGATAAACCGCTTCTCCGAATTGAAAAGGAGCAAATTCGTCTTCAAAAAGCAGATTGATTCCCAAGAGACTCTCATAGATGGTACGGTATACCGGTCCATCGACTAATCCGCCTTTCGTTATATCCTTGAATAGTGTTGTAACAAAAGAATGGGTACGTTTTGGAGAAATTCCGTTTTCGGGTAGCCCACTAATCATCGACGTTCCCCAGGGATTACAGCCAAAGAGCCAATCACGTAGGGCGGCTTCCATTTCCAAATAAGTGTCGTCTCCGGATATTTGATGATACATCCGTGCTTGGGTGATCGCCGCTGCAACCAAGTTATTAGAACACCAGATAAAAGGTATTCCGTAAAGGAAAGGATCACCTTGTGTTGCCGCACGTTTCAACAGACATTCCAAACCATCTTTCATATAACGGGTGTATTTTGGGGCAAAAGTTTTATCACCTGATAAAGAAAGATAGTAATGTCCTACATTCACAAACGGATAAAACTGATAATGACGCGCTCGTCCCAACTCCATCCAGGGTGTGATTTCTTCCAATTGTCCCCAGTAATCGGCTTTTTTCAACCATTCATTATTTTGGGTTCCCATATATTTCAAAACAGCCGCCAATTCCATATCATCCACATAATTATCTTCCTCATAGAAATAGGGAGAAACCACACAGGCAGTTTGCGTAGTACCCAAATCCGATTCGGCAAAGGCAAAGGCGGAATCTGATTTCTCTTTCAAGGCAGATGCGAACGAAGGATCGATTTTTTCAAAAAGCATAGCGCCTAATGTAAAAGCCGAAGCAAACTTAGCGGCGCTGGACGATACACCTTCCGTCCGGTTTTTATGATCTCCCAATCCCTGTTTTTTCCCTGTTATGAAATATACCGGGCGTCCTGTTCCGGGTCCCCAACCGTAATCAACCCTGTCTCGGTGCGGATAGCGAGTGCCGGCATGATCTCTGTCGTCTGCTATTTGGTTGAACATAACACTCGGTTCGGGGTTCATTTTCATCAACCATTCCAAGCCCCAGCGTATCTCGTCGAGAATATCGGGAATACCGTTGGCGCCTTTTCGTCCCATCGCATCGTATTCATCTTTAAATATCGTCTTATCAGGCGTTTGCTGCCATGCAAACATCATTTGAAAAACAGCATTAGCCGAAGTCGTTAGATACTGTAATAAATCCGACGCATCGTGCCAACCGCCGCGTACATCTATTTTCTCACCGCTACGATTGGGATGATCTACAATATAGGCATCGTGTTGATGACACAGGGTATCTAAGTAAGGATTATATCCGCAACGCTGTTGCCGCATGTAGTTCAGGAGAAAATCGGCAGTACCCTCATATACTCCTGCATCAATGCGGAATGAAGGAGATTTTGCACCGTTACATTCAACATAATATTCGCCGGACGTTTCCAAAGCGGAAAAGTTTAAACGGAGAGCCGTTTTCATTCCCCACCTTTCGGCATTGGAAGAAGCGCCTTTTCCGGTAAAAAGAATTTTGCCGGTTCCCTTTTCTTTCACTTGGAAATCACCGTTTTTTATTTCATCTGAAGAAATAAATACTGCGACTTTTACACTGTTGGGCAAATACCCCAATTGGTTAATTCTTATCCATGCAGACTGTCCGTAAGATGCAAGCTGACTCAGGAAAACTAAAAATAAAATAATAAATTTTTGCATGGTATTATTTTGTTTTATGTTTGTGTTCAAACCCTCGACAATCCGGTTGCCAACTGATCTCACTCAATATACCGGCAATATCTTCCGAGATGATTTTCTCAAAATCTTTTTCCAAAGGGGTGATAAATACGCCACCCAGATCTACCGAAGCGGGACTGATCAACAGATTGGCGTCACCTTCGGCTGAAAAACAGTCCGGACGGTGTTTTTTTCGCGGAAAGATACAAACTACCCATTGAGCCGCTTCGTACCAAACCAATATGTTCATCATCGGCTCGAAGTCGTCCGGTTGCACAGGCAAAGAATCATAAATTTGCCGAAAACGGTCAAGTATTTCCTGTTTATTATCCGATTCGATGAGAATGGCATCGTACCCGTTCCTGTTGTTTTCGATGGGAAGAAAACCTTTGTTACCTGCCTGAAAATGGAAATGATCGGGAGCAGAAGCGCCGCATTTAGGCCCGTTGTAAAAGATGATGTAATTGTCCAACTGTTGTGCCAGATCAAGCATATCTCCGAAGCGGGATGCAACAAGTTGAGGCGTATGCTCCGTTGCCGGAATGGTTAGATGTCTTGGAAAAATAGGAAAAGGATTAACCAATACGGTATAATTCTCTTTAAAGGGAATACCTTTCTGTTCCGCAGGAAGGTTTTGCTTACAAAGAAAACATTTACGTTCTCGAATGGATTGGGGATCGATTTTGGCTGCCGAAAAGGTGATGCGTGCAGGATTGAACTGTACGTTATATTGATTACCGTTCACATACAACTCTTTTACCTTTACCTGTTCTAAGGATTTGTAGTTGTTTTTGGCTAATTTCCATTCGTTTAATTGTTCTTCAAATAATTGATTGACTTTTTCTTTTAACATAATGTAAGTACAAAAAAATGTTTCACTTCACCATTCCAATAACCCGACTTCACCTCCGGCAGTAGTAAGAAGGACTCTGTTTCTGCCAACCGGAACAACGGTATTAATTAAGGAATTACCGATTTTGTGCTTCCATAAAACTTTTCCCGTCCATGCATCCAAAGCAAAAATCAATCCGCTTTTGGTACTTCCGAAAACTACGCCGTCTTTTTCCACCGGCATAGAAGGAGCGTGTTCGTAGCCAAAACCAACATCGGAAGCCCATATTTCTACCGGTTGATCGACTTTGGTTGCATAGCATACAATCGAATCATTCATTGTTTTACTGTAAACCCGTTCTCTGTCTTCGGAGAGTCCGATGGTTTCGCGCACCGTAGATTGAAAAGTCCGCCAAACCGTCTCGCCCGTTTCAAGGTCAATAGCGGTCATAGCGCGTTGCGGATCGGTGATGAAGACTTTGCCGTTAGCAACTACAGGCCATACGGCAGCAGGAGAATAATGCATTCGTGTCAATCCTCCTGTCCATTTCCACAAATCTTTTCCCGTATGCTTATCCAAAGCGTACAAAGTATTGTCCCACGCTCCGAAGATGACGGTATTTCCTTCGATACAAGCTTTGGTTTCGATATATCCCTTTACATCCGAATATGCCCAAATCGTTTTTCCGGTTTGAATATCAATTGCCCGAAAAGTTGAATCGCTCGCACCGATGTAGGCAATTCCATTTTCGATGACGGTTGCGCCCAATACAGGTTCTGCTGCTGCTACCGTCCACAAACGGCGACCGGTAGAGGCGTCCAAACCATAGATGTTTTTATCGGCAGAACCGAAAACAACTACTCCGTCCGCAGCAGCCGGCGTTCCTACAATCCGTTTTCCGGAACGAAAAACCCATTTCTTCTTCCCTTTGTCCAAGGTATAGCACGTGAGCCTGCCCTCGTCGTCGCCTACATATATTTTTCCGTCATAAACTGCCGGAGAACCGTATATGCCCACGCCCGTATGGACAAGCCAAGTTCTCTTTACAAAAGAATATGTTTTATTGACCGTCAAATCGGGATATTTGTCTGCTGCTCCCTTTTTATCATAATATTGGGTTTTAAGAGAAAGTGCAGCCCACCGTTGGCGAGGCTCTCCGATCATTTGTTCATAGACCAAAACAGAATCCGGAGTGATTGTATATACCGAATAACCGCCTGTAGGATTAGCAGCGCGTAAGGTAGAGCGGTTCAAGATGCCCGGAATACCATCATACGACAGGAAACGGTTGGAATGATAATGTCCGCCCAAAACAGCACGGATATTGTAGGGACGTATCGCATCGGTCAATTCATACCAGTTGTCCACATCACCGTCTTGCAAGGGATAATGAGTCACTAAAAACACAGGCTTTTTCTTACCCGCTTTCTTCAACTCGTTTTTTAGCCATTGAATATCTTGAGGCGCTACGTGCCCGTCTGCCATTCGCATCAAAGGGCCGGTATTGAATCCGAGAAACAGAAACCCTTTGTAATCCAACCGGAAACGTTCATCGCCGAAAATATCGCCAAAAGCGGTCACTCCGGAGTCGCTCCACTTGGTTTCGTGATTACCCGGAATAACATAATGCTTCACTCTCAATCTGTCGAGTATATCCTTTGCTTTTTGAAGCGAAGCCCGGTCGCCTTCTTCCGTTATATCGCCCGTAACCAAAACAAACTCAATATCGCTGCTTGCATTGATTTGTTCAACCGCTCGCTGCAAATCTTCATCCGCATTGCCGGCTTTGGTGATATGCAAGTCCGACAAAAGGGCAAAAACAATTTTCTCTTGATTATCATCCGTATAAGAGAGGGCAGTAAACGGATAGAACCCAATTATCAACAATACTAAAAAAATATACTTTTTCATTTGAAGTCAAAAGATTTAATTTATTATACCTGCAAAAGTAGTAAAAGATATGTAAATATCCAAACAGAAATTCTATTTTGACTTTGGGGAAAGAATTTTCAATTTTTCCACTCTCCTGAGCGCTTCTTCCAACTGTTCTTCCTTACAACAAAGCGAAATACGGATATAATCATTTCCATTGCTGCCAAAAATAAATCCGGGAGTGATAAAGACCCGGGCTTTGTAGAGAATTTCGTTTGCTAAGGATTCACTGTCCTTGTATTCGGAAGGAATTTTCCCCCACAAAAACATTCCGGATTGTTTCGGGTCGAAACGGCAATTCAGCGCTTCCATCATCTTTTCCGCGATTTTACGGCGTTGCAGGTAAACTTTATTCATTCCATCGTACCATTCCTGCGGCGCTTGCAGGGCTTTTGCCGCCGCCAACATCATCGGCTTAAATTGTCCGCTGTCGATATTGCTTTTCACTTTCAAAATCCATTGGACGAATTGGGGATTCGATGCCAACATTGCTATACGCCAGCCGGGCATATTGTGCGATTTACTTAAAGAATTGAGTTCTATGCAGATGTCTTTTGCTCCTTCGACAGATAAAATACTAAACAAACCGTTGTCATTCTGACGAAAGTCAGAATCCCCTGTTTCAAGGGATTGCGGATCAAGTCCGCAATGACAGAAAGTTGGATTCAGTATAAAACTATACGGATTATCATTTGCAATCACAATGTTGTGCTTTTTGCCGAACGCCACTAATTTTTCAAATAGTTCTCTCGTAGCAGGTGCACCGGTCGGCATGTGCGGATAATTGACCCACATCAGTTTCACGTTCGACAAATCGGTCTTTTCCAAGGCGGCAAAATCCGGTTGCCATTGGTTTTCTTCTTTCAAATCGTAGGGAATAATTTTCGCATCTACCAAATGACTGACAGAACTGTAGGTAGGATAGCCCGGATTGGGAATCAGCACACCATCACCCGGATTCAGAAATGCCAAGGAAATATGTAAAATACCCTCTTTAGAGCCGATTAGGGGTTGAATCTCCGTGTCCGGATTCAAATCAACCCTGTACCATTTTTTATACCATTCGGCAAACGACCGCCGCAATTCCGGTATGCCGACATAAGGCTGATAGCCGTGTGTATTGTCTTGACGTGCCGAGTTGCAAAGGATTTCGATAGCCTCTTCGGCAGGCGGCAAATCGGGACTTCCCACACCCAGATTAATCACGTCTAATCCCCGGGCGTTCATTTCCGCCACTTCTTTCAGTTTTTTAGAAAAATAATATTCGCTCACCGTTTGGGTTCGCTTTGCCGGTTCAATTTGTTTCATACGATTCCTTGAATTACTACTGTCTTCATTTTACTTTTGTTTATTCAAAAAAAAATCCTGCCATTTCTGACAGGATTTCATATTTTAATTTTCTTTTCTGTTTTTGCTTTATTACACAAAACCCTGTCTTACTTTTCGTTAAAGTAAAAATAATAATAGGAATATGTAAAATAAAACCGATCCTCCACTTACTTTTTTCAATGTATAATGCTGCAAATGTACAACTTTTTTTAATATTCATAGCGATAATTGTTATTTTTTTTCGTAAAAAATAGCGTATCATTAAAAAAAAGATTATTTTTGTCGTGACAAATTATTGTTTCATTTTAAAAACTATTTATTATGTGGTGGTATTGGATTCTGTATATCTTGATTGGTATTGTAGCCGGATACTTAGCCGGACAAATTATGAAAGGCCGTGGATTCGGTCTCGTAATTAATTTGATTGTTGGTATTGTAGGAGGGATTCTCGGCGGTTGGCTTTTCGGATTGCTTGGAATAAGCCTGGGAGGAGGCATTATTGGCCCGTTAATTACTGCTACAGTAGGTGCAGTTGTGTTACTCTTTGTCCTATCGCTATTTAAAAAATAGGATTGCTGACGAAAGTAAAAGTAAAAAAGGAAAGGACGTGATTTTATAGTGCGTCCTTTCCTTTTTAAGTTCATACGGAAAAAATCAATAATTAAGACTATGTTCGTTACCTTCCCTTCGCTTCCTGCCAAAAAACCTCCATTTCGCCCAAAGTCATTTCCTTCAATGATTTTCCGGTTTCTTTTGCTCTTTGTTCGATATAGTTAAAGCGTTTGATAAATTTTTGGTTCGTCCGTTCCAAAGCATTGTCAGGATCGACTCCATACAATCGGGCGGCATTAATCAGGCTGAAGAATAAATCACCCATTTCATCCTCTATCCGGTCTTTATCCATTGCCTGAATTTCACGTTTTAACTCGTTCAGTTCTTCTTCAACCTTTTCCCAAACATCTTCTTTCTGTTCCCAATCGAAACCGGCATTCCTCGCTTTGTCTTGAATACGGTGGGCTTTCGCTACGCTTGGCAGAGAAGCGGGGACACCTTCCAAAACAGTCCTGTTGCCGCCTTTCTCTTTCAATTTGATCTGCTCCCAGTTTTGCTCCACCTGACCGGCTGTTTTGGCTTTCACTTCCCCAAAAACATGGGGATGGCGGAAAATAAGTTTATCGCACAATGTGTTGCAAACATCAGCGATATCGAACTGCTCTTTTTCATCGGCGATTTTGGCATAGAAAATAACGTGCAATAAAACATCGCCCAATTCTTTTTCTATCTCCGAAGGTTCGTTTTTGATAATTGCTTCACAAAGTTCATAAGTTTCCTCAATGGTGTTGGTGCGCAGACTTTCGTTGGTTTGCTTTTTATCCCATGGACATTTTTCACGTAGTTCGTCCAATATGTCGAGCAAGCGTCCGAAAGCCTGCATTTTTGTTTCTTTTGTATTCATATTATTTATAACTGTTTTATAAAATTAACTAAAAAATGATAGCATGAACACAAACTATACAAGGTCGGCCAAAACACAGAGATATTTGCCCGTAGTATGTCCCCAAATTTCCTTATAAACAGCGTTGTTAATCACCGGCCAATAGGGCAGATCGGCGTTGCCTTTTGTCTTAATTCCGACCGGCAATGAACCAACCATTTGTCGTGAGTAAGCAACATATAAGGGGTGATAATTATAGCCCTCGCCGTACATGGTTGAAGAGGCAAAGGGATTTTTACCCAGCACCCACTCCAACTGATCCATTGCAATTTGAAGAAGTTTATCATCTTTGAGTACACGCCCAATAAGTGAAACAGCCTTTGCTTTACTTAATAAAGTTGCATGAAAACCACGTCGCGAAGCGACCGGAAATATACGTAAATAAGCATTTTCATTCAGCTTTATTCCTGTCTTTACCTGTTCCAACAAATCGAGGTATCCACGTTGAATGGCAGCTTCATCTCCACGTATCGTAAAGCGCTCTACATTAATTTTATCGAGTTCATAGACATGGGCAGGCAACAGCTGATACAAAGGAGCTAATTCACATGTTTTATAAACATATTCGCCGTACAATTCCAAACCTCTTTTCCAATTATTCCTGTCGGGATGATTGGGCATTGTTTCACATAAACGAACCAAACCTTGGATTGGAGATTGTTCATGTCCGCGATGTTCGTAGGTCAGCGTTTTCGTATGAGTCGGATTTTCATAAAAGAACCCGCGAATTGGAATCTCCCAATCGGGATATTCACTTTTCTGACAGGCTAAGACCGTTTTTGCATACTCGGCGCCAAGTTTTACATATTCTTCTTTTTGGGTTATTGCATAGAGTTCTGCCGCTGCCAAAGCTGCTGCTCCGCAGGTCTGAGAGTCGATGGTTGTTCCCCAGCGAGCAGTATAAATGCCTTTTTCATATCCTTCTTTTGCAAAATAAAAATCCTCTTCTGCTACTCGTAAACACCATTCCGAGAATATGTAATCGTCGTCTTTATAGACACTTGCGGCAACTGCGCAAGCGGCTGATGCTAAGAAATTTTCAAATGGTCCGTTTTCCGCATCACTTCGGTTCACAATTTCACTATCCTGTTGAATCACATTGCCGCGCCACATTCCGTAGAGAACAGCCAAAGCCCTGTATCCATCTCCAAATCGAGTTCTCAACAACCAGTTTATTCCAACTTTTGCTTCTTCCAACAGACGATCATAAAGTATTGTATCTTTATCTTTTACTCTCAGCGCCAATTCCAAAATTGAATATGCCATTTCTGCCGTACAGATTTCAAATTGCGACAAATCACCTGCATCGTGCCAACCCCCAAAACAAGGAGCCGTTTGCAGGGTTTGCCGGTGAACTACCTTGCAATTCAGATGACAGGCGCTGTGAACCTCCGCAATCTCTTCTCCGCACCTTAGCAGGCGCAGAAAATTCATGCTTTTCCAAATGGATTCATCGAGCGCTTTATCGTCAATGACAAATGGTTTCGTTTGGCGATTATCGACTTTAAGATAATACTTTCCGGTATTTTTAAAACCGGTAAAATCAAGTTCATAAAAAATTCCGGACGCATGTTTGATTTCTCTGATTTGCCCTTCATACACTACCCTGTTTCTCAAATCGCAAAGATGAAATTGTTTTGCATTAATATGCTGAGCTATCGCAATTTTCTTCATCCCCGGTAGATATCCGCTATGGCAAAAAGCAATCCTGTCTTTTAAATCCCAGCCAAAGTCATCGTCGGCTTCCACTTTTTCAGCCTTGATTGCCCCAATATAAACATTCAGTGTCGGTAAGGCTTCCGGTGGGCAGCCTCCCAAAAAAGGAGAAATGAATATCCTTTCCACAGCATCGCGCTCAATGTCGGCAACTTCCCATGTCACGCGGTTCCATGTATTTAGAATTAAACTTGGAGCATGTGTCTGACTCTTTCCGGGATTTCCGAATGATAGATGAAAATAAAAATTCCGAAAACCGGCGGCTTCGGGATAAATCCATACCGAAAGTCGATTATAGGCTGTTAAATCTATTTTACTTAGAGAAATATCGATTCCACAACTTGGACGGGGTTGAACATTTTCAATCTTTGTATCGACAGTCAGGCATAGACTGTTATTCCCCTCAAACTTCAACTCCTCTGAAATCCGAAGTGTTGCAGGTCCTGAAACCTTCACGTTTTCTTTGTCATCACCGGCGAATATAGTGACAAAAGATTCAATCCTTTTATTCAGCCATCTGGTTTCCGCACACTCCGAAATATCTTCGGTCATTTCCCTGTGTGCATAAAAACTGTCTTGTAATAACCGGTTTAAATCAGATGATAGATCGTCGTTCTCTTTTTCGCTTCCGGTCGCCCAAGCCGGTAGTACGGCTAAACCGGCCAATCCGAGCGAAGATGTTCCTAAAAACCTGCGCCGATTCCATTGATTGTTTTTTTTATTAGTCATTATAATCTTTCTAAGAATTTCAGGTCTTTTTAATATTCACACGGTTAATATCCGTTTTTTCTTCTGATTTTTATTCTAATTGCATTTTGAACCGGTTTTTCGCTGATTAGCGCTAAATATCCGCCGCCGCCCGCTCCGGCTAATTTCCAGGCTAAGGCTTTTTCTTTGTAAGGCTCTATGGCGTTTTGTACTGCTGGAGGAAGCATAGCGGGAAACATACGTACCTGTGCATCAAAGGAACGCTTGGCGCCTTCGGCAAATTGCAGCAAGTCCCGTTTAATAATCCCTTCCCAACTGATGTCGGCAGCTTCGGTCAGCGCTTTCACATTTTCCTTTGTAATATACGTTTCCTTTAAAAGATTTGTCCCTGCCGGACGAGGCCACAACAGAATCAGGTAGATATGATTTTCTAACCACGATAAAATGGTTTCATCCGTTACGGTTTCAATGGCAGAAGGCCAATAGGTATTATCGTAGTAATGGCGATTCAACGCAGGCATACACATACCAATAGAATCCTGTGCGCCTGAAATTTCTGTCCTTCCGGGTTCATTTTCATAATGAAAAAGCAATTGTGCTAATTTTTCGGGATGCATAACCGGTAATTCGTAGGGCCACAACTTGGCGGCGGCATTTCGGGTGGAAGTAGCCATACCACACCGTTCATTAAAATCAATCGTAGGTTCTAATGAGATGGTAATTGCCCAACCCGGATGATATTTCGATACGTATGGTTGATCAATCCATGTTCCTGCCAAATCCAAACGATAGGGTAAGCGGGAGCTGACATCCGAACGGATAGCGGTCGATGAACGAGCCGGTAAGTCCGCATCGGGTATTCTGTTTAAAACCACGTATTCGATGCCTAAGGCTTTGCAAATGGTTTCCTTGTACGGCGAATGACCGTCTTCGTTTACAACGAAAATATCCGGACGAAATCGTATCAAGTCTTCTTCAAAATCCATAATTCCCGAACCGGCATTGATCCATGCGTCTTTCACATAACGAACCGCTTTGACCATATACAGCCGTTCCTGTTCGCTATTCACCGTTTTTCGTCCTTTCAAGTCTTCAATGGTTGCATCCGATCCGATGCCGACATACAAATCCCCGAATTGTGATGCCTCTTTGAAAAACGCCACATGTCCGCTATGCAGCAAATCATAACACCCCGATACAAAAACCTTCCTTACCATTTACCGCTTACCATTTATCATTAACCATTAATCACTAATCATTAATCATTACCCACTCTATACCTCTCCACTCCTTTCTGCAAATATTGAATAAATCTATCTACTTGTTTATTGTATGCATAGGAAGGAGCGATGGGCATTCCGTCATTATCCAACAAAACATAGAACGGTTGTGCATTCGCTCCGAATTTATGCCGTTGTAAATAACTCCACCTGTCGCCTGTGGTTCTTAATTTACGTGTTTTATCAAATTCAGTGATTTCAATCGGCTCTTTCAATTTGGTCTTATCATCTACATAAAGAGAAATCAAGACATAATCGTTGTCGATGATTCCTTTCACTCGCGGGTCAGACCAAACTGCGGTCTCCATTTCCCTGCAATTCACACAACCGTAACCGGTAAAATCAATCATTACCGGCTTGCCGTTTTTTCGGGCATACGCCATTCCTTCTTCGTAATCGAAAAACTTCGGATGCACTTCACCTTGATACAGGTTGAAGTCCTGTGTATAGAGCGGAGGCGAGAAAGCGCTGATGGCTTTCAAGGGCGCTCCCCACAGTCCGGGAACCATATATGTGGCAAAGGCAAGCGAGATAATCGCCAAGAACAGACGGGGAACGGATACATATTTCAAGTCGCTGTCGTGCGCAAATTTAATCTTACCCAAGAGATAAAAACCAAGCAAAGCAAAAATAACAATCCACAAAACCAAAAATACTTCACGATCTAAGATACGCCAGCCGTAGGCAAGGTCGGCAACCGACAGAAATTTTAATGCCAACGCCAATTCAAGAAATCCCAATACCACTTTCACAGAATTGAGCCAACCACCCGATTGGGGAAGGTTT
>Ga0082212_10008628_pt1 | contig 13280 bp, 10 predicted proteins | sample TergutNt197P3_FD_71548 | JGI IMG/M metagenome (GOLD analysis project Ga0082212, IMG submission 71548) | Neocapritermes taracua P3 segment gut microbial communities from Petit-Saut dam, French Guiana - Nt197 P3 | ecosystem: Host-associated > Arthropoda: Insects > Digestive system > Gut ... | reverse complement strand
GCTGATGAACTGAGAAGGAATTGAGCGTGTATGAATATCAGAAGAATAAGGTATATAATTTTATTTTTACTGGCAGTATTTGCTGTAAAAGTAGGGGCGCAGTCAAATGCAGTTCAGCAATATGACAATGAGAATGATTTTGTAGTGGAAACCATTGGGGATGGTTTAGTGGCGAGGATTAGCGGATACAATGGAATAAAGGCAGAGATCCGTATTCCAAAGCAAATAAGAAGGATGACTGTCGTCGCGATTGGGGAACGGGCGTTTTATAAAAAAGGCTTTGCCAGTGTAACAATTCCCAACAGCGTAGTTCTTATTGGAGATGAAGCCTTTTCGGGGAATGAAATTAAAAAAATAACAATTGGTACGAATGTTATGATTTTCGAAAATTCATTCGACTCAGAGTTTGCCGCTTTTTATCTTGAGAACGGACGCAGGGCAGGAACTTACATCTTCAGTGACGGCGTTTGGAATATTCAAAACCTGACCGCTCCCCCTCCGGATGAAGGCCCTCCGCCTGCAGCACCCCAAACCGCCGAAGGTTTTGACATGGAGCCCTATGTCAGTCTCTCTGTTGGTATTGGATTTTGGGATTTTGGCCCAAGCTCGCTTATTCCCAGGATTGGCATGCACCTTGGCTTGCTTACAAGTATAGGAAAATTTACAATAGGTATTATGGGAGAAGGCGGCGGTTTTTTTGGTGTATCATTTCCTGTATTTAAGGATATTGGAATTACCTATGGTTTTTATTTTGGCAGTTTTATAGAAATTTACCATTCCGGTTTAATCGGCTTTAGCCTTGGCGGCGGCATGACCAGAGGTTTTTTTACAACCAAAAATGATATGGGGGAAAAGTATTTTTTTCCTTTTATAGAATTTGATGTTATGCTTGGCAATGAAGATGATTCATTAGGTATTTTTTTCCGGTACTACTTTAACGACTCAGATAAATTTTACAACAAATTTTCTGTTGGGGTAAGAAAGAGAGGGTTTTAAAAAACTCCTTTGACACGGGCAATGTCTGGTTGGTAGAATTTGACCCTGCAGTTGGCTCGGAGATACGTAAAACAAGACCGGCAGCAATAGCAAGCAATGAAAATTTTTTTTAGACCTGCGATAATCCATTTTCCCAAAGGCAAAAGCCGGGGGAATCCTGCCTTGCAGAGAATTGTCTGCACCGGTAAACTAAATACATGGACTTAAGTTTTCTTATTTTTATTGATGATTTGTATGAGGATCTTGAAGTTTGGTATCCTAAACTCCGGTTAATGGAAGCCGGTGCAAAAGTGGTGCTTGCCGCGCCAGAAGCAGGCAAGGTGTATTACGGCAAACATTCCTATCCTGCAGAAAGCGATGCAGCTATAGCAGATATGCAGGAAGAAGATTTTGCCGGCCTTATCCTGGCGGGAGGTTTTTCTCCTGACAAGCTGCGGCGCATAGAAAAGGTTAAACAGCTTACCCGCAGCTTTATGGCCTCCGGCAAATTAATTGCCCACATTTGCCACGGCGGCTGGATGGCAGCATCAGCAGGGATTTGCAAGGGATTCAGGATGACATCAACTACTGGTATAAAAGATGATCTGGAAAATGCAGGGGCCACCTGGGTTGATGAGCAGGTTGTTGTTGATAGAAATATGGTATCAAGCAGAAAACCCGGCGATTTACCGTATTTTATGAAGGGAATATTTCAGGTAATGGGTAATACCTTTACTTGACCTTTACCCCCCTAAATGATTATTTTTAATATATAGAAAAGTTTTTTCAGGAAAAAAATTGAAAAAAGGGATGAAGATACTCAAGACATGAGCGAACTCTCAAAAACCGGAAAAAGCCCCGCCGGGCCGGAAAACGAAGCCCTGTCCCCGGAGACCAATAACAGGCCGGCAGAGGCAGGTCAAAATGCCCCGGATCGTACAGAAACCGGCATTACCGCAGGCAGAGAAACGGGAAACGGTGCGGATTCTACAGCATCTGAAGATGCCGTAGAATCAAATGAATCCATAGAAACCCGGGGTTCAGGTGAAAAACCCTTTACCCCGGAAGAAAAAATAGCGGAATTGGAGACAAAACTTGCCGAAGCCAATGATAGTTATCTGCGAAAGGCTGCGGATTTCGAGAATTTCCGCAAACGGATGAACCAGGAAAAATCCAACGCCATTGATTATGCAAATCAAACCCTGCTTCTGGATTTAGCTGCAGTTATTGACGACTTTGAACGGGCAATAAAATCTGCGGAAACCCAGAGGGCGGCAGCAGACGGCGACAGGGAAAAACTCGCTGCAGGCTACAACAGCCTTTATGAAGGGATCTCGTTAATCGAAAAAAACCTTCTTTTCCAGCTGGAAAATAAATGGGGACTGAAGCGTTTTGATTCTGCCGGGGAACCTTTCGATCCTAACCGGCACGAGGCGATAATGATGGAAAAATCCGCCGGACTGGAAGAACCGGTAGTGGCAGAAGAATTTATCAAAGGGTATTTATTAAAAGAAAGGATAATACGGCCTGCAAAAGTAAAAGTCGTAATGCCTGAAAAATAATTTTACTAAATAAACAAGGAGCTGTATATGGGAAAGATTATTGGTATAGACCTTGGAACCACCAATTCATGTGTGGCTGTCCTGGAAGGGGGCGAACCAACAGTAATCCAGAATTCAGAGGGAGGCCGGACTACCCCGTCCATTGTGGGCTTTACCAGTAAAGGCGAACGGGTAGTCGGCGCACCGGCCAAAAACCAGATGATCACCAACCCTGAAAATACGGTTTATTCGATTAAGCGTTTTATGGGCCGGCGTTTTTCAGAAGTGCCTAACGAATTAAAACTGGTCCCCTACAGAGTTGCAGAACAGGGAGATGATGTACGTGTAGACATCGAAGGAAAAAAATACTCTCCCCAGGAAATATCCGCCTTTGTCCTGCAAAAAATGAAAAAAACCGCAGAAGACTATCTGGGCGAAACAGTAACTGAAGCGGTAATTACTGTGCCGGCATATTTTAACGATGCACAACGGCAGGCTACCAAGGATGCAGGAAAAATCGCCGGACTGGATGTAAAACGGATTATCAACGAACCCACTGCAGCATCGCTGGCTTTTGGTTTTAACAAAGAAATGAAACAGGACCGCATGATTGCTGTTTACGATTTAGGCGGCGGTACTTTTGATATTTCGATCCTGGAATTGGGCGAAGGGGTATTTGAAGTAAAAGCCACCAACGGTGATACCCATCTGGGCGGAGACGATTTTGACAGACGTGTACAGGAATGGCTTATTACGGAATTTAAAAACGATACAGGGATAGACCTTGCCCAGGATCGTATGGCCCTGCAGCGTCTGCGGGAAGCTGCAGAAAAAGCCAAAATTGAATTGTCTGCAATGCAAACAACAGAGATCAACCTTCCCTTTATTACAGCTGATCAAAGCGGACCCAAACACCTTCAAAAAAGTTTGAGCAGGGCCAAATTTGAACAGATGGTTGCAGACCTTCTGGAGCGATCAAAAGAACCCTGCAAAAAAGCCCTTGCGGATGCAGGCCTGAAACCGGAAGATATTCACGAAATAATCCTTGTAGGCGGTTCAACAAGAATCCCTGCCGTTCAGCAAATTGTTAAGGACTTATTTAAAAGGGAACCCAATAAAGGCGTTAACCCTGATGAAGCGGTAGCCATAGGTGCTGCAATTCAGGGAAGTATTCTGGCAGGTGATGTAAAGGATGTACTCCTGCTGGACGTAACTCCCCTTTCTTTGGGAATTGAAACTCTGGGCGGTGTAATGACCCGGCTTATCCCAAGGAATACAACTATACCAACAAGGAAAAGCCAGATTTTTTCTACTGCAGCCGATGGCCAAACTGCAGTTTCCATCCAGGTACTTCAGGGTGAACGGGAAATGGCAAACCAGAACCGTGTCCTTGGCCGCTTTGACCTGGTAGGTATTCCCCCGGCGCCACGCGGCATTCCGCAAATCGAAGTTACCTTTGACATTGACGCAAATGGCATTGTTCACGTAAGTGCAAAAGACCTGGGTACCGGCAAAGAACAAAAAATCCGTATAGAAAGTTCTTCAGGCCTTTCTGATTCAGACATAGACCGCATGGTTAAGGAAGCGGAGCTTCACGCAGAAGAAGATAAAAAGGAACGGGAAAAAGCGGAAGTTCGCAACGAAGCGGATTCTATGGTTTACAGTACGGAAAAAAACATTAAGGATCTGGGAGACAAGGTAAGTGCAGAAGACAAAGCCAAAACAGAAGAGGCTATTGCGGATCTAAAACGGGCACTGGAAAGCAGCGATACCGAAGCTATCAAAAATAAAACCGAAGCGCTTAAGCAGGCTTCTTATAAAATTGCAGAAGAAGTATACAAACAGCAATCTGCCCAGAGCCAGGGTGCAGGCAGCCCGGACAGCGGCCCCGGAAGCGCAGACATGGGTAGCGGCGCAGGTTTTGCAGGCGGAGGACCCGAAACAAAAAGCGCAGAAGACGCTGACTACGAAGTGGTTGACGACAAGTAAGCTGTATACGCCATTAAAACGGCGCATACAGCCGCGTTAAGCGCAATTAAAACAGCGCTTAACGAAGCGGTTTACGGGGCAAGTTCCTCGCCCATACATTCCGTCCAGCACCTGAACAAGGAGCCGGACAGAACGTCGTAAACCGCCATAGTTTTTTTTGAAAATTACTTTTGGACGAACAAGAAAAGGGTGTACATGGCAAAACGCGATTACTACGAAGTACTGAGTGTACAAAAAAATGCCTCCAAAGATGACATAAAAAAGGCGTATCGCAAACTTGCCATTCAGTATCATCCCGATAAAAATCCGGGGAATAAGGAAGCAGAAGAAAAATTTAAAGAAGCAACAGAAGCCTACGAGATTTTGGGTGATGATCAAAAAAGGGCCGCCTACGATCAATTCGGCTTTGCCGGGGTTGACGGCATGGCAGGGACAGGAGACTTCTCCCAAACCTTCCGTGGTTTTGAAGACATCTTTGGCGATTTTTCGGGAATCTTTGATACATTCTTTGGCGGAGCAGGCCGCCGCCGGTCATCGGGCGGTGTCCGCCAGGGGGCGAACCTTCGTTATGATATCGAGATACCATTTAAAGACGCTGTATTTGGTACAAAAGTAGAAATCCAGTACACCAGAAATGATGGCTGTCCGGCCTGCAAGGGAACCGGGGCTGCCGATGGATCAGGAAAAAAAGTTTGCCCTGTTTGCCAGGGTTCTGGCCAGGTTAGGCACAGCCAGGGTTTTTTTTCCGTGGCATCTACTTGCCACAACTGTCATGGCGAAGGCTCTATCATAGAGCAGCCCTGCAGAGACTGCGGCGGCGGAGGGACACAACGGAAACGGCAAAAAATTATGGTAACGATTCCTGCCGGGGTGGAAAATGGCAAACGAGTCGTTATTCCCCGGCAGGGTGATGCCGGCCCGGGCGGCGGCCCTCCAGGCGATCTGTATGTCTTTATACGGACAAAACCACACGAATTTTTTGAGCGGCAGGATCTTGACCTGTATTGTGCCGTCCCCATCTCAATTACCCAGGCGGCCCTGGGGGCGGAGATACACGTAGGCACCCTTGACGGAAAAAAATTAAAAGTAAAAATTCCTGCAGGTACACCCAACGGTAAACTGCTTCGTATCCGGGACGAAGGAGTCCCTTCGGGAAGCAGACGGGGATCGTTCTGGATTAAACTGATGGTTCAAGTACCGGAAAAACTTTCCAGGCGGGGCAAGGAACTGCTGGAAGAATTATCAAAGATAGAAGGCGAAAACGATTCCCCCAAACCCATACCACTTTCGCAAATGGCTGATCAATAACAGATTTTTGAAATAATCAGAATACTACATGAAACAGTGCTTTATCCAGTAAAATCAAAAAACCCAATAGGGCGGTATATATGCCAAAACCGGCAAGCGAATGTTTACGGATAATACTTAACATTAACGTTACAGCACCAAACCCAACAAGCGCCGCAGTAAGTGTCCCGGTAACCAGGGCTGCAGGGCTAATACCTGCCAGCAGCCCTGCTGTAGCATCAGGGTTAACACTTTGAAAGTGATATGCCTTAAATAATTCCCTTGCTTGAAGGACAAGAGCACCCAAGATTGCAGGAATGGCAAGAAGAAAGGAAAAACGTGCTGCTAAATCCCGTTCCAGTTTACGGGATAATGCCCCGGACAGGGTAAAGCCGGAACGGGATATGCCGGGTGCAATAGCAATTCCCTGAAGCAAGCCAATAAATACTGCATCAAACCAGTCAATTTCCGCATCGTTCCGCTTCCGCCCAGGCTGTCTGGAAAGGTAATCGGAAACAAAAAGGGCCAGCGCAGTAATTAAAAAAGCCTGTCCAAGCCATTCACCGGAAGCAAATGCGTCTTCTATACGATCTTTAAAGGCAAAAGCAATTACAGCTGTTACAGCTGTGGCAAGAACAAGAAAACCGGTAATCCTCTGGAAAGGACGGCGGATTAAATTCCATACATCTTTACGAAGAGCCACAAATACAGCCAATAAAGTACCGCAGTGCAGCATAACATCAAAAAAAAGCGTAGGAACAGAAATCCCTAAAATTTTTTGAACCAGTACAAGATGTCCCGAACTGCTAATTGGAAGAAATTCCGTTAAGCCCTGGATTATCCCAAGAAAAATTGCCTGAAAAACAGTCACAAATACTCCGGCAGCCTGTCAATTTAATATTATCGGATAATTACCCATACACCATCTATTTTTGCAAAGTATAAATCCATGGTCCAGCGTTCAGTACCTCTGGTATCCCTCCAGGTAATTACAAGGGCTGGTTCAGGAAACCCAATACGCCCCTGGCCCAACCTGACTGCCTTGTCATCAGCAGCAGAAAAATAACTGTTTCGGCCGTTATAGGACACGGCATAACTTGTCTTACTCATAAATTCACGGTATTTTGAATTTTCTTCTGCTTTAATTGCCGCCGCAGTGGAAAAACGTGCAGTGGCCAGATCCGCATATTTAGCTTTCATTAGATTATCGATAGTATCGACGTCTTTTTGTATAAAAGCAGTACGCAATTGCTGCGCTATGGCAGCAATTTCTGCCTGATCTTCACGGGGAAGGACACCGTTGGAAGAAATAATCCGTTCCGCTCTTTCCAGTTGAACCTTTGGAAAACCATCTGCCTTAAAAATTTCCGTAAAAGTATAGGGGTAAGAATTAGGCTCTTCCTGCATCTTGGCAATAGGCCATTTAAATTCTTTTACCACCTTGTCATTGGAAAAAATTTTAAATGAAGCGGAAGTTAATCCGGGATTGAATTTGACGCTGTCCGGCCAAAGAATAGTAATATCTATTTTATTGTTTCCAGAAATCATCCAATCATTAATGTTTATTCTGGAATTAAAGCTGCTCTCCCCCCCGTCAGAAACCATTATTTCTGCACCATTAACCATAATGCTAAAGCCAATTAACTTGGAAGAAGCATCTATCCTGTAAAGGTAGCTCCTTTTGGCTGTAGAGCGGGCTTGTGCTACAACCTGATCCCGGTTTGAAGAGTTTTTTTCAGAGGGAGTTTGGGCGCAAGCGGAGAAAATCGCCACAAACAATAGTACCCACCAAAACCTTTTCATCCTCTTATAATAACAAAGAAAAGCTGCTTTAGTTACCACCCCGCTTCCATTTTCCGAACCAGGCTAATAGCTAAAATCAACCCAATCCGGCTTTGCGGCGGGACTGAACATCATAGAATACCGCCAAAAGAAGGATAATTGCTTTAACAACATACTGATAATGTTGCCCCAGATTCATGAGGGACATGCCGTTATTGATTGCACCCATTACAAGCGCCCCGACTACTACCCCGACTACCGATCCAATACCACCGGAAGCAGAAACACCGCCTATATAACACGCTGCTATAGCATCCAATTCAAACAAATTCCCTGCCTGAGGAAGTGCACTGTTCATATACCCGGTAGAAATTACCGCAGCCAGCCCGGCACAAACACCCATAAAACAGAAAACGATAAACGTAATAAATTCCGTATTAATACCGGATAGCTTTGCCGAACGTGAGTTCCCGCCAACCGCATAGATATATCTGCCCAGAACGGTATTTTTAAGAACAAAATGAAAAATACCTATTGTAATGCCCAAAACAATTACAACAATGGGAAGTCCCCGGTACTGGGCAAAACGTTCTGCAATTACAATTACCAGAGCGCTGACAATAATTAATTTGGCAAAAAAGAGCATCTGGGGAGCAACTTCAAACCCATTGTCAATTTTTTTCTTCCGGTTCATAAATTCCATAACCCAGAAAATAATGAGTACAATTATGGCAAAAATAAATGGGGTTGGATAATGATCCATAAATACGGCCTCTTCCATCTGAAGAAGATCCCCGTCTACCGTTCCGGTTGCAAGATAGGAATAAACATAATCGTTCAGGCTTACAGGGTTTACTTTGGTTACAATGTAAGTAAGCCCCCGGAAAAGCATCATTCCGGCAAGGGTTACAATAAAGGCCGGAACCTTGGGATATGCAACAAACCAGCCCTGGAAAGCGCCGATGACAAAACCAATAATTAAAGCCACAGCTACGGTAACAACCATTCCTACGCCGGTATTATAGACATACGCGCTTAAAGCCCCAATAAAAGCACAAACCGAACCAACCGAAAGATCGATTCCCTGGATAATAATACACTGAACCATTCCGGTAGCCAGAATTAACACATAGCTAAACTGGAAAAAGATATTGGTAATATTACGCCCGGTAAAATTTGTCCAGCCAACCAGAGGGCCAAAAACAAGCATTATCAATATCAGCATAAAAAACATTGAGTAGTTTCGTAAATTACTCTTAATTAATGTTCTGGAATTCGATGTATGAACAACTTTGCCGCCCATTATGCTCTCTCCTTATCAAATAAAAAGTATACTTATCCGACCAATGCCAAATGCATGATCTTTTCCTGGGTAGCTTCTTCGTGCATCAGCATACCCTTTATCTTTCCTTCATTCATTACATAAATCCGGTCGGCCATTCCCAGCGCTTCGGGCAGCTCCGAACTTATCATAATAATGCTTTTGCCTGCTGCTGATAGATCATTCAGGATATTGTAAATTTCCGTCTTGGCGCCAATATCAATACCCCTTGTTGGTTCGTCTACAATAAAAATTTCGGGTCCTGCAGCTAAAGAACGGCTTACTACTACTTTTTGCTGGTTACCGCCGGAAAGGTTTCTGGCTATCTGATTAATTGACGGGGTCCTGATATTAAGTTCTTTACGGAACCTTTCGGCCAAAAAGATTTCCCGGGAAGTGTTTACCACCCCCATTTGGGATATATTCTTTAAGGAAGAATTGGATATATTGGTTTTAATATCCTGCATCAGGATTAATCCAAGGCCTTTGCGGTCTTCGGAAATATACCCAAGTCCTTTATCCATTGCCATGCGGCTGGAGGTTAGATATTCGGCTTTCCCGTTGATGTACAATTCCCCATCACTCCTAAACCCGTATGACCTGCCGAAAATACTCATCATCAGTTCTGTACGGCCAGCCCCCATGGGTCCGCAGAATGCTAATATTTCTCCTTTCTTTAAATAAAACGAAACATTGTCCACCACTTTTATACTATGATAATCGGGATGGTACACTGACCAGTTTTTAACTTCCATAATCGTATCGCCCGGCTTTGCTTTCCTGTCAGGGAAACGATGGGTTAAATCCCGCCCAACCATGTCGCGGATTATTACTTGTTCGGAAAGGTTGTCTTTTTTAACATTGTAGCTGGAAATGGATTTTCCGTCCCGCAGAATTGTTACGGAATCCGCCACTTTAAGAAGTTCATTCAGCTTGTGAGAGATCATCACACAGGTAATACCCTGTTTTTTAAAATCCAAAATTAAATTAAGAAGTTTTTCACTTTCATCATCATTTAAAGAAGAAGTAGGCTCGTCCAAAATTAACAGGTCTACTTTTTTGGAAAGCGCCCGTGCAATTTCTACCAGCTGCTGCTTTCCTACCCCCAGTTTACTTACCATTGTTTCCGGTTGTTCGGCAAGGCCGACCTGGTCAAGGTATTTTTTGGATTCTTTTATATAGTAATTCCAGTCTATAATACCAATTTTGGTTTTCATATGTCCAAGGAAAATATTCTCGTAAATAGAAAGATACGGACTTAAAGCCAGTTCCTGGTGAATAATTGCAAGCCCTTCTTTTTCGCTGTCCTTAACGCTATGGTAATTGGTTTCTTTACCTTTAAAACTTACCTTTCCCTGATAATCCCCTTTTGGGTATACACCGGAAATAACGCTCATTAAGGTAGATTTACCGGCTCCGTTTTCTCCGCATATAGCATGTATCTCGCCTTTGGCAATTTTTAACGAGACATTATCCAGGGCTTTTACACCGGGGAAATTTTTGGTTAAATTTTCTATTTCCAGTATATATTCACTCATTTACTTATTATCCCCCTGGTGTATCATTAACATAAAAATAAGACGGGAGGAAATCCTCCCGTCTTTTATAAATCTAAACTAGCGTAAAATCTGGGTGTTCTGGGCTGCGGAATAGAAACCAGCATCCACAGGAACGCGAATGTTTTCCCTGGTTACACCAATAGGATCCAGGAGATATGCGTTTACGGTCTTAAGGCCGGTATTCCCGATGGATTTAAGAGCACCGCTTGCAAGGACTGCACCGGGGATATTAACTTTCTGTTTTTTCAGAAGCTGATCTGCCAAAAGAATTGCAGCTTCGGCAAGTTTGGCGGTATCTTTAAAAACAGTCATGTACTGCTCGCCGTTTTTGATGGACATAATGGAATCAAATTCAGCATCCTGTCCGGTAACGAGAGGGAGCTTGCCGCGATATTTGGCATCGGCTTTACAGGCTTCGATAATTGCACGGGCCAGGGTGTCATTGGGGGCCAGAATTGCATCCAGGGTATAGTTCCTGGCATCGTTGTTAAGAAGGTTTTCCATCCGGGCTTTGGCAATAGGAGCCTGCCAGTTTTCAGTTACGATCCGGTGAAAGGTCGCTTTGTCTTTTGAACTGTCAGGATAGGGGCCTACTACGACAAGAGCTTTACTCTTGATATAGGGGCGAAGTACGTCCATTGCGCCGTCAAAGAAGAAGTTGGCGTTATCATCGGTGGGTGAACCGGCAAAAAGGGTGATGTACTTGGGATTGGCTGCAGTTGCGGAAGCAAGGTTAAGGCCGCGAACAATGGCCTGGCCCTGGAGTGTCCCTACTTTGTAGTTGTTAAAGGTAATGTAGTAATCATAATCTTTGGACTGCTGAATAATGCGGTCGTATGCAATTACAATAACTTTGTCTTTTGCTGCTTCCCTGATGACAGAATTAACACCGGTGTTAATGTTGCCAACGATCAGAGCCTTGGCGCCCTGGGTCAGAAAACTCTGGATCTGGCGGTTCTGGACAGCCTGATCTGCATCGCCCCACTGGACTTCCGCGCGATAGCTTCTTTTTTCAGCTTCCGCTTTAAGGGAGTTGCCGTCTTTTACCCAGCGCTGAACGTGGGTTTCGGGCATGGCGATACCAATTAAGGTCTGTGCGAAGCTGAGGCTTGCTACTGCAAGAATCAGCATTACGAGAAATAGTTTCTTCATACTTGATCCTCCAAAAATAATTATTATTTTACCATATTTAATAAAAAAAAACTACCTGTAAAGCGTATTTTTTTGATAAAAAAGAGGAAAATTTACTTTTAAGATAAAAAGCATTAAATTCAGGGAATATTTTGAGGTCAAAATATTCCCTGGGTACGATATACCTCTTCCCTGGAATGGAAACCGTCCCGAATCACTTCATCAATATTATTTCTATATATAGAGCTTGATTTTTCCAGGTATGCCGGTATCATAATCCCGCTATTATTATCCACTCTGGTATCCGGCGGCGGAATTTCTATCTTTTTATCCCAGACATTCCGGGCAACAGCAACTGCTATGGCTGCCGCTCTGACGCCGCTTTTTCCAATGGGTTTATATACTGTCATCAACTGTGTCCCCTCTACAATACGCTGGCAGGCGCTTAAATCTGCATCCTGACCTACTACAGCAACTTTTCCTGCCAGGCGGCGCTCGGAAAGCAGCTGGATCGCCGCCCCTGCAATGGCATCATTACCGCATGCAATGGCATCGATGCCGGTAGTTTCTTCAAAAATCACCCCTATTTTCTCCAGAGCCTCATCGTAACTCCACTCCTCCAGCCAGATTTCCCGGACAAGCCGGATTTCGCCTTTTTGAATAAGCGGATCGATAATCTCGTGGAGTCCTGCGCTGATGTCAAAACTATTTGCATCATGAACAGAACCGTTTACTATCAAATACCGGCCCTTGGGGACAGCATCCCTTAAGGATATTCCAAACTGCCGCCCTACTTCACGGGAATCAAAAGAAACATATGCATCAAGAGAGGTTGCCTGGCTTTCGGCCAAGTATCCATTGAAGGTGGATTCCATAATTTGTGCAGACACCCTCGTAGACAATTTTTGCTCCGAGTTGTTCGTAAAAGTTCCATCCATTGGCTTACTATTGCATTTGAAGCTTCGCTTTTCTAAAGTTGTCTTTAGATGATTAAATATGTGTTTTGCCATCGCTTCATAGCCCCAAGGCGAATAATGACCATAATCAAAATAAAGCGGTTGATCATTGCAATGCACAGCGGAAAAATCATCGTATGTACAAGAAAAATAGGGTTTCAGGACATTAGCAAAATAACCGGCGATTTTTGGATCATAAATTCTATCAATCGTATTAGAACCGAATATAACGACATCGCCTTCTTTGCAGGGTAATTCATATAATTGTTCAATAAAATAATGAGGATTGTTCCCGAAAACTACTCCAATTCCCCATACTCCATGATTAACGATTCTGTATTGTACATACTCGTCAGAGCAGTCATTAAGGATTTTTTGCAATTGGCTGGCAACAGTCCGTGAATCATCGACTGCATACCCAAAAATATCACAGGCTCCTAACATGTGAATAGTTCTGTCGAAATGATCCGGTGTATAACAAGTAAGTCGAATACCATTAATTATGTTGACATACTCGGAAGTTATGTCCGAATGAACAAATACATTATTCTTTTTAATAACAGGCGATATTGAAAATACATCACGAATATATTTATCGCTATACTCGCAAACGCCATTATATATGTTGGCAAAATAACTTGGGTTAGATTTGAAATAATCAATGGAATTGCGAATTGAACCCACAGCTTTCTCAAAAGGCGACAAGTTTTTAATATGAATCTGATCCGCCTCAACCACA
>Ga0082212_10008627_pt1 | contig 13280 bp, 14 predicted proteins | sample TergutNt197P3_FD_71548 | JGI IMG/M metagenome (GOLD analysis project Ga0082212, IMG submission 71548) | Neocapritermes taracua P3 segment gut microbial communities from Petit-Saut dam, French Guiana - Nt197 P3 | ecosystem: Host-associated > Arthropoda: Insects > Digestive system > Gut ... | reverse complement strand
ATCGTTTGAAATAATTCCAGCGGCAAACCTACTACGTTTGATTCGCTTCCTTCGAGAAGAGAGATCCAATCGTTATCGTCTTGGTATCCGAAGGCACCCGCCTTGCCTTGCCACTGGTCGGTGTTGAGGTACGTTTCAATTTCACCGTCCGAAATTGTCTGCATCACCAGTTGCGTCGCGTCCGTTTCCACGAGCGTGGTAACGATGTTGCCGATCTCTTTTTTGATAAGACAGAGTCCGCTCAATACTTGGTGAACCTGTCCGCGTAGGTGCCGGAGCATTCTTTGGGCATTGTTTCGACCTGCCGGTTTTTCCAAAATTTCGTCTCCGCACAAGACAATCGTATCGCCGCCGAGAATGATTCCTCGTTCGATTTTATCCGCTACGTTCTTTGCCTTTTGATAGGCGAGCCGCCGAACATATTCCATCGGCAACTCATGAGTTTGGCGTGCATCTTCGGCACTTGCGTCCGGCGGTTGGACAGTAAAAGCAAAACCGGTCTCTGCTAAAAGTTGTTGCCGTCGCGGCGAAGCACTGGCAAGAATAAGGGGTAGTTCCATATACATGTGTGAGGTAATTATACTATTTTTTGTGCTTTCTTTGTGAATTCTTTGTGCTTCGTGCCTTTGTGGTAAAATTTATCTCAACCACAATGACACAAAGGGCACAAGGAAAACACAAAGTGAAATAAACATTTTGCCGTCGTTTACAGTATAATTTTCCATCATGACTTGGCATACATCCGAAGAGTCGGCACTGCTGGCAGTCCGGCGCAGAGCCATGAACGACGACTTTGAGGTCGCCTTTTCCCGCCGGGATTTTCCGCAAGGGACAGAGGCGGCTCTCGATGCACTCGACGAAGTTGAACGTATTGAGCGGCAACTCTCCATTTTTCGCTTCGATAGCCGAATTCAATACGTCAATCTTACCGCTCACGAAAGTCCGGTACATCTTGATAAGGAACTATTCGAACTCATCGCACTGTGTACCAGACTTGCCAAAGAAACGGATGGTGCGGTGGACATTACCAGCGGTGCGCTTTGGAAAGCGTGGGGCTTTGCCAAGCGGCAGGGGCGAATTCCCAGTGTAGCGGAACTGAACTATGCAAGGGAACACACCGGTCATCAATTTTTGGAATTGGACGAAACGGAGCAAACGATTCGATTCAAGAAACAGGGGATCGAACTCAATTTCGGCTGCGTCGGCAAAGGTTTTGCTCTTGACATTGCCGCCGCAAAACTTCGGGAACACGGTGTTCATCGATTCCTGTTTCACGGCGGATTGAGCAGCATGTTGGCATCGGGCGAAAATTGGAAAATCGGGATTGCGCATCCGCTTCGTTCCGGCGAGCGGCTTCGAGAGTTGACGCTCCATGACGTTGCCGTTTCGACATCGGGTTCGCAAAAGCAGTTTTTCCGGCACGAGGGAAAACGGTATTCGCATTTGATTGATCCTCGTTCGGGCGAACCGGCGGAAGGTGTTTTTACGGCAACGGTACTTGCTCCAACGGCGACGTTAGCGGAACTCCTTTCGACGGCGTTTTTCGTTCTCGGTGCGGCAAAAACGGCGGAATACTGTTCGCAGCATACTGAAGTTTCGGCGGTGCTGACGATTCCATTGGACAACGTTCCCGACTTGCAATTCGGTAAACTAGATCGGCTTGGCGAATTGTGTGTGCTCGAGCTGGAAAACCGATTGCCGTAAGAATGATGGCACCGTTGCCGAAATACCGGCTCAATGCTACAATAACGCAATGAAATACGATCCTGCGAAAATCGAACCGAAGTGGCAAAATTATTGGGAAACGAATAAAACGTTTGAAGCCGGCGGACTTGCGTCCGCCGCTCATAATGTTCGTAAAAAATATGTTCTCGACATGTTTCCCTATCCCAGTGCGAATGGGTTGCACGTCGGACATCCCGAAGGTTACACCGCCACCGACATCGTGTGCCGATTCGAACGTATGAACGGCACGACCGTGCTGCATCCGATGGGCTGGGACGCTTTCGGACTTCCTGCCGAACAGCAAGCGAAAAAGACCGGCATGCATCCCCGTACCATTACGGAAAACAATATCAACAATTTCCGTCGGCAACTCAAAATGCTCGGCTTCTCCTACGATTGGAGCCGCGAACTTTCGACGACCGACACCGCTTACTTCAAGTGGACGCAGTACATTTTTCTCCTCCTGTACAACACGTGGTTCGATTTTGAACAGCAAAAGGGAAGACCGATTGACGAATTGCCGATTCCGCAAGATTTAGCCGGTACTCCGGCTGCTGAAGCGTACAAAGACGATCACCGGTTGGCATATCAAATCGAGGCACCGGTAAATTGGTGTCCCGCCCTGGGAACGGTGCTTGCCAACGAAGAGGTTATTCAGGGACGCAGTGAGCGGGGTAATCATCCGGTAGTGCGGATGCCGCTCCGGCAATGGATGTTACGAATTACGGCGTATGCTGACCGGCTCGAAAACGATCTCGCCACACTCGATTGGTCGGAAGGAATCAAGGCGTTGCAGCGCAACTGGATCGGTCGCAGTACCGGTGCCGAAGTGGATTTCCTCATCCGAGAGCCGGGGACTGTGTCCCCGCACAGACCGGCGACACAGTCGCCGGCTCTCTTTCCGCGCAAACCCAAAGACAATGTCTTACGTATTTACACAACTCGCCCCGACACGCTCTACGGTGCAACGTACATGGTCATCGCCCCGGAGCATCCCTTTGTGAAGCGGTTGACCACTGACGAACATCGGGAAGCCGTTACGAAATACTGCGAACAAGCCGCTACGAAGAACGATCTCGACCGCACCGACTTGGCAAAGGAGAAGACCGGCGTTTTTTGCGGCTCGTATGCGGTCAATCCGGTCAACGGTCAGGAAATACCGATTTGGATTGCAGATTACGTGCTGATTTCCTACGGCACCGGAGCGATTATGGCAGTGCCGGGACACGACACGCGGGATTACGAGTTTGCGAAACAGTTTGGGTTGCCGATTGTGGAAGTTGTTAAAGAGACGGCAGACGGCAGACGGCAGACGGCAGAAGACGCAAGCGGTGAAGCGAAAACAAAAGCCGGAATGGAGCGCAGCGCAATGACGGACGACGGAATCGCCATAAACTCCGGTAAATACGACGGACTCACAACCTCGGAATTCAAAGAACGCATCATGGCGGATTTAGCCCAGATGGGACTCGGTCGCAAGGCAGTGAATTACAAACTGCGCGATTGGCTTTTCAGTCGGCAACACTTTTGGGGAGAACCTTTTCCGATTCTGCATGAACTCGATAGCGAAGGCAAAATGACGGGACGAACGATTGCGCTCGACGCATCGGAGTTGCCGCTCGATATGCCGAAAGAATTGCAGTTCGATGTCGAACACAATTCGCCGGAACCGCCGCTTGAATCGGCACCGAAAAATTGGCTCTTCGTTGACCGCAATGGCAAAAAGTACAAGCGGGAAACGAACACGATGCCCCAGTGGGCAGGCTCATGCTGGTATTATCTGCGTTTCATTGATCCGAAGAACGACAAGGCATTGGTTGATCCAGAATTGGAGAAGCAGTGGATGCCGGTCGATCTTTACGTCGGCGGAGCGGAACATGCGGTGCTGCATCTTTTGTATGCTCGATTTTGGCACAAGGTTTTGTATGACTACGGCATCGTGTCGCAGCCAGAGCCTTTCCAAAAGTTGGTCAATCAAGGAATGATCCTCGGCGAAGACGGACAAAAGATGTCGAAAAGCCGAGGTAATGTCATCAATCCCGACGATGTGGTCGCCCAGTATGGAGCGGACTCGCTTCGGCTTTACGAAATGTTCATGGGACCACTGGAATCGACGAAGCCCTGGTCGATGGAAAGCGTCGGTGGCGTTCGCGGCTTTCTGGATCGTGCATGGAAAATGATTGTAAAAGGAGAGCCGGGGACTGTGTCCCCGGAGACAGAACAAGCGACTGTGTCGCCGGAAGTGCAAGACATTTCACTCACGGAAGACCAAAACCGCATTTTACACAAGACGATCAAGTCGGTAACGCTGGACATTCAAAACATGTCCTTCAATACGGCAATCGCTCGGATGATGGAATTCACAAACTTTTTCCTGAAAGAAAAAGTGCGACCGAAAGAAGCAATGGAAAAGTTCGTGTTGCTCCTATCGCCGTTTGCTCCGCACATTGCCGAAGAATTGTGGTCGATACTGGGACACGAAAAAACATTGGCTTACGAACCGTTCCCGACTTACGACGAAGAAGCGATGAAAGAGACGACGCTCGAAATTCCCGTATCGGTCAATGGCAAATTACGGTCAAAGGTTATGATAGCGGCAGATGCCGATGAAGCAACAATGGAAGCCCTTGCTCTTGCCGACGCAAAGACGGCGGAGTGGTTATCGGGCAAAACAATCGTGAAAAAAATCATCGTGAGGGGCAAGATGGTGAATTTCGTCGTGAAGTAATCTCTCGAAACATTTGAGGCTATGATAAGAAAACCGAGACGTGGGTTATCGACCCGATAATGCTTTCCGATTGTTCCCGATTGGAAGAGTCTATCGACGAAACAGAGCGACTGACAGGATTCCCAGCGGCGCTGCTCATCATTGACCCCGTTATGTCGTTTGTAGGAAAAAAGAATCCGAATTACGATAATGAAGTTCGGCAACTTCTCACGCCGCTACAACACCTTGCGGACAGGAGAAAAATTACTATAATTCTCGTTGCCCATCACGGCAAAGCGGAGCAGTCGATGGCTTCCAATCAGACTTCGGGGTCGGTTGCGTGGGTCAATGTTCCACGTTCCGCTTGGCAAATTTACCGGGACACAAAAGACAATGACCTGCGATACTTCGCCCCAGCGAAGGCTAACGATTGCATTGACCCGACAACGGTATCGTTCCGTATCGTAAAACCGGACGGAAAAGTGCAGATTGTTAGTATGGACGTTGCCAAAACCGCCGATGATTTTATGAATGAGCAGCGAAAAGCCGCCCGATGTAAAATCGGCGTTGTTCTCAATGGAAACGATGAGGCAACGGACGAGGAAGCGGAAGAAATTATTTGGAGAAAATCCGCAAACGTAAAGGGGCACCATTTAGCCGGTACTCCAGCTTCGGAACCCCGAACATCAGAACAGGTTTTTCCTTTTTTGTGTCATCAAAATTGATTGACCTACATAACCTTGTTTTCCATGACGCTCCTCCACTCTGCCATTTTTATTTTTGTTATCATTGTCGTCATCGACATTGTCCATTATGGTGCGCTATTTCTCTTTTTGCGAGGTGTTGTCCGAAAGGAATGGAGCGCACCTACCACACCCTTTACACCGAAGACGGCAGTCATTTTGACGTTGCGCGGTGCTGATCCGTTTTTGAATCATTGTATCGAAGGACTCCTGCAACAAGATTATCCGAACTACACAGTCTTTCTTGTCGTTGACAATGCCGACGACCCCGCCTTGCCGATTGTACAGAATATCGTTGAAAAATTGCAGGCACTGAACGTCGAAACCATCGTTGTTGACGAGCACTTTGACACGTGTTCGCTAAAATGCAATTCGCTGATTCATGCCGTTGAATCACTGGACGAATCCTACGAAGTGATTGCTCTGTTAGATGCCGATACGCATCCGCATTCGACTTGGCTCCGTCATTTGGTCGAACCGCTTTCGGATTCTCGATTCGTTGCCGCAACGGGACAACGATGGTATATGCCAGAAAAGGATAATTTCGGTTCGCTCGTTCGGTATCTTTGGAATGCCGCCGCCATCGTGCAAATGTATTTGTATCGAATGGCTTGGGGCGGTTCGCTCGCTTTGCATCGCCGAGTATTCACCGAAGGAAAACTCGGCGATCTTTGGAAATACGCCTTTGCCGATGATGTGAGTATTATGCCGTGCGTTCGTGCCATCGGCGGCAAAACGGCGTTTGTGCCCGACTTATTTATGGTTAATCGGGAAACGTGTACACTCGCTTCATTCCATCGTTGGGTCAAGCGGCAACTGTTGTGTGCCAAGATTCATCATCCGGCGTGGAATGCCGTCGTTGTGCAAGCATTACTGATTACGATTCCTTTGTTGCTCGCCTTCGTCTTGCTTATTCTTGCACTCATTCAATGCAATGTTGCCGCCGCTCTTTGGTGTTTGGCATCGCTGTTGCTTTACTGGGCGGGAGTATTCGGAACGCTTCCGATGATGGAACGGGGAATTCGGAATAAATTGCGGGAACGGAATGAACCGATGAAACCGAGGACGTTCAGCACTCTTTGGCGGGCTCTCGTTGCTGTTCCGCTGACGCAGATGGTTTATACATCGGCACTCTTTTGGTTGTATTTCTTGAAATGCGTCGAATGGCGAGGAATCGAATACGAAATTACCGGCGAACAAGTGCGGATGGTTGAGTACAAACCGTACTTGTCTCAATCGTCCGAACAAAATGATGGACATTCTCTGTGAATTATGTTTTGAGGATTCCGCTACAAAAGGGTTGAAGCATGAGTTACAAGAAAAATCAGAACTTTGATGCCCGAAGAATCACTCCCAAACGTCCGGTAAATCGGCAGTTTCGGAGTTGCCGTAGTACATAAGCGAAGATTTCGGTCCCATACAAACGATGGACTCTCCCGCCAATGATTCGCCGGAGACCGCCCACGCTTCCGCTTCATCGGTCAACTGCGTGAGCAGCGTTTCCAGTTTTTGCCGATAATGTTCCAGATCGAATCGAGAAAGCCGACTCGGAATCTCGATCATCGGCGACGAAATGATTCTTCCCCGCGCAAAGGGTTTAGGAATAGCAAAGCGATCCCAACTGTTCATCCGCCACAAACGGTCATAGCCGATACCGAGCAGTCCAATCGGCAACTGCAATTTGGAAGCAAGAAAAATTGCTCCTGCCGCCAACGTTCGATAAGGTCCCCGCGGACCGTCCGGCACGAAAGCGAGAATATCGTGATCCGGCAAACGGACAAACTGTTTGAGAGCGTTCACGGCACCGTGGGAACTCGACCCGCGAATACATTTCATTCCCACGAACTGGGCGGCTTGACTGACGATTTCCGCATCGCCATGTTCGCTCAACAGCATCGTAACGGGACTGTGCCGGCGAAAAAAGAGAGGACAAAGAATGTGTTCGTGCCAAAACATCAGAATATATCTCCGCTTGGCAACGTTTGCATCGATTCGAGGATCATAGAATGCCCACTTGAAGTCAACGGTTCCGATCAATGTTCGGAAAAAAGCGGTGGTACAAAATCCAACGGCTCGCTGAGCAAACGGGTGTGTGATTTTCATAAAATAGATTCTAAATTGAAGGAAGAAAAATAGAGTCTGCAAATGTCTTACCTAGCCATCCGGTTCGTGTACTATACCGTACCCAGGTAGGAATCCGCCTAAACCGGCGGACTTGCGTCCGCCGCTCGTGCGCATTACCGTACAACATTTCCTTGCCGAGTTGCCTGTTGCGGCGAGTCGGCAACCATCTCAACGGTCAAAATGCCATTGACCAATAGTATATCCCGACTAACGCTTGTGTTGCTAAACAATCGGTGCATATACGGTATCTTGTTCAGGACAGGTGTACCGGTTTCGATCCTATGCGTTTCCCCTTTTCGTTCAATTCCGCCGAGGAATACGACAAGCATTCCATCCGCATTCCAAGTAAGACCTTGCTCCGAAAATTCGATTTTTTCTGTCTGCGGAACCTGTAAGTTTAACGGTGACTCCGTTGTACCCATATTGATCATGTCCATCATTTTGAACACAGAAATAGCGGCAGAAACATCCGACGTGACCGTTCGGCAATCCCACGAAAGCAACGAAAACGTTTGAATGGACTGTCCTTGTTCCAACATTCGGATAATCGGTTGGTATCCGGTTGTTCCTTCCAGTCGAACGGCAGCAACGTCGGCAACATACGGCACGGTTGTAATGTCCGAAACGCAGACAGTTTGCCCGTTATGCGTCATGAGTTGGGGACCATGCAAGACGCTGTTTCGTTTGTCTTGCAATGTGGTCGCCAGTGCTTCCCGCAATTTCGGAATGTCTTCTTTGGCAACCCAATATGCCGACACACCGGACGTTTGGCAGACCGAACTGCCGTCCGGCATAAGGATCGGATTCAGATACTTATAAATCGGTTGCCGAATGTCGGTGATACCTTCGTGCCTTTTTGCAATCGAATGGAATTGGAGTTCCGTCTTGAATTGCACCCCCCGCGTTTCGGGACGCATGAACCGGGCGGCAATTTCGGCGACACGCTGTTGCATTGCGGGAGCGTGATAGACGTACAACTTTTGCCCGTCGTAACTGATGAGTCCGAAGTTATTGCCGACCCAAGCCGACTCGCCGGTTTCCCGACGGATGTATTCCACAATGGAGAGCGGCGTTGCATCTTCGGTAACAGTTTTGGCGTGACTGTCATAGACTTTTGCGTTTCCGGGCGGCACGCTCACGGGATATTCCCGCCAGATTTGACCGTTTTGATTCGGCAGTTGAGCGAAAGCGTTCAGGGAAATGACGCAAACGCAAAGGATAAACAGTATTTGGCGGAACATGACTTTCTCTTGAAAATGGGAACGAAACGGCGAATGGTAGTCAATTTTCGGGATTTCGGCAAGAGGGATTTTGCGTAACATTTGAGTTGGACGCACAATTGTACGATTGGAACATACGCAGTAGGCTCTGCCACGGAGTACCGGCTAAATGCTACGGCAAATCGTGTCCCATCTTGTCCCGCTTCGCCGCTAGATAACGTTCACTGTACTCATTCGCCGGACAAACTATCGGCACTTGATCGACAACCTCCAAATCGAAACCGCCGTAAATGAATGCGTCCGTCTTCTTTGGATTGTTCGTGAGCAACCGAATTTTTTTGAGACCAATGTCCTTCAAGATTTGAATGCCGACTCCATAATCCCTAAGGTCGGCTTTATGTCCCAACGCCAAGTTCGCCTCTACGGTGTCCATCCCGCCATCCTGTAAATTGTACGCTTTGATCTTTTCGGCAAGACCGATGCCCCGTCCCTCCTGCGGGAGATAGACCAACACGCCCGCTCCCGCTTCGCTCATCATTTGCATTGCACTGTGAAGTTGATCGCCGCAGTCACATCGGAGCGAATGGAGCAAATCTCCCGTGAAACAGGAAGAATGAAGCCGAACAAGCGGGGCTTCCGCAAGGTCAAGGTCGCCGAACACGATCGCGACCGGCTCTTCCGTTTCGTATTTGATTCCGTAAATGTAAATACGGGCATGACCATATTTCGTCGGCAAATCGGCATCGCTGATTCGGGTAACGATTTTTTCGATCCGCCGCCGGTACTTGATGAGTTCCTCGATGGTGATAATTTCCAAACCGAACTGTTCCGCAACGGCAAAGAGCGTTGCCCGATTGGCGCGGTTGCCAGTGTCATCCAAAATCTCGCACAGCACACCGCCAGCGGACATACCGGCAAGTCGCACCAAGTCGATGATCGCTTCGGTGTGTCCCGCCCGACGAAGCACGCCCCCTTCTTTTGCTTCCAACGGAAAAAGATGACCGGGACGCACGAAATCGTCCGGTTTGCTGTTTGGGTCAATGATAGCCCGAATCGTGGCGGCTTTTTCCTGAGCGGTAATGCCGGTTTTGTTCGTGGTGTGATCGACGGGAACGGTAAATGCCGTTTGCAGTGGGGCGGTATTGTGCGAGACCATCGGCACAAGTTCGAGCCGCTTGCACGTTTCCGGCAACACCGGCATGCAGACTTGTCCGCGTCCATGTTGGAGCATGAAATTGACTTGGGCATCGGTAACGGTTTCGGCGGCGCAGACGAAGTCTCCTTCGTTTTCCCGATCTTCGTCATCCATCACGATGACGATTTTCCCGGCTTTGACGGCGGCTAACGTTTTTTCGATTGACGAGAAAGATGGCATGACGATATTGTAACATTTAGCCGGTGCGGAGGCAATGGAGTCACATTGCCAAATTTCCCAAGCATTTTATAATGGAGACCACTGTGAGCGGGATATACTGCAAACGGGGACAAATTGGTTGTTTCTCTCTTTGTGAATTCTTTGTGTCCTTCGTGCCTTTGTGGTAAAATTTTCTTAACCACAAAGACACAAAGGGCACAAGGGGAGCACAAAAAATGATCCGTTTCCATACCGTTTTGAGTATAGATGACTTGCGCCCTTAGTAGCCAGCAGTTTCCCAAACAGCGCGCCCTTATACTCTTATCGGTTGTTTTGAAAATAAGGGTATAAGGGCGCAGAATGAGAGCAACTTGGTGCTACTAAGGGCGCAGTGTTTTCCAAATCAATATCCGAACTCCAGATGAGGTGATAAATGATGAATCATAAAACTGATTGGCAGCAGGACATTATTCCAGACTTCGATGTTTTGAAATGGAAACAGGAAACACAAGCAGCGATTCTCCGAGAGACAGAAGGCATGACAAGTGAGGAAGTTTGCGAGTATTTCCGGCAAGCCAGTGAGCGTATCAAACAGCGGCGGGCGGAACGAGAGCGGCGCATAGCGGTAGACGAACCGACGGTGCCTGTTTTGACGCGTTAGACAAGGAACAACGCCTACCGGTTCGACAGGGCATTGCCGTACACACCCACCAAGGATACCCTTTTTCTTGTCGAAGGATCCGTTCCGATAGCAATACCCATTCCGGTACCCGGTGCCATAGACACACGACCTTTCGTTGTTACGGGGTTCCAAGTAACAGATGGCGGCAATTCAAACGAGACATACGATTTCAAGATTTCGTCCGTAGGTTTTGTATCGAACACATGCACGTTTCCATCATCACACACTACAACGTAAAATCGTGTCTGCCAAATTCCCCAGAAATACTTTGCCGGTTGTTCCGGGAGATCGATTTTTTCTGCCTTACTCTGTATGAGGACAATACTGGCACTGCGATCTTGTGTTGCCGGTTCCTCTTCGGTTTCGTCTTCCAATGTATAATGATCCGAATAGGGGAGTGCAACAAATTGCTCCTTTCGTTTGCATACAACTTCGATCACATAAAACTGTCGGTCTTTGTTCCAATAATAGCCGGTTGATCGTGTCGAAATGAGAATCATGCCGTCGCTGGGAAGATTCCATTGGTGAACAATGCCCGTTACAAAAACGACAAAGAGAAATACCAGTCCGAATGCCATGACAATGGATAGTAGTTTTTTTCATTGGTGACATGACGTTATTGTAACATTTAGCCGGTGGTTCGGCAATGGAGTCACGCATCGTCCCATGCCTGTGAATTTGTGTTACAATGATGGCACTACTAGGAGGTTTTTACAAAATGAAAACATTAGACCGTATCACATTCAATACAAAAGTGATGGGAGGCAAGCCGTGCATTCGCGGCATACGCATCACAGTTGGAACCATTGTCGGGCTCGTTGCCACCGGAAGTTCATTTGAGGACATTCTCGAATACTATCCATTTTTGGAACGCGAAGATATAGAGCAGGCATTGAGTTATGCCGCCTGGCGGTCATCGGAAATCGAAGTGCCAATTCACGAGGCTTTTGCGGAGGTAGGATGAAACTGCTACTCGATATGAACCTTTCATCACAAATTGTTGATATGCTGACAGATGCTGGGCATCATGCTGCCCATTGGGGCATGATCGGCAAACGGAATGCGGAAGATGGCGAAATACTGACTTGGGCACAAGAAAATGGGTATGTCATTTTAACGAACGATTTGGATTTCGGGACGATTCTCGCAACAACAGGGTTTGAATCACCAAGTATTATCCAGATTCGCCGTCGTAATGTTCGACCGGAAGTCATCGCCCCACTTGTTCTTCAAGTCATCGAAAAGTTTACCACCGAATTGGAAGCCGGTGCGTTGATCGTGGTTGACGAATACCGTTATCGTGTTCGCTTGCTCCCTATCGGGTAACTGCGGCTCTGTGAACGAAAGATCGTTCTAAAACAGTCCCGTGATCTGACCGGTTGCATCAATGTCGATCCGCTCCGCTGCCGGAGATTTTGATAAGCCCGGCATCGTCATGATTTCGCCCGTCAACACCACCACGAAACCCGCCCCCGCTGAAACCTTTACGTCTCTAATCGGAAATTTGCACCATCGTCTCTTGTTTCGTCGGAAAGTTTGTGTATATTCATTGGCATGTGGCTCGTCCGAAGCAAAAGCGATTATGGCAACTTGGATAGCAAATTACAAAGGGAATGAAATTAGAATAACCAGTTCATGGTGGTCGGGACTTGAGAAACTATTTGTAAACAACAAATTACAAGACGAAAACTGTAAATCATGGTCTGCTTCCTCTGGTTTATTCGGACATTTAGTCTTAAAAGATGAAGGAAGAAAATCAATCAAAGTAAGGCTTGTATCGGGATGTCGGCTTTTTATCGATGATGAAAAAGTCGAAATTGTTAAGACATCGTCGTTTTTTTAACGTAAAAACATGAAAGCGGTATTGGACATCAAAGACAGTAAAGCACCATTTGTCATGGAATTGCTTGGCAATTTTCCATTTGTCAAGGTTCAGCCCGTTACCGGTGAAAAAGCGTTGTTATTGAGCGAAATCAAAGAATCCGTTGATTATGTCAATCTGGTGAAGAAAGGCGAATTGCAGGCACGACCAGCCAAAGAATTGCTCAATGAAATATAACGTACTTTCCATACCGCCATTCGACAAGCAGTTAAAACGCTTGGCAAAGAAATTTCCCTCGTTGAAAGCGGAATATGCTGTTTTGATTGAAGAGTTGGAAGACAATCCTGAAAAAGGGACACCCTTGGGCAATAATTGCTTCAAGATACGTTTGAGAATTGCTTCAAAAGGTCGTGGCAAGTCGGGCGGAGCGAGAGTCATCACGCACATTTACGTTGAAAACGAAACCGTTTTTTTGCTTGCGATTTACGATAAAAATGAGCAAACTGATATTTCTGATAGGGAACTAAAGGAATTGCTTTCGGAGATTGAAAAATGACGGAATACCGGCTAAATGTCAAAACAATCCCGTGATCTGACCGGTTGCGTCGGTGTCAAGTTATTTGACTTTTGTTCCGGCAATGTAGGGTCTTAACGGATGAACGTCTAGTTGTTGCGTCTTGGGGTCAATGACCACATCAAGTCCTTCGAGCGGAATGGCTCCGAACAGGACTTCGGTCGCGCCGGGAAGCACAAGAGCATCGCAGGTGGTTCGCCGATTCTTGAAGTGGAGATGGATGGGTCCAACAATGTCACATTCTTGGCGGGTACCATCGGCGAGTTCCACTTCCAGCGTTTCAAACACATCCAAGCCTAATTGGGTTTGGATTGATTTATCAAACGTCA
>Ga0082212_10008626_pt1 | contig 13282 bp, 13 predicted proteins | sample TergutNt197P3_FD_71548 | JGI IMG/M metagenome (GOLD analysis project Ga0082212, IMG submission 71548) | Neocapritermes taracua P3 segment gut microbial communities from Petit-Saut dam, French Guiana - Nt197 P3 | ecosystem: Host-associated > Arthropoda: Insects > Digestive system > Gut ... | reverse complement strand
TAATCACACATATCGGTTGCAGGAACTTAGCGCTATTCATGCCTGCAATGTAACGCACAGCAATAGCGCACACTTTTTCAGGGGATAGCATCGTTTTGTTATCCCCTATTTTTTTTATTAATCAATAGTTGCTCCCGACACGTAACAGGGTAATGATATGATAAAAAAAATATCCTGGCGTCACCTAAAGCGCCTAATCCGGGACGCTAACAACCTGACAATAGAGGGAGTTAGCGTCCGTTCACGGCAAGAACTCAAACGCCTTGCAGAGAATAGCGCAGAAATAGGCGCAGGAAGAACGCCATTTCTGCGCATGTTAAGAAATGCAGCAGCATCGCCCCGACCATTTGACGATGTTTGTCTGCGTTCTAAGAATGATATTCTCTCCGGTGATGCTTCTATCCACTTCACCGGGATAAGGAACACACAGAACGAGGCTTTCCCGCACTTCGTTCCGGTATATGAAGTGCGTTCGGAATTTGGAATGTTTGCGTTTTGCATGCCTTTTGGCGGCATCGAAGTGGTTGATTGAGTTTATTACTCAAAATAAAAATATCAATTTCTCCGCCAACCAAAAACAGGACGATGAAATCGATAAGTTCGCCTAAGACAGGCAAATCCGGCCAAAGTGCGACAAATCGGCCATTATTTTTGTCTATCCCCCGAGATTTTTTTGACAAATCCCAAATTTTGGGGCTGTTTCTGGTTGAATAAGACACCGAATTTTGGGTACTGACAGAATTGTTGAAACAATAATATACATATTTTAACCATTTTTAACTTTAAATGATGAAAATAAAATCAAAAATGACCGCAGCCGCAGAACTCTACCGGCTACGGTTCGACAGCGACAAGCCGGCCATCCAGCCCGGATTGTTCAATATTGCCCCAGATACATCCCTGCGTAACCTTGTGCGAATATTTGGGGTGCAGGACGGAAGATATAGGCATAATAAACTTATAAATGAAACACAATGAAACAGAACTATGCAAGGGCTGCTAAGGCCGCCCAAACGCGCCTGCTCAACCACAAGCAGCGCATAGCAGAAGCATACGCAGCACAATATCAATTGTGCCTGTTTGACGACGACAGGCCGAACGCCAACAACTTCGGCCTGTTCGATATCCCGCCAGACTTCTCGAAGAAAAACATGAACAGAATCTTTGGGAAAGATAGGGACAGAGTATTATATAATGAATATCAATATTTTAAACATTTATAAACATGAATAACATTAATTTTGCTCCCCTCGTTGAGGAGTTGTCCGGGTTGGACGAAGAAACGGCGTCTCAATGCCGCTCTCGCAGCAATATGGTTTCTGGCCTCTACGAAGAGGACGACGACGAGGACGATAGGGGTCTCAATGCCGCTCTCGCAGCAATATGGTTTCTGGCAGCACAGCCATTAATACTTTGTATGCCAGGCGTTTAAATTTCCTCTATTCGTCAAAACAGGCAAAAAATGTACCTTGCTCCGGTTGCAAATGTAAAAAAAATGTTTCAAAATGTCAAAGATCGCTGGTGAGTTTTTTTAAAAAAATAAGGTATTCTTGTTTTTTAGTACAATGTCGACGTCTATGTTCTTACCAATGATCTTTAGGGCGCGTAGATAATCGACTGAGATGGGGCAAACGATGATACTGTCGTCGTTTTCGTAACATGCCTGTACGGCGGCAAGGTCGTCCTTTATCTGTGCATACGTTTGGTGTTCGAGATCAGCTAAAAAAATAGATTTCTGGATACGCATGCAGCCTTTGCGTATCAGGTATTTTACCACTTGATTGCGAACCTTGTTGTTTTCAATATCATACATCACGAAAAAAGTCATACGTAACTGGTTGTGTTTTTTATTAATTATTCCAAAAATCTCCTGAATGCGTTGTTCTAACGAAACCATTTCGGTGACAGCGCCAACAGGTGGTTTGTTTCGCGGTAAGCCCGAACGATATATCTTCGTTACTTGTTCGGCAAACGATAGTTGTTGTTTCTTTCTGGGCATCTTACTTACTGAGTTCTATTTTTACTGCATTCATGGCGCTTTTACCTTTCTTAGCATCATATCCTTCTTCCAGAAAAAACGTTACCGGCTGACCGACTTGCAATTTTTCTCTTTTCGCTCTAAATTCACGTATCGAAAAATAATATGATTTGCCTTTCGCGGTTGCCACAAATCCGGCTTTTCCATTCGGTAAAATTGATTTGATGAAACCCGAATATTGCGGTTGTGAATTATATTTCAGGGTGTTCCATATTTTTCGCAACGTATTTTCCGCTTCTTTGTTTACTTCCTTGTTTTTGAGCGAGGATATAAATTTTTCGTGCAAGCGTGCCTCTTCGTCTTTTCCCAATTGCGTCAAAGTCTTTGCCAATACCTTATAAGTATTGATTTTTTTATTGGTATCGCCGGCATTAAGTGCGCTGTCGAGCGCATATTGCAATGATTTTTCGTAGTCTCCCAATCGGTAATACTGTTCGGCAATTTCCTTTTGAATGAACCACTCTTTTTTTGCTTTCAGTAATTCGAGTTGCAGGTTCAGCGATTTTTCATATTCACCCAATCCTTCATAACTGAGCGCAATACGCCAGCGAAACCACACTTCATTGTCGTAATGCAGGCTTTCAAATGTAGCCAATCCTTCTTCGCAAATTCGGATACATTCATCGAAAGCGCCTTTTTCGAGCAGCGCGCGCGAACGCATCATGTAGTACTGTTCTTTTTTTGAAGCCACCTCGCGTTCTTTTCCATCCTTGTCGGTAAAAGCAAATACTTTGTCGTCGAGCGTTTGAGGGTTCAATTTGGATGTCCAGTCTAAAATCTTGTCAGTCGGATAGGTCATTTTTTTTGCCAGATGGTTCAAAACAGCAAAAACAGTAACGTTGTACGCCGAATAGCGATCATCCTGTTTGGCCAGTTTTGTGATGGCTTCGGCAGCACGCAAAAAACGGTCTTCGTCAGCAATGTCCGATGTTATTTCCGTGTAATAGATACACCACGCATACAAGCCTTTGGCCGGTTCGAAATTGCGATTGAGCACGTAAACTTGCCGGCATACATCCAAAGCCGTTTGATAGTCTTTCAACTGTTTGAGACAAAAAGCATAGCGCCAGCCGTCCCACTCATTGCATTTTTCACGAAATCCGTCCCATAACGAACGGTAGAGAGGCGTTGCATCGGCATGTTTTTTTTCTGCAAATAGCATATCTGCATTTTGACGAATGAGTTCATAGTCAGATAATTGCTTAAATGACGGATCGGGAATTGATCGCGAACTGACCAGTACATAATCTTCGATAAAAGAACTTATATATGTAACCATCAATTCATTGAGATGATCTGATGTGCCCTGCTTCGGCGATTTTACGACCGAAAAGCCGCGTTTGCCAAAAAACAGATTGATCTCTGCCTGCGCAATACCCGCCCGAAAACGAAATTTCTTGCCGTATTGAATATTTTCAACACTTTCTACCTGAATGCCCGATTCGCCAATATATTGTAAAAGTTTTTCGAGGATTTGCTCCAACTCTTCCGGAACATAAACCTGCGGCTTTTGTCGCGGAACGCGTGTCTTGTTTTGCAGCCGTTCTTTAATAAATGCAATCGCCGAATCGTCAGGCACTGGTTTTTCGGGTTTTTCAGGTTTCTTTTCTTTCTCTTCCTGTTTGATAACGTGCCTTATCTCTCCTACGGCATAAGCATTGTCGAAATCAACGTAATCTTGCATTGAAACTGTATCGGCCAAAGGGTTGTAAAACACCTCCGGGTCGAAACTCAAAAAACAAGCCCGTGACACATCGGATGTAACCGTATCAACAACCTGTTCATATCCGTATTGAGCCGCGAAAGCACGTACAAACAGTTTGTAAAATAGCGAAAACTTTCCCGCATCGTAACATTTTTCACTCAGTCGGAAGAGCGCTTTCAGCCCGTCTTCACTTGGTGAAACAAAGCAAAGTACGACGCGACTGTCTGCAATGAGTTTTTCGCGAATGGCATTGAGAGTCAATCCTTTTTCGGCGATATGGTCAATGTCTATGATGAAATATTCGAGATACCCGAAATTTTCGATTCTTCGGTAGGGCGGATTAAAAATACCGCATACCACATAAGGCAGTTCGCGTTTCATCACACCGTACTGCTTTTTGTCGATCGTCTGTACAAGGCGCAACCGGTTTATCAACGCCAGTGTCTTTTCATCAGGTTGACGGATTGTCAGATAAAAATTTTGAACCTCAAGAGGTGCAAGCAAATCGTCTTTCTGTGTTATATGTTTTCCGAAAGATAACATGGTTTATATATTTTTAAATTTTTGCGCGAGATTTTGGGTGAAAAGGTCAATATGTGTTGTGCGCGAGCGCTCTACTCCGCCAATGGCGATGACTTCCGACAGATAGTCGTTGAGCGACTGAATGATGATGCGTCGTCCCAATCCTTCGAGCTGGTACGATCCGTCGCTCTTGACCGAGTAATATTCATCGCCGAGAATATTTTGCTTTGCCAGCATCCACACGACATAATCTACCCAAATTCGGTATTTCTCAATCACATCATATACCAATGCAGGCCGCCGGTGTTCGTCGCGGTGCAAAATACCAATATACGGGTCGATACCGGCGCGGATGAGCGAGCCTTCAATCTTACCGTACAACATGCCGTATCCATAGTTGAGTAACGCATTGACAATGTCCATTGCAGGATGCTGCGAACGTTCGTCGAAACGGTAGCGTTCGGGCAGGAAAGCGTTCATCTGTTCGAAATAGAGTTTGGAAACAATGCCCTCCCGGCCACGCAGTTGCGAAGCAATGTCTGAAACGCTATCGCCCTGCAAGGCCAGTACTTTTTTGCGATAATTTTCAAGACGAAGCGCCGTTTTTTCGACAATGCCATTCATCTCCGGTTGCGAAGCGGCGAATGTCCACAACAGCGCTTGTTGGTTTTCGATTTTTGCAGCCACAATTTCGGTAATCCATTTGACGGCTTTCCCTGATTGCGAAAATTCGAGTTGTCCTTTGCGGATTGTTGAGATTGAGCCGTAACGGTTGCTCCATACCCGTCCGGATGGTTTACCGGCATTATCCACAAACAGTACTTCGATTTCATTTTCGATGGCCAACAGCACGGCATCGCTACTGATTTGTGCGCCGCGACTGATGAGGATGCTTCGGAGGTCGGCCGGCGGGATACGCTGTTTTCCGTCTTTGTGCAACACCATGAAACAGTCGTTATCTTTGGTGAGGCATGTGCCGAAAGTGTTTAATACCAGTTCCATAACAATTCTTACTTAACAAGCCAGTTATCGGCAATATGTAAAATATCTTTAGTGCGTGTCACTGCCGTATACGCCCATTGAAAGAGTTCCGTTCCTCTTCTTACATACAGGCTTTTTTCCAAATACAGAAACACTTCATTCCATTCACCGCCCTGACTTTTATGGCAAGTGAGCGCATAACCGTAAATCGCACGCAAAGCGTTAAGGTACACATCTTTCAACATCATATCTTTGAATTGCGGTGTTTTAGGTTTGATACCTCTTTCACGCATCCGCCTGGCAAAATCAATAATCATGTTTTTGTGCTGTTCTTCATTCAGGTTGCTTTGTCCATTCATCAGCAAATCTTCGAGTAATAAGAGGCGATATTTCCTTTTCGACGATAATTCTTCGACTTCTACCTTGATAAATCTCATACCGGCGCGATATTCCCGCTCACCTATCCATAGCACGACAACCAGATCGCCATTGACCAGATCAACGATATAATTATTTTGCGTAACAAGCAACAGATCACCGACAATGATATGCTCGCGTTTTCCGTGAATGGATTCGCGCACAAATGTACTCAACGCATTACATTCCCTGTTCGAATTACATATTAAAGTTGTATAGTCGTAACCTTTCTGTTTCACGGTTTCTATATATTGCGTCACCAAACCGAGTTCGGATGAATATACCCTGATATGCCGGTAACCTTTCAGCGGCAAAGGACTAAAGCCCTGCTTCCCCGAAACGTTCATTTGACAGTGTTGCCAAAGTTTTCGCAGATTGAAGGCGCATTGCAGAATATCATTATCTCCTTTTTGACGTAAAATTTCGGTAAGTGTATATTCCCTGACACTCATTCCATAACTATTTCGCAGATATTCAGGCTCTAATGCAGGCGATTCTTTTTGGTTAACGGGTGGCAGCTGGCAGGGATCGCCGACAAAGATAAATTTCCCTTTTCTGTCGTATTTGAACAGGTCGCCCAACAAATCGCCTTCTCCGAAAACAGCGTTCGACGTAGAAGGATTTTTCTTGTCGGATACCATTGAGGCTTCGTCGATAATGTACAGATTCCGTCTTTCACCCAGATAAGTCTGCGGTTTGAAAACCAGCAGTAACTGCCCGTGTTGATCCTTCCTGATGCTTGGTTCTTTCTCTGCTTCGTCGAGAAACAATGAAATATCATCGCTTAATTCACTGAATGTGTAGATCAGGCTATGAATGGTCCGTACTTCCATGTTCGTTTTGTCCGACAATATTTTAGCGGCTCTACCTGTAGAGGCCAGCACGGCAAAAGGCAAAGTGCTTTCCTCATCCGTATTACTCAGTTTTTTAACAAAACCGCCAATAAGGGTCGTCTTTCCTGTTCCGGCATAGCCCCGCAGAATAAATATTTTATCATTGGGATTTTGAACAAAATCGCACAACGCCTTGAAAACCTTTTTTTGTTGCTCAATCAGGAGGAACGGGAAATATTTGTTGTAGTCTTCCATAAAAAATTATGATATATATAATAAATGTTCCTGCTGATTACACCAGACGAATAATATATTTTCAAAATCTTGCAACAGTTTCATTTTCGTCTTTTTGTCGGTAAAAGAAACGATCAGGCTGTTTCGTATCAACACCAAACAATCCCATAAAGAAAGTCCCCCGCACAAACGAGCTGCCTCGTAAAATTCGTTAGACATACTTGTTCGCGAAATGCCCTGATTATCAGTGTTTATCGTCACTTTTAATCCGTTTTCCATATATTTTTTCAGCGGATATGTCTCGTCGCTTTCTCTGCCATAGCCCACAATCTGACGGTTGCTCGACGGACACATTTCAATACCAATATTTTTATCGATAAATCGACGCATCAATTCCTCGTTGTCACATAGTTTCAGACCGTGCCCAATCCTGTCAGCGCTTAAATGATAGACTGCTTCCCAGATATTGTCAACCGGTTGTGTTTCGCCTGCATGAATAGTTATATGTACGCATGCATATAAAAAGGGGAGGAACAACGCTCTCAATTCTTTAGGACTATTAATTGATTCGTCCCCCGCCAGATCAATCCCGACTAATTTATTTCTGAATGAATGATTTCGATTCATTAAGGCAATTGCCTCATCAATACGATTTTTAATACTCATGTCTTCTTCATGACGCGCAATGATGTAAATAAGTCCATAATCTATCTTTTGATTGTCCATCGTTTCGATAATCGTATCGACTACTTCGTCAATGCTCAAGCCTTCGCGAGTATAGTTATAGGGTGAACAACGAATTTCCACATATTTCACCTTGTCTGCAATCAAACGGGCAGCATATATTTCAATCGTTTTTCGGATTGTTTCTTTCGTTTGAAGCAAATGGCTTCCCTGATAATATCCAAGTTTGCGGTAGGGATTGAGTCCAATGCCGTAAAACTTGTCTTCACAGATGAATTCACCAAATATTTTACGTTCTAAATCAGCCGGCCGGTCACAATATTGCAATATATCTCCTACATTTTCGGGGTGAGGATGAATCTTTGCGACTTCAATGATTTCAATCGGCGATAATACACCACCCAAATGTGTATGTAAATCGGCTTTTGGCAATGATCTCAAAATATCCATGTCGCATTCTCGCGTAGCTGTATCTTTTCCGATGATACGGTTTTTTAATTTTTGCAAAATATCGGGATGCAGAAAATACAATTTGCGGAAAGTATCCCTTTCATCCATGCTGTTTCTGATTCGTGCATAGAAATTGGAATAGACCTGTGATGATTGTTGTTTTCTTCGGCTGATTTCCTGTTCAAGCGCTCCGTCTTCATTGAAAACAACAAGGTCTTCTACAGCGTTTAATGGAAAGTCTAAAGCCTGTATTCGTCGCTCACCTGTCGAGATAATAAAACTCGAAATTACTTTTTCATTGACTATTACAGGTAGAAAAAAGTTTGCATATTTTCCGGGAACGTCTAAAAGGTTATCTTTTTTGTTTTCGTCCGACAGCTTCTGAATATCAACAATGTGAAACATGGCGTCACATCCAAAAAGCGTACCTGCTTCAAACATATCTGTACTCATACTCTTCCGTCCGCCAGTCAGCGACAGATACAGTTTATTGTTTGCTTTAGCAATTAACTCCGAAGCATGCAATACAACCCGAAAAAGGAATGAACGGAAACGTTTGATTTTCTCTTCGGATGTAAGATCGTCCACTCCTTTGCAAATAAAGAGTTTCATGTCAATTTGCCATTTTTTACACCATTGTTTCAATTTGTCAAAATCTTTTTGATTTTCGGTTGTGACAACCCAAAACTGTCCGACAGGTTGTATCCGGTGTTTATTTCGTAAAGATGATGCATCTATATTACCGGTGAAAAAATCGTAGTCATCCGGATTCGTCCATCCCACCAGTTCAGGCAAAATCTGCCAGCTTACGCCTAAGGTAGTCACCAGTATATTTTTATTTTTATCCATGTTTTTTAACCTGCTATATATTTTCTGAATTGTTTGAATTTGAAACCGGAAATCTTGATGCCGTTTTCTTCTGATGTGATACGTTCGGTTGTGGATGCGACGCATGTCACGCCTTGTTTTTGTAAAGCGTTGACCAAAGCGTATGTTAATGTCATTTCACCCATGATATGGACGGTCGCAGTAGAGACGCAGAGCGCAGCGTCTCTACAAATGTCATTGATTTTCTGCAGATATTCATTACACACAGCTTGCACATATACCGCGTCGCCGACGGGGTCGACAGATGGGAAAGGCAGGTCGACGACTTCACCAATAACTTGTGCAGCCGCAAATTGTTCGGGAGGCCAGTTAGCCGACGGGTGATTGGAAAGGTTGATTAGCATAGCTTTAATTTTAGCAGTTCAATCATACTTTTACAACTTATAATGTCCTCTCTACAAAAAACATCAATATTAACCAGTTTTCCCCTTTCTACATGTGTTTCCTTCACTTCATTCTTTTCTTTTGAACTGAGGGTGAAAATTGAAAATTTTGAATAAAGACCCAGATTTTTCTGTAATGCAGTAGCTTGGTAAATAGTATCGTTTAAAAAATTTTCTTCTTTTTCTTCATTTAATGTATATTTTATTGAAGTTTTACATTCAATTGTGTAAAGACTTCCATTCCATAAAAACAAAATATCAAACTCGTTTAGGATTTTGTTTTTTATTAATGTAATTCCTGTTTTAAGATTTTCGTCAATTATTGGCAACTCTTGTTTTAGTCGAAAAAAAACATATTCTTCAAGCCAATCGCCTGTTAAATATTTGATTTCTTTTTTGTTGATCAGCGTAAAATTTTCGTCGGAAAGTGGAAATTTAATTTTAAGAAAAAAATCCTTGATTCCCGGAATTTCATTCATACCGGCTGTTTTTCCCCGCTTTCCCCTTAACTGATTAATGATTCTTATTTCATCATCATTAAATTCGATAAAATAGTTGAAAAAACTTTGTGTATATGTAGGATCTATTCCACTCAACCGGCTTTCTCTCATTTCAAAACCATGACTTTCAATATATTCTTTCAAAGAAATAGTCTTTATCAGACTTTTTTCCGGTTGTTTGGTTTTTGGAAAAACCTGTATAATTATATTATCCAAACCTGTCAGGTAAAAAATTTCAGTATCCGGTTTTTCCTTAAAAAACTCGGTCACAGTGTGCGACATAATTTTTGTTCCTCCGGTTACATTTACGATGATGTCATCAAATTCATCATAACTGATTTCGTTCAGTTTACTTTCAATATCAATGGGAGAAAATTGGTCAACAACTATTGTATTTGACGTTTCTGTCGGGATATTACATACCTTTTGAATCCATTTTCCGACGCCTTTATCTTCCATTTTTTGGGTACTGACAAACAAAAAGTATGTATCTGCATTTTGTTTTTCCTTAATGAATTGCACATTAGGTATCGGTTGGTCGCTTAGAAGCGTTACAATTAAATTTTTCATATTTTTTTGCCGTTATTGATTATTGAGAAAGTTATTCCATTGATTCGTTTCCGACGCGGAGTACGACGTCGAAGATTTGTTTGTCGTTGTAAGTTATCCATTTATTTTCGGAAAAACTTTTGTCGCCATGCTTGCGAAAGTCGAAAGTGAGCAGGTATCCACAATCCATATTTTTGGATTTCAGGTACTTGGAAAGTTGGTCGTAGGCCTCTTCGTGGCGACTGTTGCCACGCCATATTTTCAATTCAAGAATAAACTGCTGTTTTAAATAATCGATTACCAAATCTATCTTACCGGAGTCGCGGGTTTCCGATTCAAAATGATAGAAGCCGGTGCCATTAATTAACGGCAACAGATAGGTCAGGAAGATTAATTTGCCTTCGTGTTCAAGGAACTTATAGTCATTAAGAGTGTATACTTCTGCATAATGATTTTTGAACTTTTCGAGGCATAGTTCCATATTGAAGATGTTGTCTTTGATTATTTCATTAATTGAACTTTGAACTGCGTTATTCTCCCGCCAATTCCGTATACGCTTTGAAACAAAATAGTTGGCAAGGCGAATTTCAAAAATGCGGTTGTGAATCTGTAGCCCTTCCGATCCCTTGGTGATAAAGCCGAACATGATTCCAAATTTCATAATTGGGTCATCAACATTATATGGATATTTTATCTTGCCTACCGTTAAATCGAAGAGTAAATTACTCAAATCAGCATTATCTTCTACCTTCTTAATCAAATCGTCGAACAAAGTGCTGTTTTCATCCAATATGATTTTTATTGCTTCCTGTACGCCTTCTAATGTCCAGTTTCTGTCTAAATCGCGTTCTATCAACAAGCATATCCGCGATACCAAATAGGGATAACCATTTGTATAGAAACGTATTTCCCGCGCAATAGCCCCGATATCCATACCGGTATGATAATCATTTTCATATTCAACAAGCATTGTTTCAATTTCTATAGCCGAGAACGACATGTCAATATTAAAATCTACAGCAATGTTCCAGGGAGAGTTCATTGCGCTTTCGCCGATACCGGGCTGATATTTTCCGGATAAAACCATCTTTTGTTTCAGATTGCGGATATCATACACGCCTGCAAGGATCACGCTGTGAAACGTGTAGTCGTCGCCTGCATTCCGAAAGAGGAATTTATCGCGTAGCATTTTTAGAAATCTGACAAAAACATCATTGTTTGAGGCTTCGTCAGCCTCGTCAATAATCAAGACAATCTTTTTGCCGGTACATCTTTCGGTTAAAAAATAATCCAACTTCTTAAAACTTGTCACCTGATTATCAATCCATAGTTTGGCTTCTTCCTTATTTGCAATTGACAAGGATCGATGTATGCTACTGAGTAATCCCTGGCTAAAGCCCTCTTCGTTGGCAAACATTATGTCGTCTGAATACTGAAAACTGATACTGGCACAAATGTAATCACCCGGTAGACGTTTACGCAATCTTCCAATCGTGGTAGTCTTACCATATTGTCGTCCTCGATTGATGGTGAAGTATTTTTTCCCTTCTACCATTTGAAATATCTTTTCAATCTTTTCACTTGTATCCACCATATAGTGCATCTCCGGCACACATATTCCTGTCACATTAAATTCACGCATAGTTAGTTATCTTTTTGAAGTTATTGTTTTTTTTTATTTATATCCGAAATGATCGAATCTATTTTTCCTTTATCAACAAAATATGACCTGTCGTAATAAGTGATATTCATTGCTTTTGCTATGTCTTTAAATTGTTCGTTTGCGGTCGATAAGGAAAAGATGAATGTATATGCCGACAATTTTCCGAGACGTTCGTTTTTCAGGGCGGCTGCCTTGTACACCGTTTCGCTGAGAATACTTTCTTTGTCAATTCCCGTCTTACATTCGATTACAAAGAGTTTGTTTTCAATAGTAAATACCACATCTAAATCGCGATTAGAAACAGTTATATTTTCCGAAATAGGAAGCCCCATTCCAAGCGCTATATCCTGCGGTTGAATTTTCTCTACTATCAGCGAATATACGTATTCTTCAAACCAGCCGCCCGTCAGGTATTCTATTTCATATTTGGATAAGACGCCTTCTGTTTTCGGTGTAAAATCGGATTGGTTCAAAAATTTGGAGAGTTCCGGTATTTGAGGTTTCTTTTCTTCGTCAACTTTCGTTTCTATCTCTTCAATTGTGATGTGCTTTATTTTAGTCTTCCGGTATCCTACTCTCAATTTTTCAATTACCTCGAAATTGACCTCCTCGTTTACAAATTTTTCAAAGAACGACTGTGTATATGCTTCGCTTTGTAATAATTCCTTTTGGCTTGGTATATTTGTATTGTTGCAGTCGAAATATTCCTTTACCGACATCCGATAATTAATATCCCGAAATGATTCATCGCCAATCGTCAAGATGGTATTTCTGGGAAATGGAATGTAATAAAATGTAACAGCAAAACCGTCGAATGCCTTGGGAATGGCCGAAATCATATATTTCGTTCCGCAAGTCAGATTGACAACATATTGATTGTCATTTGAAATAGTTTGTCGGATGTCAGCTATCATGTCCGTCCATTTTTCTTCTATTCCTGAGGATAAGATGATGCGATTAATTTCAACATGCGCTATATTCAATGCACGGATGATCCAGTCAATGCGTTCTTCAAATATCTTTGAAGAGATAAACAGCAACTTATCGCCCGGCTGCATCATTTCCTTTATAAAAAGGAAATTAGGTGTTGTCTCCTTTGAAACAAGGTTTACAATTGTTCGTTTCATATTAGTTAGTCTTATTAAGATTTTCGATAAAAGTTTTTGCTATTTCCTTTGCTATGCCTTGTATTTTAATTTTATTCAGGGCGCCGCCTTTGTATTGTCCGAAAACTTTCGCCTTGAGTTTTTTTGCTATCACATAATTTTCCAAACTCATGTCATTGCTCCCTGCAAATTTGTGCGGCATCGGTCCATGTATGATGAAATCGAATGTGTCGGCATTTACCGAACGCATCTTTTTATTGTTTTTCATCAAATCGTAATCTGCAAAATAATCAATATCAAATTCGATATTTGCATTGCTTTTTGACGCT
>Ga0082212_10008625_pt1 | contig 13282 bp, 8 predicted proteins | sample TergutNt197P3_FD_71548 | JGI IMG/M metagenome (GOLD analysis project Ga0082212, IMG submission 71548) | Neocapritermes taracua P3 segment gut microbial communities from Petit-Saut dam, French Guiana - Nt197 P3 | ecosystem: Host-associated > Arthropoda: Insects > Digestive system > Gut ... | reverse complement strand
AGGAGCGGAATGTTCTTTTCCGGCGGTGCAGTGCGGAAATGCTCATCCGCCTCATAAGCCCCGATCAGCAGTTCTTGAAAATTATCCATATCAACCAGACCGCTCATTTCGCTAAAGCTGGTAATTATCGTCGGCCCGCCCGCGACCGGCAAGCCGCTCGCGAAGGAAACCAATTATCTCCGACGTGCCGGCGCCCGGCGTGAATATCGCGGCAATACCCGCCTCGATAAGCCCCGGTATGTCCTCCTCCGGTATAACTCCTCCGCCGAAGACCAAAATGTCCCCGGCTCCCTGCTCCTTTAAAAGCGCGGCTATCCTCGGAAACAGCGTATTATGCGCCCCGGACAGAAGGCTCAGCCCGACCGCGTCGACGTCTTCCTCTATGGCAGCGTTGACTATCTGCTCCGGCGTCTGCCTCAGACCGGTATAAATGACCTCAAAACCCGCGTCGCGTAAAGCGCGCGATACGACTTTGATCCCGCGGTCATGGCCGTCCAGCCCCGGTTTCGCCATGAGTATCCTTATCTTATTATCAGCCATATAATAAATCCTCTATCCTCTAAATCGCCTCTACCGGGCGGTATTCCCCGAATACAGCACGGAGTTCGTTTGATATCTCACCGATCGTACAGTACGCCCTGGCGCAATCAAGTATATACGGCATCAGATTTTCCGTGCCTTTTGCGGCGCTGCCGAGGGCCGACAGCGAAGCGGACGCTTTTTCACCGTCTCTGCGCTGCCTCAGCTTCATTAGTTTGGCGCTCTGTTTCCCGCCTATATCCGAATCGATCCGCATTGTCACCGGCGTCGGCTCATTGCGCACATGGAACCGGTTCAGGCCGACGACGACTCTGGAGCCTTCCTCTATCTCCATCTGATAACGGTAGGCGCTTTCAGCAATCTCGCGCTGCATGTACCCGCGCTCTATCGCTTTTACAGCCCCTCCCATTTCATCGATTTTTTCTATAAAACCGTAAGCCAGCTTCTCAAGGCTGTCTGTAAGGCTCTCCACATAGTAACTCCCGGCCAGCGGGTCTATCGTATCCGCTATGCCGCTCTCATATGCCGCTATCTGCTGAGTACGCAGGGCGATCTGCACCGACTCCTCCGTCGGCAATGCCAGGGCTTCGTCGCGGCTGTTTGTGTGAAGGCTCTGTGTGCCTCCCATGACCGCCGCAAGGGTTTGGATCGCGACGCGCACTATGTTGTTATCCGGCTGCTGAGCGGTCAGCGTCGACCCCGCGGTCTGGGTGTGGAACCGGAGCATAAGCGAACGGTCTTTTTTTGCCCCGAAGCGCTCTTTCATTATCCTGGCCCACATTCTCCTGGCGGCGCGGTACTTGGCCACCTCCTCGAACAGGTCGTTGTGAGCGTTGAAGAAAAAAGAAATCCTGCCTGTGAAATCGTCCACATCAAGGCCGGCCGATCTGGCAGCCTCAACATAGGCTATTCCGTTGGCAAGAGCAAACGCGATCTCCTGAGACGCGGTGCAACCGGCTTCGCGCATGTGATAGCCGGAAATCGATATCGTATTCCAGCTCGGGACATACCGCGCGCAGTACCCGAAAATATCTGTTATGAGCCGCATGGACGGTTCCGGCGGAAATATATACGTGCCCCGCGCGGCGTACTCCTTGAGAATATCGTTTTGAATGGTGCCCTTAAGTTTTTCAGGAGTCACCCCCTGCTTTTCCGCCGCGACTATATAATATGCCAGGAGTATCCCCGCCGTTGCGTTAATGGTCATCGAAGTGGACACCTGGTCAAGCGGTATTCCGTCAAAGAGCGTCTCAATATCCTCAAGCGAGTCTATTGCAACCCCGACTTTGCCTACTTCACCGGCGGATATCGCATCGTCCGAGTCGTACCCTATCTGCGTGGGCAGGTCAAAAGCGACCGACAGCCCTGTCTGCCCCTGTTCCAGCAGGTATTTATACCGTGAGTTTGATTCCTCCGCAGTCGCGAAACCCGCGTACTGCCGCATAGTCCAATGGCGCCCCCTGTACATCGTCGGCTGTATGCCTCTGGTAAAAGGGTATTCGCCCGGGTAGCCCAGCCTGGAACCGTACTCCATGTCCGGCAGGTCCTCCGGCGTGTAAAGCAGTTGCTGGTTTATTCCGGAACTTGTTGTTTTCGCCTTCACCCCGCCGCTCCCGGCAGAGGCGCCGCCCGCTGTTTTTTCGAGCCACTCATTTTTGTTTCCGCTTGCCATATACATACTCCTGTAATGTGCTAATCCTGATTCAAAATGATGGTTCCAAGGTTCAGCGCGCGGCTTGCAGCGACTTTCTGCTCATAAACCGCGTATCCCGGATAACTGACCCTTATACTGTATTCGGCGTCCTTGTCCAGGCCGGTGAACTGGAAATCCCCGAGAAAATCGGTCGTCGATTCAACAGTTTGAGACCCGCTGCGCTCAAGAGTCACCTTCGCTCCCCCGCAGCACTCTCCCGGCTTGTCGGCGAGTGCGACCTCACCCGCTATAAAAGGCTTGGGCAGTTTGTAATATCTGACTGCGTAATCAGCCCCCGGCTCCGGCATGTAGTCCTCGATCGCGCCCGCGTGTTCCGCGGTAAACCGGCTGACGTCGCTGTCCGGGTCTTCCAGGTCACCCCAATGCATAGCCTGCGCCGGGCAGGACTCCACACAGCGCGGGTATTTTTCGCCGGCGTCCAGCCTGTGCGCGTCAAGTGTATATATCTGCGGAAGTTCAAGTTCTTCATTCCAGAATATCGTCCCGTCTTTGCAAGCCTCGACTATCTGTTTGCACCCCTTTGCTTTTACGGGATCTATTATTGTCAGCCCGTCTTCACGTACATACACCGCGCCTTCGGGCGTCCCGGGAGGGGGCTTCATGTTGCGGTCGTGCCGGTACATCAGCGGGATGTAGTCGACCTTCACCTTGTCTCCCTCGCCCTGCTCGACTTCGACGACGTCCAGCCAGTTGTGCCCGTTTTCCGGCTGGGCCGCGCTGTAGCCGGGATAGCTGTTGCCCGCGTATTCGTCCTTTACCGCCAGCAGGCAGGCGCAGCAACCGCTGCAGCGGGATATATCGATCACTAACCCATATTTAGGCATAAATATTCATTCCTTTCTTGATCCTCCGTACCCTCGTCTCCTAACTCCTAACTCCTGCGCGCCGTTACGGCGCGTTACTCCTAACTCCTGCGCGCCGTTGCGGAGCGTTACTCCTTATACTTTCTGATCTCGCAGACGCACGAGTTGGGCGTCATTCCCGGAGCGTTCCTGCTTAATAGCTTACTCTGCGTCAGGAGATTCACGCACCCGGCTTTGTCTGTCGAACCGTGTACGCCGGGTTCCAGCGGGTCATACCTTGCCGAGCAGCCATAGCTGTGCAGCACGCCCTCCGGGACCCGCCAGGTCACTACCGCGCAGCACAACACGCTTCCGCGGTCGTTGTAAAGTTCCACTATGTCGCCGTCTTTTATGCCTCGCTTACCGGCGTCCTCCGGATTGATCCTGGCCGGCCACCATGCGTATCCGTTTTTCTTTATTCTGTGCATAGGAATATCGTTTAGCCACTTTGTGTGGTTATCATAGTGCGTATGGAACGAGTACCTCGGATGCGGCGATATGAGCTGAAGCGGATATTTTTCCCACGCTTCGCTTTTATACCCTTCTTCCCATGGGATAAACTGCGGTACCACCGGCCTTTCCTTATCGTCGGGGAGGTTTTGTTTCAGCGACTCCGACGCAAATTCTATAAAGCCGGAGTACGTCCCCAGTTCTTTCGGCTTGCCGGCCAAACGCTTCCTGTTGCCGGAATCCGGAGTGTCGCAATCGCGCCCCTCGGCAAACCATCTCATCGACGGCGTTGACTCCCTCTCCTCCGGGCAGGGGACTATGTAATACCCCTTTTGATTGAGTTCTTCCCATGTCAAATCCCCGTCACGGGCTATTTCCGAACTGTCGAAGAACTTGTGCGCCCAGTCGGTCTCGGTGTTACCTTCCGTGAAATCATCCTCAAACCCGAGGCGCTGCGCAAGGAGCCTGAAAATCTCATAGTCCGATTTCGACTCCCCGAGCGGTTCTATCGCTTTGTGCTCCCTGACGATCACCCGCCAGTTATTGCCAATGTGCGCGTTGGTCGTATATCCGCCGCAAGCCGCCCATTCACCTATGTCGTCGCGTTCAAAGTTCGTGCACGCCGGCAGTACGACGTCCGCGAAACCCGCCTCTCCTCCGTACCAGCAGTCCTGGTTGACCACAAATTCAAGTTCCGGGCTCTGGTACATCTTCACCCATTTGTTCGTGTCTATCATAGTACCGATGAAAGACCCGCCATACCGGTAGAACATTTTTACCGGGCCTTCCATCGGGTAGTTGTTCTCGACGAACTGCTGCTCCAGTGTGTTCCCGCAGAAACCCTCGCCCCGGAACCAGTCTTTGCCGTTGAGCACGGCGTCCGGAAGCGTGAGCCGGAAAAGCCGCTGCTTCGTCGGGTTGTTCAGCGCCGGTTTCAGCTTCGCTATATCCGCCTTCGACATTGTCCCCTGCGGTTCCGCGTACGCGGGGAACCATTTATAACTCGCCGGGGCGCCCATTGTGGTGCCCCATATCGAGACGCCGGGTTTCCCCAGCCCCTGCATAGCCTGAAGCAGCACCATCATCCGCGCCCACTCGGTTCCGTATTCCGTGCGGCACGCGCTCCCCTGTCCTCCGCGGCAGCCCGAAGAGAGGCATGTCGTTTTTGACGCCCATTCCCGCGCAAGCGCAGTTATCTTTCGCGCGGGTAATCCGCTTTCGGCGCTTGCCCATTGCGGAGTCTTTGCGATCCCGTCTTCTCCGCGGCCGAGTATCATGTCGCGAAACTCGTCAAAACCAAGCGTCCTGTCCTTTATATACTCTTTGTCGTACGTCCCTTCCGTGATCCAGACGTACGCTATCGCCATTGCGATCGCTGTGTCGGACCCGGGCCGCGGCGCCAGCCAGGAACCGTCCATGACTGCCGCCGTGTAGTTGTAGAACGGGTCTATGAAAACGCATTTGATCCCTTTTTCTTTCAGCCAGACTCTCCATATCTGGGATTCGGAGCCTGAGTACGTACCGCGCGTTGAGTCCGGGTCGTTAGACCAGAAAACTATCATCTCAACATTTTGCAGCGCGTCCTCGAGCAGGTCAAACTGCTCGGGCATTCCAAGCCGCCACTGGAACCCGTACGTATGGGTGGAGCCCCAGTGCCAGCCTTCCCATGAGTCCGGGTTATCGTATATGGGGGTAAAATGGATCATATTCATGAACCGGCCGAACGGCCCCATTTTATACCCGACCACGCCCCAGTTGTGGTGCGACGATGTTATCCCGGTGACTGCGTGTTCGCCGTATGTGTCCTGAACGCGCTTGATTTCGCCCGACACAATGTCAAGCGCTTCCTCCCAGCTTATTCGCTCGTACCCGCTTTTCCCCCTGTTTTGCGGGTTGCGCTCGCCTTTCGGGTCAAAGTCGACGCGCTTGAGCGGGTAGAGTATCCTGTTTTCGGAATATATGCGGTCTCTCTCTCCGTGGACGGGAGGCCCCAAACGGAACGCGTTCGGCGGCGAGTACTTTTTCCCGTCGTTCCCTGTTATTTCCCACGCTTTCGGGAAATCCTCCTTTGGTATCTGCAGGGGCCGGATCCTGGTGATTTTTCCGTCCTCCACATACACCGAAACCGGTCCCCCGTTAGTCAGGTTAGTATAGACTTTTTCCATTTTTCCTCCTGTCATCAAATCATGGCGAAAGTTTACTTATGGACTGATCGGTCAGCCCATGTTCTCAATTAATTCTATTATAAAACAAAATCTGTCGCTATGCAAGCATATACAGGGGGGTTCTTTTAGTTTATCGGGTGGTTTGATTTAGGTTTTTCATTTTTCCGATGAAGCCTTGCGCTCTATATGTCCATCGCTGCGAAATATCCTCCATAAACAGCCCCGTCCACCTTGCCGACTTTTTTTGCGTCGCCTATCAGCGAGACGAACGGCGCTTTGTCGTAAACACTAAAATACGGCTCCTCATAAGGCTGCATACCTGTAGCGTAAAGAACTGTGTCGGCAGTCAGGGCGGCTTTTTTTCCGTCTTTTTCATAATCAATGCCGGTTTCCGAAATTTTAAACGTCTTAGCACTGACAATAATCTTTATACCGGACTTCTCAACGGCGTATTCCAACCCTCTGCGCGCAACATTGACAGTCCCGGCGGCATATTCGTCCATAAACTCAAGTACAGTAACTCTTTTGCCGAGGCTGGAAAGATGAAGCCCGCATTCCACCCCGACTAAGCCGCCGCCTATAATAATAACGCTGTCGCCGGTCTTAAAACCGGGGTCAAAATACACGGCTGTTGCATGGCGTGCTTTTTCAATACCTTCGATTTTGGGGGTAACAGGCCTGCTGCCTGTCGCGACAATAATATGGTCTGGCTCAGTTTTATCCGCAAGTTCCGCCGTAATCTCAGTGTTCAGGAGGATTTTTGCGCCCGAGTTCCCGACCTTTCGAATTAGGAACTCCATATAACGGCGCAGATCATGCTTGATGTTGTCTCTTACAGAAAAACGTAAAAGCCCGCCGAGCGTACTGTCGCGCTCTACGAGCGTTACGTCATGCCCGCGTTCCGATGCGGTTATCGCCGCCTGCATACCGGCAGGCCCGCCTCCCACGACCAAAACTTTTTTGCTTTCCTTTGCCTTGCTCATATCATCGTTGAATCCCAGACGTACCTCTCGTGATACAAGCGGATTCACGCTGCAAATAAAGTGCCGGTACGCGTTGTCGTTACTCACACAACTCAGGCATCGCAGGCATGGGGTGATCTCGTCAGAGTGTCCCTCGGCAGCCTTTTTCGGCAGAAAAGGATCGGCTATCAGCGCGCGCGACATAGATACTCCGTCAGCCTTGCCGGAAGCTATGATCTCCTCCGCCTGCTCCGGCCTCATAATCGAACCAACCGAATAGATTGGGATATTGACACGGCCTGATTTCTTTATTTGTTCGGCGAACGGTACGTTCTGCCCGTATTCCATATATGTCGACGCAAATACATATCTGAAATCCTCCGTTGAGATTTCCGCCATGTCGACATATTCCTGCGCTTTTGCCAAAAACTCTATGACGTCCTGTGTTGAAAATCCGTCCGGGTGGCGTTCGGAGCCTGACAAGCGGACTGTAACTGCTTTATCCGGACCTGCACGCTCTCGCACTTTTTTCATCACATACAGCGGGAAACGTATACGATTTTCCAAACACCCGCCATAGTCGTCAGTTCGCTTGTTAATAACAGGAGACAGAAACTGCGTCAATAACCAACCATGCGCGCAGTGCAGCAGTACGGTATCAAACCCTGCACTGAAATAATACTCCGCCGTATCGGCGAATCCATTCGCAACAAACTCTATATCTTCTTCAGTCATCGCATGGCCCCGTGCCCCTCTCCTTGTCGCTTCAAAGTCGCACGGTCCCATAATTCTGTTCGGGTTCTTGTTATACCGGGGATCGACGTTCATACCGCCATGCGTCAGTTCGACACTTGCGATCGCGCCGTGTTCGTGTATTGCCTGAGCGATCTCGGCATAAACCGTCAGATTTTCAAACGTCGTTTCCATCCCTTCCACGTGATTGCCGCCATCGCACACATTGGCTTCGCCGAGTGTTACTATACCCGCACCGCCACGGGCCTTGTGTTCTAAATACTTGACATAGTACAGGTCCGGGCGCCCGTCAATAACGCGGTGCTGCAAGTTTGGCGATGACATGATCCGGTTCCTAACCGTAAGATCACGAATTTTTATTGGTTTGAACAGGTTGGGATATTGTTGGATAAACATTATGATGATCCTTCCTTTCCAAGTTATTCACTTGCCGTGATATAACGACTGCTGTCCGCAATACCGTTCGGGTCAAACGCTTTCTTTATTTTTCGAAGCCACAGATGATAATTTGACGTCCGCGGCCCGAACATGTCATGCAAACGGCAGCATGAAAGTCGAGCAGTTGAGCAAGGAGATAGGATACAGCGAACGATACTGCCGCAGGAAATTCAGAGATGCTTTGGGGCTTTCAGTAAAATGTTACAACGATACTTTAAGATTTCAAAACGCAGTCAGGATGATGGAAACAGGTAATTTCCTTATTGCGGATATTGTATTTAACAACCAATACTACGACCAAAGCCACCTCATCCATGAATTCAAAAAATTTACTAACCTTACCCCGGTGAGTTTTCAAAGGCGCTATATTCACAGTATATCCAGTTAGTTTCCTAAAAGCAGAAGGGACGCACCGGCTATGGTTGCGTCCCTTTTTCTTTGCAGTATTGTACTTATAGTTCGCGAAGTTATGCCTCTTGTCGTGCTGCTTCACGTAAACTGCGTTCAATTCCAAGATATACTTTCCTAACTGACAAGTCGAAAGAGTCAATGACAAAAACTTCTGTGTCAATATCTTCAAATAGCAGTTGAGTCTCATAGTTTTCATGTGTTCTTACTAATAGCATGAACCTGCAATTACGCTTGTGAGCGGCATGAAGCAACTTCTCCTTTGCTTCAATTAACGACTCGCTCGCTTTTTGGATTTTTATCGGTACAAGTTCCCCTCCATAAACAGTTTTCAAAAAACCGTCAATACCTGCATTACGTTGTACAGGGGTTGCGTCAAGACTGTTCAGTATATTCATCTCTGCTTCTGTTTTGTTTATATAGTCCGCTTCCCCTTTTTTTAGTAAAATCGAATTTGTCTTTATTGGGTTTTCAAGCCGTTCATTCGCTAAGTCAACAGCATCGGCAGAAATATCGATACCAATATACTTCCTATCGAGCATACATGCAGCAACCAACGATGTGCCACAACCACAAAATGGATCAAGTAAAATATCTCCCACATCAGTTGAAATCTCTATGATTCTTTCTAGTAGCATAATCGGTTTCTGAGTAGGGTATCCTACCCTTTCTCGCGCTGTTGGATTTAAGTAGGGTATCTGCCACACATCTCCTAACGGAACTCCCTTTTTTGCTTTACCAAGAACAATAGACCCATCACTGTTTGCTTTATATTTTGATTTTCCGTGTTCATTCTTCACCCTTTCTTGCAATATTTGATCTACATTTGTAGAAGCAGAGTATTCTGTGAATAAAGTGTTAAACTTGAACATAGCGGTCTTGCTATAAAAGTATATGCTCTGATGATTGCATTGCAGGCTGTTCTTAGAGTTTGTCCATCGTTTATATGTCCAGATGATTTCGTTCCTAAAATTCTCCATACCAAACACTTCATCTAGCAGTATTCTCAGATAGTGAGAAGCATTTTTATCACAATGCAGATAAATACTACCTGTATCCTTCAAGGTTCTATGGCACTCGATTAACCTGAGTTTCATAAATCTCAAATAATCATCAAGAGAATCCCATTTATCATAAATAGTAAACGAACTGTCGTTATTTCTTGTTTTCAGGGTGTGATTCCTTTGGGTAAAAAAGGGCGGGTCAAGGTAGACCAGGTCAATTGATTCTGATCCAATCTGTTTCAATATATCTAAGCAGTCCCCCAACAGGATAGGCATGATTACTTTGTCCTTTCAGAAACTATTTCCATAAGTATTTCTTTGAGATCAACCCTGATCTTTTTTGCTTGCGGGTATTTAGATTTTAGGCACATTATTGCAGCTTCTTCTAAAAACGAACCTGCAGTTTTGTATAAAAACCGCCCTTTATTCTGGTACAGATCGATCATATAACCTTCTTTGTGGTCTATACCTAATACTTGATATATCAGATAGTGAGAAGTATCATCTTGTTTCATTGCTTTCATTCTCTCTGAAACTCTCGCATTCAATTCATTTGCATATTTACTTGCAAGTAATTGAATTTGCGTCTTTATGCCATCCAAATAATGCACCCGCTTTCATACAGCAATGTATTAGTTTTAACAACTGTTCATTTATTTAGGTTATATAAAATGGCGAAAACCCCTACATTCCAGCACTACTCCTTACTCCCCGATTCATACGTATCATAAACGCCATGGCGAGTGAAACCAGGCTCAGCCCGCAGGCTATCAGATACGCTATGAAGTACGATCCGCCGGAGGCTGCGCCGTTTACCGACGTGACCGATGCGTCATATACGCTCGCGGCGGTCATCGGCCCGATAACGCCGCCTATCCCCCAGGCAAGAAACAAAGTCCCGTGGTTGGAGCCGAAATTCTTGAGCCCGTAGAGATCGGCGATCATCGGCGGCATTACAGTAAAGATAGTACCGTAACAGAATCCCTGCACCATTATCCCCAATGTAAACAGCGGCACGTCCGCGTAGAACCTGAACAAAAGCATATTAAGCGCCTGTATGACAAGCGCCAGCTTGAGAGTGGTCACACGTCCGATCCTGTCGGAAATCGACCCTCCCAGAAACCTGCCCGCCGTATTGAACAGATTCAGTACGATCACTAACAGAAAACCGCCCTCCCAGCGCGCCTGGACCTGGGCGATTTTCGCGGCGTGGGCTATGATCATGAGCCCTGACGCCGATGAAATAGCAAAGATTACAAAGATTATATAGAAATTAACAGTCTTAAGCATATCTTTTGTCGACACGCTGTTATCAGTCTGCGCTGACTGCCGCTTGTCATCTGCGGCCTCAATGGTTTCCGCCGCAGCTTCCTCAACACTCGATCCCTTCTCCCTGTCGTATCCCGGAGGCGGATTGAACATGTTGAATGACAGCAGAAACATTAGTATTGACGAGACAACGCCGAAAATCAGAAATGAATTTGATACCCCGACCGCGCCCAGCAGAAAATTAGAAAGCGGCGAGTATATTACGGCGGAAAACCCTATACCCGCGAGCACGGCGCCTGAAACCATACCCTTTCTGGAGGCGGGGAACCACTTGATAGTGGGCGCAAGCGAAGCGGCGTTGCCGGCGCCGACGCCCGCCCCGCATATTATGCCGAAGCAAATAACGACCATCCACGGCGTCGTAAAAAACCCGCTGAGCGCAAGCCCTACGCCCATCATAATGGCGCAAAACATTACGCAAACGTGCGGGCCGACTTTACCTTGCATCCTGCCGGATGCAAAAAAACCAAGCGCCATGCAGACGGTGAACACGGTGTAAGGCAAGGACGCCTGCGTGCTGCTCCAGCCAAGCTCGTTCATCAGCCCCTTGCTGATGACGCTCCATACATAAAGGATGCCAAGTATAACACCGATACCGATGGCCGACCACAGGACAGTCCATTTTTTAAGGCGATATTGTCTCTTCAATTACATGACCTCATGATCTTCGATTAATGTGATAACTCGATTATATCAGATGTGGTCACTAATTCAAGTTTTCGACATATTTCGCGCATGATGCCTATTTACATCGTTACAGGTCAGGGGGTATCCGGAAAACTGCTTTTTTGAAGCTTGCTAATCTTTTAGTGGGTTCTATTTGCAGTGGCTACCGCCTCCTGCTACAGAGTTACGCTTCAAAAAACCACTTTTCCGGATACCCCCTGACCTGTAACCTGCCGGTTCCGGCGCACAACATTTTCCGGATACCCCCTGACCTGTAACCTCCTTTACTTCCTGCGCGCGCTGATGTATACTGTGAGGAGTTTAAATGAAAGGGGCATACGCAACATGAAGATTGAAAAGCTTTTCACCCCATATAAAATCGGTACCTGCGAGATACCGAACCGGCTCGTAGTGCCGCCGATGGTCGTCAATATGAACCCCGACAGGGGGAATGCGACGGAACAGTTTATCCGCTACCATGAGGAAAAAGCAAAGGGCGGATGGGGCCTCATCATCACAGAAGACTACTGTGTAAACGAACACGCGGGCGGATACCCCTACATCGGGGGCCTGTACGAAGACGCCCAGATACCCGGGCACAAAAGGTTCACGGACATCATCCACCAATACGAATCAAAAGTATTCTGCCAAATCTACCACGCCGGGCGGCAGGCGAACAGGAACGTCAACGGCGGAGTCCAGCCTGTATCGTGCTCGCCGATACCATGCCCGTGGAACAAGGAAATTCCTCGCGAGCTTTCACTGGAGGAAATTCGTCAAATCGTCAAAGATTTCGGCGCATGCGCCGAAAATGTCAAAGCCGCCGGCTTTGACGGTCTTGAAATACACGCTGCCCACGGCTACCTTATCCACCAATTTCTCTCTTACGCTTCAAACAAACGCATAGACGAATACGGCGGGAGCTATGAAAACTGCACCAGAATACTCAGGGAAATCATTCAGGAAACCCGCAATGCCGTAGGTTCCGGGTTTCCCATACAGGTACGCCTCTCCGCCGAGGAATACTGCGAGGGCGGCCGCGTCATGTTTGAGTCGCACCGCATAATCCGCGACATGGAAGCATGGGGCGTTGACAGTATCCACATCAGCCAGAGCATGTACGGCACGCGATCCTCCATGGGCATAGTGCCCTCTTTTTTCCAGAACCACGGCTTTTCAGCGCATCTGGCGGCTCAGGCGAAAAAACTTGTGAATATCCCTGTTGTGACCGTCGCCCGTATACAGGATCCCTGGATGGCGGACGAAATAATCCGCACCGGAATGGCCGACTTTGTCGCCATGGGCCGCGCCTCCCTCACAGATCCGCATCTGCCCAACAAGGCGAAGGCCGGCGACTTCAACGACATACGTCAATGCATTGCCTGCCTGCAGGGCTGCACAGCCTCCACCTACAAGGCAATACCGCTCAACTGCCTGGTCAACCCCGAACTGGGGCATGAATTTGAGTATGACTACAGCCCTGCCGCCAAACCGAAAAAGGTGCTTGTAGCCGGCGGCGGCGTATGCGGAATGGAGGCTGCGCGCGCCGCGGCCATAAAAGGGCATATGGTGCATCTGTATGAGGCCTCCGGCTCTCTGGGCGGGCAATTCCTTACCGCGGCCTATGTTCCGTTTAAAGGCGGATTCAGCACGTATCCCGCCTGGCTGCTGCGCCAGCTCAAAAAGCTTGGCGTCACTATCCATCTGAACACCCCGCTGACCGCGCATCTGGCAAAGGCCGAAAAGCCGGACAAGATACTGCTCGCAACCGGGGCAAAGCCCGTTATTCCGGATATTCCAGGGGTGGACGGGCCAAACGTCGTGTTGGCCGAAGATGTGCTCCGCGGTAAAGCCGAGACAGGCATGAATGTGCTGGTGGCCGGCGGCGGCATGGTCGGCTCTGAGACAGCGGCGTACCTCGGAACGCAATGCAAGGATCAGGTGGGCATCATCGAAATGCGCCATAAAATAGGAATCGGCATGGAAGCCGGCATCCGCGACGACCTTGAGG
>Ga0082212_10008624_pt1 | contig 13284 bp, 11 predicted proteins | sample TergutNt197P3_FD_71548 | JGI IMG/M metagenome (GOLD analysis project Ga0082212, IMG submission 71548) | Neocapritermes taracua P3 segment gut microbial communities from Petit-Saut dam, French Guiana - Nt197 P3 | ecosystem: Host-associated > Arthropoda: Insects > Digestive system > Gut ... | reverse complement strand
CAAGTTGTTCCAGTAATTAATATTATGCTGTTTTACCTTTTCCAAATAAGCGGCTGCCCCACTGAGGTCTTTCCTGCTCAGGGCGCTGGCGGCAGCATTGAGGTTCGCTACATCACTTTGCGGGTAAAGTTGCGCGGCAGTCTCAAATATAACCTTATACTCGTCGCTTCCGGATGGATAAGTTTGAGCAATCAGGAACATCTCGTTGAGAGAAAGATTGTTAGGTCTTGTGCGGAATATCTCTTTTCCTTTCTCTACGGTAAATGGAACGACTGTATAATGTACTTGACATTCCATGCGACGAAGTTCCGGATACATTTCATCATAAATTTGCCGGTATGTTCTCCCGTTCGATAGTCCCATGATTCTTTTTTCGCGTGCGTCGTATGATTCTGCGCTGTGTATGATCTCCAAAACGCGATATTTATCGGCCAAATTTGATTGCGACACAAGGCTTTCAAAAGTTACCCAGTCTTCGCCCGCGCCTCTTGTAGTAAAGAAATTATCACTGAGGCTGTACATGTTTTTGATATAATTCTTAAAAGATATGGCGCGACGTTCCGAAAGTCTCATATTGTATTCATAGGTGGCTTCAGGTGATGCAAAGCCGGTGACGTTAATGTTAGTTATTGTTGCGTCTGCATCGTTAACAATTTGTTGAATCAAGTTTTGAATTCGTTGCAATTCACCTGCGTTTCTTCTGAAGTTGGGAACGATCTCCGAACGGTCGACGACAAATTCCAAATACGCTTTCCCGATTTCGCTGCTTCGGGCTTTAACCGCTTCCACTTCGGGCTTGACGAAACTGACCGTCAACTTAGGCGCTTGTTTTACAACAGGAGCGGGAATAGGCTTGGGCGGTTTCGATTTCTTTGCTCCACCGATACTGTATACTAACGAAAGTCCTACCTTAGTGGGACCAAAATAGTTTTTCGTTTCACTGTCGAGCCATTTACCGCAACCTTCACACTCGTACTTGTCGTACGATAAATGGGCGTATCCAACGCCAATCGTCGCTTCCAAACCCCAGCGGTGATCGAAATTCCAGCGATAACCATAACTGAGACCTGCGCCTGCCAGCCATCCTTCGAATCGGTGCGTGTTCATGTATTCCGAAAATGGGGGATGTTTCAACTTTGCCACATTGTAAAAGGCATAATGCCCGTGCAGGCCAAAAAAGTGTCCGTTGAAAGTCTCGTTTAGCCAATAGCGAAACTCGGGTTGAATCAGGATGTGCTTCCATTTCTTGTTATCGGAAAAAGTCCATGGGTTATACGACACGGGGATTTCAAACGATGTATTATCTCCTGTGCGGAACTCCAAACCGAGATTCATGGAGGCAGTTGCATCATATAAAAGATTACTCTTGATACTCATGAAAGGAAGAGTGGGTTCTTCCATATCGGCTTCCATCCATTGCGGGTTATTTTGCTGCGAAACTGCCGGTACGGGCTGCTGCGTTTGAACTGACGACCTGTTGACCGTGTTATTTTGCCCAAAACATAATTGGCCCATAACTGCAAAAGCTACGATCTGAAAAATTTTTTGTTTTTTCATAGTAATCCATTTTTCCATATCCATCTATTTTTTTGTCATTGGTATATTAATTTTATTAGGTCGCTGAAGAAAAAATGTTACAAAATCTGCTTTTAGAAGTACTGATAATCCCTACTTTTTTGTAGATACGGATGAGAATCCGTATCTACAAAAAAGTAAAAATTTTCACTTCAAAGGTATAAAGAAAAATAATATTTTGACTCTTTTTTGAATTTTTTTTTTTAAAAAAAGTAGAAATAAAAAAATAGGAATTGCTTATTACATTAATAATAAGCAATATAGAGTAAAATGATAAATAAAAATAATTTTTGCACTTTGAAGTAAAAAATGCAAAAAAACCAATTTCTCCTATACCTTGACTTTAAGAACCCGGAACAGTTGAAGCAATGACCGGATGCGACTGTTTGCATTGAAAATCGGACTTAGCCAAATGCACCCGATTAATATCATTCACTTTTTGCTGACGTTTGCGTATGAAAAAAAATGCCTGTTTCGCAACACGTAACGAATTATTTTGTATTTTTGCAGTGAATGTAAATCAAAAATACGTTAATTAAACGCTATGAAGAAAATTTTTGCTGTATTTTTAGGACTGTTTCTAATGGTTGAAACAGGTTTTTCGCAGATTAATACCTTGACTGCGAAAGAATTGAAACAGGGGTGGACGTTACTCTTCAATGGAGAAAATCTTGACGGGTGGACGTCGGTAGGGAAAGATGAGCCGCCGGAAAAAGGTTGGGATATTGAAAACGGGATCTTGACCGTGAACAAAGGCGGGCCCCAAAGAGGCGGAGATATCATTACAAAAGAGCAATTTTCAGATTTTGAACTCACAGTGGAGTTCAAACTCACGAAAGGCGCCAACAGTGGTATTAAGTATTTCTTTACGCAGTATGAAAAAGGCGGTTGGCTCGGACTGGAGTATCAGGTACTTGACGACGAAGTACACCCTGACGCCAAAGCCGGACGCGACGGAAATCGCCAACAGGCAGGACTGTATGACATGTTTCCGCCTGCTAAGAACAGGAAGGAACGCCCGATAGGCGAATGGAACCAGGCGCGGATTGTCGCCAGGGGAACGAAAGTGGAACACTACCTGAACGGTAAAAAGACACTTTCTTTCGACCGGAAAAGCGATCAATACAGGGAGGCGTTCAAACTGAGTAAGTTTAAAGATTGCGAACCGATGTTCGGCGATGTCGAAAAAGGGCACATCCTTTTACAGGAACATCAGGACGAGGTGTCGTTCAGGAACATAAAAATCAGAGTATTAAAATAATAAATGCAAAAAACATGAGTAACACAACACGAAGAAGTTTTATCAAACAGGCAGGGACAGCAGGCTTGGGCATCACGTTGGGCGGACTGTCGTTCAGCGCAAAGAGTTATGCCGGCATCGTAGGTGCAAATGAGCGTTTCAATGTCGCAGTGATGGGTACCAACGGCAGAGGAAATGGCATGGCGCGCAATTTCCAGCGAATAAATGATGTGAACGTTACCTTTATCTGCGATGTCGAGGAAGAAGCGCTGGCAAAAGGAATGAATGCCGTAACAAGAGCCGGAGGAAATCCGAAAGCTGAAAAAGACATCCGTAAGGTGCTTGAAAACAAAGACTTGAATGCCCTTTTTATTGCGACGCCCGACCACTGGCACGCGCCCGCCACCATCATGGCTTGCCAGGCGGGAAAACATGTTTACGTCGAGAAACCATGCAGTCACAGTCCGCGCGAAGGTGAATTGGCGATTGCTGCTGCCCGTAAATATAACCGGATCGTACAGGTAGGTGCACAACGCCGTTCCTGGTCAGGCGTGATTGAGGGCATCAAAGAACTGCGCGGCGGTATTATCGGACGCGTTTATTTTGCCCGAGGCTGGTACACGAACAAACGCGTGTCCATCGGATTTGGGAAAAGAGTTCCTCCACCCGCCACACTCGACTTCGATTTGTGGCAGGGTCCGGCGCCGCGTCGTGCTTATCAGGACAACCTGGTTCATTACAACTGGCACTGGTTCTGGCATTGGGGAACCGGCGAAGCGCTGAACAACGGCACACATGAGATGGATGTGATACGTTGGGGTTTGGGCGTTGACTTCCCGACGCAGGTCAGTTCGGAAGGCGCGCGTTTTGCCTTCAAAGACGACTGGGAAACGCCGGATACGCAGACCATCAACCTTCAATTCGGAAATGAATGTTTAGTCACTTGGGAAGGAAGGAGTTGCAACTCATGCAATTCGGAAGGCAAAGACCGGGGCGTTATTTTCTATGGCGAAAAAGGGTCGCTGGAAACCGGTTTCAACGGATACCGTGCAGTTGATCTTGACAACAAACTAATCAAGGAAATCGATTCGAAAGAAGTTATTGACGGTCGCGACCCCTCCAGTCCGGGCGCCAACTTAGATGCAGTACATATCATGGATTTCTTAGACGCGATCAAGAACAACCGGCGTCCGAACGCCGATATTGCCGAATTGCATAAGAGCACGACACTGGTACAGTTAGGAAATATCGCCTGGCGGACAGGACAGCGCCTGACGGTTAATCCCTCAAACGGACATATTATCAATAGTCCCGAAGCCCAGTCTCTATGGAGTCGTACCTACGAACCCGGCTGGGAACTGGAATAACCGAAATTACCTGTTCGCACCTTCAAACCCTTCATGCGAACTCTGGTCTTCCCGGCTTTTTGAAGTGAAGTTATTGAAGGTAAAGGAAACCGACAACGTGACTAACGGTGAGCGCGGATAAATTTTTGTATACGATTCCATGCCCGTTGTCTTCTGGCTGCTGACATACTTGGCGGACGACAGGAAGTCGCGAATGGATAATCCTGCTGCCAAACGCCGGTTGAAAAACTGTTGACGCAACGTAAAATTCAGGTAAAAGAAATCGTTTACCCGTCCCTGCGTGCTTACCGAAGGACCAACGTAATATCCTTCGAGCCTCATGCGGGTCGTCTTGCCGAGTTCGACATTATTATTGATAGCCAACTGCCAGTTCCAACTTTCCTCATCCTGACCGGTTACCTTGAATTGATTTTTTATCCTGTAATAATATAAACTACCGTTGGCGTCCATGTTCCACCACTTATTAAATTGAATCGTACCCGACAGTTCGGCACCGGTGGCGTAATCGTTGCCTACATTGGCCATTGAATCAAGCGTCACACCGGTATGATACGGAACGCGCACCCGCTCTATCTTGTCTGTACGCATGCGATGAAACAAACTCGCTGCCAGCGTGCTGTTTCCGAAACTCTTGTTGTAGTTCGCTTCCATGGAATTGGTATATTCGGGGCGGATGTGAGGATTGCCGATTTGGGCGGTATAATAATCGACATACACCACATACGGTTCCATGAAATATAAGGCAGGACGTGTTGTCCTGCGGGAATAAGCCAGTCCTATCCTGCCTTCTTTCGGCAGGATATATGCCAGATGTGCTGTCGGAAACAGTTCGAACCGGCGGTTCAGGTGTTCTGCCGACGCATCCGAACATGTCATTATATCATATGTATATTCGTTGCGTAGCCCCAACTGATACTGGAAATGCGAAACGGTATTGGCCCATTGGGCATACAGCGAATGTACATCTCTGAGGAACATGTATCTGCTATATAATTCGTCGTGACGTTCAAACCGCCCTGTCTGCGGATTGTACAGATCGATGGTATAATCACCGTTTTCGGTATAACGGTTGAAATGATAACCGGCTTCCAGCTTGTTTTTGTCGCTGAAAGGATTCACATAATCGAGTGTTCCCCGACTTGTCACGCGATATTCATCCTCCCACGCCTTGTGACCCTGCTCGCGACCGCCTTGCATGTTGTACAGGTCAGTCTGGAAATACTCCATGGCATCGCCCCCATACATCGCAAAAAATGAACCCGTAATTTTATGCCCTGCTTTTTGAAAACGATGGTCAAATCCCGCATCGCCACGCAAGAACCATTCATACAGACTGACAAAATCGCTTCCGTCCAGCGATTCGGTTGTTATTATGTCAGTAATCAGCGACTTGTAAGTATCTTCGTAATGCAGTTTTCCGCCACTGTGACTCCCGCGATAACCGCCTTCAGCCGTAACGGTCCAGGTTGTGTTTTTCCGATACAGGTCGAATCCGGAACGAAGCGAGTAGTTCTCGTTGTAACCTTTTCGCTTGCCGGAAGAATGGGTTGTCGTGAGCGTGTCATTGATGGTGATTTTTTTCAGCTGGTCGAAATCGCTCAACCGGTTTCTGCGAGACGCATATCCCGCCACTTGCCATTGCATATTGTTTGTCCTTTGCGCCAGTTGAAAATCAAGGTTTCGCGATTCCACCGAACTCAACATGCCGTTGACCATCCCGCTCCAACCATTCAACGCCTGTTTTTTTGTATTGATGTTGATGATTCCTACCGTGCCGTCGGGGTCATGTCTGGCCGAAGGTGTAGTGATGACTTCAATGTTTTCAATCTGTCCCGCCGGTATCTGTTCCAACGCGGCGGTACCTTCCAGCGTGCTGGGTTTTCCGTCGACATACACCTTAAACCCCGAACTTCCACGAAACGTCAGTTCACCTTCGGCGCTCACCCTGATGGAAGGCGTTTGCTCCAGAATATCCACAGCCGTACCGCCCATTGCCGAAATATACCCCGACGCTTCGATGATCCGCTTATCCAGTTGATACACGATCTGACGCCGTTGTCCTGTGATGATCGCTTCCGACAATTCCTGAAGTGACTGTTCCAATTGGATGACACCCAACTCAATATGCTTTTTCGTATCAACAAACGGTGCTAAGGATACTTGCTTTGTTTCGTAACCGATAACGCTGACGGACAGGTAATAATTACCGGCTTTGCTACATTCGACTGCAAAAGAACCGTCATCCTCCGTATAGGCATAACCTGTAAGGCTACTGTCGGCAGCGTTGAACAGTAATACATTTGCCATTTCCACAGCCTCAGCCGTCTGTTTGTCTGAAACTTTGCCGGAAACAATCCAATCTTTTTGCACTTGCGCATGAACGACGGCAGTCCACAGACAAAAAGCAATTCCAATAATGAGTATACGCATCTGATTTTTTTCTTTAGTTTGGTTCATCAATGGTGAAACAAAGCCGCAAAAATAGCAAAAAAATTGAAATGCACGTTTGCTTCGGTAACAAAACTGTCATTTTTATATGCAATGCTTCCGTCTCTTTTTTTAAGCACTTGATGACCCCTACCGGTGTCCGAACAACTTCGTTTCCTGCCGGATGATCCTTCCATCATCGGTTACTCCATGCCCCGCGTATGTGCGAGCAGGTAAAGACCGTCATTCTGTGCAGATTCAGCAGGTTGAAGCGCCGAGATGATAATTCTGTCCTTCGTCTGATTGACTGACAGCGCATAACCGCGATCGACGGCAACCGGCAGTTTGAATCGTTTCGATTGTCCTTTCCCGTTCTCACAAATTGCATAATAGGAATTGCCCTTTTCTGCAAGAAACAGGAAACTTCCCATGCCGAGGTGTTCCGATTGTATATCCGTGATTTCTATTCCATCCTGGTCGTAAACTGTCCCTGAGACGTCTGCTGCACGACCGTTGGCGTTCATTGCCTTGAACGCCAGTTTGCAGTAAGCGCCCTGCATGAGCGAACCTCCTTCCGGATAAAAGGCGACGTAGAAATCGTCGTCTGGCGTCAGGATACTTGCCGTTTTGCCCACCCTGCTTCTCCTGCCGGACGAAACAGCAAGTTCTTCCTCCGCGCGTATCAAGCGGGATTGCGGATCGCCAATGCGAATGACTTTGGTACAGAAATAGTTTTCATCCTGGCTACGCATGAAAGTAGTGTAGGCACGCAAGGTATAGTCGCTTTCAGGAATACTGTCGGGGATAAGCAGCCAACCGTGATACGTTCCCTCTTCTTCCCGTATTTTTATACGGGCAACGACTGAATCAGGCGGATTGATCAACTCAACGTAAACGTACCGGCTGATGGAAACCGGCACGTGCGTCGCCGCATCGACAAGGTGTGCCCTGAACCAAATACGCTCGCCTGAAATGTAATAAGGCTTGTCCGTATGAAGATATATCTTTTCCTGCGGAAAAACAGCCAATTGTTTGTCGAAGAGAAATATCAGGCTGTCCGGTATAGCGCGTTGAGCGTATAAGGTGATTGAGATACAAACCGATAATGATAGAAGCAAAATACGATGTATCATTGTTTTTCCGAATAAAAGATTAATAAAACCGGTACAAAGATAACCATTCCAAAATCAAATAAAACTTTTTTCAACCTAATCAACCACTTCTGATAAAATATCGCGAAAATCGGGAGGAATACAAAATATAAGCACAACATGCCATTAAGACACTTTATTGTGTATAATGCTGATTATCTGTCATTTAAAATTTTTCTTGACATATTATTCACATTATCAAACGATTTTTATTATTATTTATTTGGATAATAATTCGGAAATACAGAACTTTGTATCCTATTTCATTTACGGGAAGTACTTTTTTTCGTCAGTATGAAGTCGGGAATGAGTAATGTTTGAAGAACTAATAAATGAAGGAAGAGTTTTACATGAAGAGAAGTTTACTATTCATATTATGCATTTTTGCACTTGGGTTGAATAGTCAGGCGCAAGTGTTTAAAAAGTCAGATCGGAGACAGGCGCAAAATGTAACTTTTGATGCAGTGCGCCTCGAAAAGCAAGTATCCGAACTGAAGGCAAGTTATGTAACGCCGACGAAAATATCAGGCGAACTGGCATTTCCAAAACTTGACGGATACAATGAAATGGTTATAAGGGAAAACTTGATGTTCCCTGCCGATGAGCTATATCATTCAAACTGGGACACAATCAATGTCGATCCTTTCAGGTCGTCAACTGTAACATTCCCCGATACGTATAAGATCGATTGCCGTACGTTCAATATGCCGATTGATAACGAGTTAAAGATAACCTCCAAATATGGTCCCCGTCGTCGCAGGATGCATCAGGGCACTGATTTGAAGATACTGGTTGGAGATACGATCCGTTCCGCTTTCGACGGAAGGGTGAGAATAAAAAGTTATGAACGACGCGGATACGGTTATTTTTTGGTGATAAGACACCCTAACGGGCTTGAAACTGTTTATGGACATCTCTCCAAATTTCTTGTGAATGAAAACCAAATCATACGCGCAGGCGAAGCGATCGGTCTCGGAGGTAATACAGGACGTTCTACCGGCTCTCATCTTCATTTCGAAACGCGCTTCCTCGGTAAAAGCATCAATCCGGAAGAAATCATTGACTTTGCACACGGCGTCCCTTTTAAAGACGAATATATTTTTCACAATGTAAAAGTAAACGGCAAAAATACAAATACCTACATTACATCGGCTGATGCGTTGGCAATACACCGGGTTAAGAAAGGAGAGACATTAAGCGTAATCTCCAGATTGTACGGAACAACAGTCGACGAATTATGCCGGTTGAACGGCATATCCAGAACCTCCACGCTTCAGATCGGACAGGCTATCCGTTTCCGTTCCAAACCGGTAACAGCAGCAACCTCTCCTCCCGCCACCGTTAGTCAAACAGCGCAAAACGTGAAACAGAACACACAGGCTACCCCTGCAAAAACAACACAAACAACAGAAAATAAACCTGTTGAGCAAGCGACGCCCTCCGGTGGGCCAGTCTATCACCGCATAGAATCCGGAGATACCTTATACTCATTAGCAAAAAAATATGGCACTACCGTCGAAAAAATTTGCGAATTGAACGATATTCAAAATAATATCATCCTCAAAATAGGGCAAAGATTACGTTGTTCCTGATAAAAAAAAACATTATGCCGGAAACGAAAGATCAATTCGAAACTGTCATCAAACAATGCCGCGAAGTATTTGAGAAAAAACTTCAGGACTACGGCGCATCGTGGCAGATCATGCGCCCCGAATCCATCACGGATCAGGTGCTGATCAAAGCCAAACGCATTCGAAGCCTTGAGATAAAGAAAGCAAGTAAGATAAAAGAAGGCATACTGCCGGAATTTATCGGGATCGTCAACTATGGCGTAATCGGGCTCATTCAAATGGAACTCGGCTTTTCGGATCAACCTGACATGACACCCTCTGAAGCATTAAAATTATACGACCGTTTTATAACGGACACTAAAGAACTCATGGTAGCGAAAAACCATGATTATGACGAAGCCTGGCGGCTGATGCGCATCAGCTCGTATACCGACCTGATACTGACAAAATTGTACCGTATCAAGGAAATCGAAAACAAGGACGGTAAAACATACTTTTCGGAAGGAATTGATGCGAACTACCAGGATATTATCAATTACGCGTTGTTCGGACTGATCAAACTCACTTTCGAGCAGCAATAGAAAAACAATTCATTAAGATATGAAACCTGTTGACTATCGGAAAATCATTACGGAAATATGCCGTTTAATACTTGGTGGAACATTCCTGTTCTCAGGCATCGTCAAAGCCATTGACCCGGTTGGGGGCGTAATCCAAATGGAAGATTATTTTTTTGCCTTCGGACTGACAGCGCTTAATCCCATGGCTTTGTTCATTACTATCAATCTGTCTGCCATCGAATTTTTACTGGGATTGTGTGTCATAATGGCTGTTTACCGAAAATACACGACCTTTTGTATTCTTGTTTTTATGATTTTTATGACGGTGTTAACACTATATCTTGCTATTTTTAACCCTGTCCACGACTGTGGATGTTTTGGGCAAGCCATCATTTTAACAAATACGCAGACATTCCTGAAAAATGCGCTTGTCCTGTTGCCTGCTGCCATCGTGACATTTATCCATCGTAAGAAAATGACGCCGATATTCACTTCTAAAGCCTACTGGTTTACTGTAATTTTCGGTTATTTGTTTGCAACAGGTTTTTCATATTACAACTATTATCACCTCCCGCTTATTGACTTCCTTCCATATAAAGTAGGCGTCAACATTCCCGAACAGATGTCATATCCCGAAGATGCACCGCAGGATTTATATCATTTTATCTATGAGAAAAACGGGAAAAAGAAAGTTTTTTTACCTGAAGAAGCGCCTGCCGGCGATTCCGAATGGACTTTCGTGGACAGAAAATTAGTCAGAGAAGGATATGTGCCACCCATCACCTCCTTCGAACTGTATGATGAAACCGGCAATGACATCGCATACAGCTTGCTGGAGAATACGAAAGGTGTTTTCCTGCTTATTGCTCCTTATCTGGAAAAAGCAAGCGACAATCACATTGATGAAATCAACAGCATATATGATTACACAGTCGAGAACGGATTGATATTCTACTGTGTAACAAGTTCTTCAAAAGAAAACAGGGATGCGTGGGTACACAATACCGGCGCAGAATATCCTTTTCTGACAGCCGATGATGTAACGCTTAAATCCATGGTACGCGCTAATCCGGGTCTTGTATTGCTGAAATCGGGAACTATCCTTCAGAAATGGAATCATAACGACATCCCTTCGGAAGAAACAATGGCAGACGTCTTTAATACACTGCTGAACCACGCAATCGAAAAAAACGGGCAAGAAACGAACCGTTTGTTATGGTTTGGCGGCTGTTTATTATTGCCATTGGCGCTTGTTTGGATATATGATCATTTCCGGAATCGCAGACGGAAACCGAGTACTCGTTTATAATTGCGTTCTTCATGAATAATAACATATAAAACAATAAAATTAATAGCAAAATGAGAAAGAACATTGTAGCAGGAAATTGGAAGTTAAACACGACACTTCCTGAAGGTTTGGCGCTTGCCGGAGAATTAAACGAAGCACTTAAAGGTAAAGCAATTAATTGCGATGTTGTGATCGGTACACCCTTCACGCATCTTGCAAGTATTGCAGCAGCCATTGATACATCAATAATCGGCGTTGCCGCCCAAAACTGCGCCGACAAGGAGAAAGGCGCTTATACAGGTGAAGTTTCAGCCGCCATGATAGCGTCAACAGGTGCAAAATATGTGATAATCGGACACTCTGAAAGACGTACTTATTATCACGAAACACCCGCCATATTAAAAGATAAAGTAAAACTGGCGCTGACGCATAACCTGACCCCTATCTTCTGCATTGGAGAAGTATTGGACGAACGTAATGCCTGTAAGCACTTCGATGTAGTTTACGAACAGATTAACGATTCGCTGTTTGACCTTGCTGTCGAAGATTTCAAGAAACTCGTACTTGCTTACGAACCGGTATGGGCTATCGGCACTGGCGTCACGGCTTCTTCCGCCCAGGCACAGGAAATGCACGCTTATATCCGTCAAATCATTGCCGATAAATACGGCGACATGGTGGCAAACGACATATCCATCCTATATGGCGGCAGTTGCAATGCCGAAAATGCGAAAGAACTGTTTGCCAACCCTGATGTGGATGGCGGACTTATCGGCGGCGCTTCCTTAGGCGTCAATAAATTTATGCCCATCATCGAAGCAACAAGCTTTTAATTATGATTAATAAGTTATTCGGTTACTCATAATTGAAAACTATAAGCATATGAAGCCAATGTTTATTCCAAGCGCACTTGCGCTTATTTTTGCTTTGTCAGGATACAATGTTATTGTCGCCCAATCGCCGCAAAATTCGATCTTCGAATCAATAAGCAATCCGAAAGCAGGCGAAGGAATTGTCGTCGTGCATCAGTCGGATGCTATTAAACGACTGGTAGGAACACGTATTGACAGCGATTTTTTAAATTCACAAAACGGGAAAACGTATATTTCTACCAGGGGATACCGCATCCAGGTTTATTCCGGCAATATTCAAAGACTGTCAAAAGACGAAGCAACATCTTTACAGGAAGCAATTAAAGGACGGTATCCCAAACTTGAATCCGACATCAAGTTTATTGCGCCATTCTGGAAACTTTTGGTTGGAAATTATCTGACGTATGAGGAGGCTTGGGTGATGTGTCGCGAATTGCGCAATGTATATCCGCAGAAAAAAAATGAGATATACATCATAGAAGACGACATACTCCTCCCAATGGATAATTTGTAAGAATGAAACAAACGGACGAATCGTTGGAAATTACGCTGTCGTTATCCGCGCATTATGCGGAAACAATCAGACTGCTTGGAGAAGACCCCGAACGTGAAGGACTGAAAAAGACCCCACACCGTATCGCAAAAGCCATGCAATTCATGCTACAGGGATACCGGAAAGATCCTGTCAAGGCACTCCAGTCGGCAATGTATCTTGAAGAAGACTACAAGCAAATGGTTATCGTCAAAGATATTGATTTCTTCTCCCTGTGCGAACATCATCTGTTGCCCTTTTTCGGAAAAGTGCATGTTGCCTATATCCCCCGTAAATACATCACAGGATTAAGTAAGATAGCACGCGTAGTCGACATCTTTGCCCGCCGTTTGCAGATACAGGAACGGATGACGCTTCAGATAAAAGACTGTATCCAGCAAACACTCAATCCTTTAGGAGTGATGGTGGTGGTAGAGGCGCAACACATGTGCATGCAGATGCGGGGCGTTGAAAAACAAAATTCACTCACCACAACTTCCGATTTTACCGGTTTTTTTCAACAAGCCAAGACCCGCGAAGAATTTATGAATCTGATTCATAAGCACCCATAATCGAAGTAACTGGTAAATCTTTATTTTTCAAAAGGATTATATCCTTCAATAACCTTTTTTACTGAGCCGTGTAGAAGTAATAACGAACGGGCTTGTTCGTAATCAAGACCCAATTCATCGACTATCATC
>Ga0082212_10008623_pt1 | contig 13285 bp, 10 predicted proteins | sample TergutNt197P3_FD_71548 | JGI IMG/M metagenome (GOLD analysis project Ga0082212, IMG submission 71548) | Neocapritermes taracua P3 segment gut microbial communities from Petit-Saut dam, French Guiana - Nt197 P3 | ecosystem: Host-associated > Arthropoda: Insects > Digestive system > Gut ... | reverse complement strand
AAGTTGATACCGGAAATACCCATGTCGGCGGCGATAAACTGTTCTCGCAAACGGCGGCGGGCAATCATCGTCAGCTCGCTATGCTCGGCGGTGAAAGGTTCGCTTAGTTTGTCGGCGAAAAGCTGCCCGATTTCCGCCGCTTTCAGATGCAACGCCGGCATGACGATATGCGTCGGTCGCTGGTTGGCCAGTTGTATGATGAATTCGCCCAAGTCGGTTTCGAGGGCGGTGATCCCGTTTTCGGCCAATCAGTGGTTCAACTCGATTTCCTCACTAAGCATCGACTTGGCTTTGACAACCGTTTTAACGTGATATTTCTGCGCAATTTCCAAAACGAGGCGGTTTGCTTCGTCGGCATCTTCGGCCCAGAGAACCGTGACACCTTTCGCTTCGAGGTTTTTTGCGAACTGGTCTAGCAGCTTGTCAAGATTCGCCACCGTGTAGGCTTTGATGTCGTGGGCGGTTTGCCGCCATTTCGGCCAGTCGTCAATTGCCCAGCACATTTCCAGATTCGTCCTGGTCATCCGCTCGGAGGTATCCGCAAGTGCTTTCAAACCTCGCGGCTCAAGTAGTCCCTCGGTTTCTTTGACCAAAAATTCCGCCCCAGTATATGACCCTAATGACATGAATGTGATGTCCTATATTAAACGGAAAGAAAGCTGACCAATGCCCTGAAATACTGCTATACCCTCATTTTAACCTCTCTCGACAGTTTGTCAATCAACGAATCCATCGCCAATTCACCGAGTTTCCCGTCTTTGCGGCTTACTTGTCACCAAGTTTCCAGTCTCCTGACAGGACAATCTTATCATAACCGCGATCTTTGAAGAATTTGTCGAAAGTTTCCGAATCAGACAAAGGAAACTCCATTTTCATTTCTTGAATGATTGAAGCAATGATCCGCGTGCCCAACGTTTTTCCGTATTTCGGCAGAAAACATTTGTCATACCGTTTTTTCAAGTCGTTTTCTGTGATCAATCCCCGTAACTTGTCATCCAGTCCAATCTGAATCATCAGTGAATGGATGGCCTCCCTTTCACACGATTTACAAACGATGAGCAACTGATCGGCACGCACTCGATTACAAATATCAACCGCCGCTTGTGGCTGTAATGACAGATGCTTGACCTGTACCTCCGGCCCGAAATTCGTCCACATATCCAAATCGGCATCATTCGCATTGGCCGTACCAACGCGAAAGAGCCGGGCAGGCTGTTGAATCGTCGGATGTTGTAAGTCACAACCTAAAACCAGCGGAAGCCAAGTCCATACAATTCAACAATATGTTATTCGACATAACAATCGACCTTTAAGTTCTTTTGGGTGATGAAGAATTCCAACAAGAAATTGCAGTCCTCTGGTGATTCACTGATGTGACCATCAATCGTGTCTCTCACGATTTCAAACGTTTTTTTACACTCTTCGTAGGAGTAATAACTGTCATCTGGAAATGAGTCAGGATCACCAGTATTTGAAGTTGTTGTTCCACGGAAATACCTTTTCCGAATCGAAAGATTTGAGATCGCGTTCTCTGCGTGAAACACGAAAAACCTTATTAATACCTTATTTTCCCCCAAGAAAACAACCTCAGTAGCAAGGAATGTCCACCAAATACATAAACCTTATAACCTTATTGGAAAGGGGACTGCAATGAGGAATAAGGTTGTGTTCTAGCTCGCGGTTGTTTGCTACTGAGGTTTTACTGAGGTTTTTTATGAGGTAAAAATCATGTTTTTGGCAAACCAATATTACTGCCTTTGCGACAAATATCCATGGGCTCTATTCCGAAGGTTAATTAGCTAACTTTGTACTACCAACATCAACTCCCTACGGGACAAAATACCGGGTATCACCTTTATACCCAGTATCACCTTTTAGGTTGACCGGCAACGTTAGATTTCCAGGTCGTAAAGGATATCGAAGCGGAGTTCGTCTTCGCCGTTGATGGTCAGCGGGTTGGCGATTTCCCTTTCAATAAGTTTCCCGTCAACCAAATGGCTGACTTTGAACAGGAATCGACCGTCCGGCAAGCGCATGTCGAATTCCTTTTGCTCGTTTAAGTTGGTAATGACATAGAGGCGGTTCATGTCGGTCATCGTGCCGGTTCCTTCGGAGTCGTCATAGACCTGAAGCCAGGTTTGTGTGACATTCGGCTTCGCGTCATTGACCGTGATTTTACCCGTGACCTTTGTGCCTTTTTCCATGACGAAATCAAACCGTGGTGCAGGTGTTCTGCCGTTTCCGACCGGGACGTTTAACCTGGCTTGGGTCACGCCATCGGTTTTTGGGTCACGTTCCTTATAACAAATCGGTTGCACGGAAATCACTTCGTTGGCGTTCACAAAAATCGTGAAATTGCCCGAGTAATCCGTTTGTGTTCCGACACTATCCCATCCCGTTCCTCCTGTGATGTGGATTTGCATGCCCGGCGAAACCAAACTCCCGTCGGTATATCGCACCGAACCTTCGACCATGATCTTGGTCGGCAGTTGTATCACCAATTCGTTGTTGCCGGAGGCTTTGCGCCAGACGGCTCTGTTTTCGCCATACCGATTGGTTTTGCTTTCCTTGTCAAAACGAGGATCGGTTCCTCTGGCGTTGAACTCAATGATGTTGTAATTCTGCGTTGGAATCCAGTCAAAGGTGACCATTCCGTTGTGATCGGTGCGTTGGGGGTAAAGTGCACCAAAATTCCACATATTCCAAAATGAGTTTTGTGTCGAGAGATACGCGGGATAAGCAAGGATTCCTTCAAGGGGATTCCCTTCATGATCGACCACCTTGACGGTGATCGGTTCCCCGCGTTCGATATTGATGGTAAACGGCCCGTCATTGCGGTTTTCCCGCCACTGTTTCCAATGATACTCTTCGCCGGTTGCCTTCCAGGACTCTTCCAACGGAAAATCAGGCGAAACCATCCCCGCTCCGACGCCGGCTTTGAAAGCGAATAACGATTCACGTGGTTGAAATGCATTTACATCCAATTCAAAACGCCCTTCCTCGTCGGTCAGGGTATTATGAAGCGGTTCGTTAAAATTGGCATTGACCACCGCTCCGGCAACCGGTTTGTCGTTGGCGTCAACCACGACGCCCGTCATGCGTCTGGCTTTGTACATTCTATTCGTCGTTTCAATCGGTTCGGGCATTGTCCAGCGTTTCGAAATTTCCATCAATAATCCGCCGCCGAGAAGTCCTTCCTTTCGCTGGTAGCAATTGATCACCGTGTCCGGGATAATCAATTTGGCGGGTACATGTACGTTGAGTTTCCCGTCGGAATCGGTTTGACCCAAGTCAAGAATGACGGCTTCGTTAATCAAATCACCGCTGCTTCTTAATTGAACCAATGCTTCCGAAACAGGATTGGCCGCTTCATCAACGGCCATCAAACGCAATTCGACCATTTCGTCCGAGTCGGTCGCTGAGTTTTCGTCCGGTGACTGCATCACCGGTTCGTTGTTGGTTTCTTTTGCGATTGTCACAAATTCCAATCGGAACAGGCAGGCCGTCAGGAGTGTGACGGCACCGAATATTAATAGGGTTTTCTTCATGAGAGTTACCTTTCGTGTCGGGTTTTTGTGGAGCAAACATGCGACCCGGTGTTCCAGGCCGCGACCAAAAATCGATTGACGGGCGACAAATTGCGTCGGCGTGTTCTCGTGCAACAGGAGAAGAGTCCGGGCGAACTCAGTGGCTCCCTCCCGTGACAGGTCGAACGCCGCGCGATCGCAAAGTTGCTCGGCCGCTTCCTCGAACCGATGCACCGCAAGCCAGGCGATCGGATTAAACCAATGCGGCAAGGCCAAAACACGTGCCAGGAACGATTTCCAAACGTCGCGTCGCAGGAAATGTGCCAGTTCGTGAATCAAAATGCCGCGACGGCCCGCCTCCGAGAGTTCGCTCCAAAGTTCGTGCGGCACCACAAGGCGGTATCCGCGCAAGGTTCGGATCAGAGCAGGACCGAGTTCGGCAACGTTGCCGACAGTGTTGATGCCGTCCGCCGGACGGGAAATAAGCATCGGGATCGTTCGCGAGTCGATACCGTGCTCCGTCAACAGACGGTGCCATGGCCCGGCGAAGTCGTCACTTGCCGGAACAGTGTTCCTCAACGCCAGCAGGTATCGTACGTAACCCACTGCCGCGAGAAATATCGAAAATATCATTCCGCCCAGCCAAAGAGCCAACAGCCAGTGGCTCATGGCGTATTGGGAGTAGGGGGTTGGGCTTGTAGGTTGTTGTAATGGTGTTAGCCGCGTCACCCTGTGACGCGGAGAATCGACGTTCATGTCGTCATTATTAACGTTGTTATCAACAACGCGCGGAGGTTCGAGCAGCGCATTAATCGGGAAATCGATGGGAATGGACGCCAAATTCGCGTCACAGGGTGACGCGGCTAACGGCAAATTCCCCACTTCTCCTGTCTCTCGCAACTCGCTACTCGCAACTTCAACCCGAATCACCGGCTGCAACCAGAACCAGCCGCATACCAGCACCGCAAGCCATAACACGCGGCTCAACTGCGGAATCTGGTCGTCGATGTGACGCAGTGCCCAATAGCAAAGACCGCCGCAAAACATCAAAACCAACGTTGTGCGTAACAGAGCGAATAATAGACTGTATGTGGTCATGGGAGTTACTCCCTGTCATGTTTGGCGATCAATTCTTTGAGCATCGCAATTTCATCAGGTTTCAACGCTCGTTTTTCCGACAAATGGGCGATCAACGGCGCGAGCGTGCCGCCGCAGATTTTCGCGATTTTCTCAAAAAACGTGCCCGACGCGGTTTGGACTTCGACGATTGCCGTGTAAACCGCCGGGTAATCGCCGTTGCGCGACAGAATGCCTTTCTCGACCATGCGGTTGAGCCGCGTTTGGATCGTTGTGTAGCCGATCTGTCTCGGATAACTCTTGTGAACTTCGTTCAGAGTCGCCGGCCCCGATTCCCAGAGCAGTTTGAGCAGTTCCATTTCGCCCTCGCTGACGGGTATCGTCTGTTCTTTCTTCGCAGGTTTGTTTTTCGACATGATATTCTACGATGTTGTTGCCAATGGGATTGAGAAACATGTTAGTTTACGACACACATCATAACATGATTTTATGACACGGCTCGTAAGTTGTCAATAGCTATTCCGGGAAAATTTTCAGAAAATTTTCGTTTACTTCAAACGGGAAGAAATTGGCGGTTTTTCCCCGGCAACAAGGGACTATTTCCATCCGTTTACAGTATAGCCGTTTCCAGATACGGTCTATCAGGCTGTCGCCCGGAAAATGGAGATTCAAATCAGAGCCACAACGGTTCCGCAGCGGTCGGGCCGGAGGAGTCTCCTCCGGCAATTCGACCGCTCGTTGACGTCCGCGACTCGGATTCGACGGTTACGGCACAAGGGAGCAAGTGCGACCCGCAACGCACCGCCTTGCCACTGTGCCCTTGTGCTTATGCAACAGGCTCAGAATCGTTCAGTCGTTTGCACGGGGCAGCGGTGTGAGCGACATAAGGCGGAACTCAATCGGCCCGCCTTCCGATTGCAGCCCCACCGCACCGGCAATGTCTTCCGCATCCTGTGTCCAATTGACGATCGTGCCGTTGACGCTGATAACGATGGTTCCGCCCTGGCAGAGGATTTCATAAGTGTTCCAACTTCCGGCAGGCCGCTCGGCGTCAACCAGCTTTTTGATTCCGCGAATTTCGCCGGTCGGTTCGCCGGCATTTGGGTTGTGCGTGAAACGAGCCTTGTCAAAACCCTCAAGTCCCATGCCGTAGAACGCCCAGAGGTCGCCGGCACTGCCGTGTGCTAGTTGCGCCTCGAAGCCGCGCGGCAGGAACCCTTTCGAGTCACCGTTCATCCGCAGGAACACGCCGCTGTTGGTCGGCTCAACGCCATCGGGCCAACGCCACTGCACGGACAATTTGAAATCGCGGTATTTTTCTTTCGTGCAGAGATAGCCAAAGGGCTTACCCGTGCATTTGAGAATGCCCTCTTCGGTAAACGAAAAGACATCTTCTTTCTTCACGCCGTCGAGCAGGAAAAAGTCCCAATCGCCGAGGTTTTTACTTGCAAGGAGATCGATGGTTGCATCGGTTTTGACGGGACCTTGCGGCATGTTGCCGGGCCGGCGATTGCCGCCGGGACGTTGAGCCGATGCAATCGAGGTCAACACACACACAACGGCACAAACGGCCAACAGAGTCAATGCTTTTTTCATGGGAAACGCTTTCTAAACAATGGTGAAATCATGAGTGTTCACAGTCACAACCGTCTATTATGGCGGTTATTCGTTCGCATTGCAAGCAATCCCCGGAAAATCGCGGGAGGGTTATTTGAAATCTACCCTTTCGGGAGCGTTATGGAAAAGGTTGTGTTGCCGGGTTCCGAATGGCACACGGCGTCACCATCGTAGTAGCACGCGATTTTCTTGACGATGGCCAGCCCGATGCCGCTACCTTCATTTTGGTTGCCGGGAACGCGGTAGCCCGGCTCGAAAATGCGATCACATTCCTCTTGGGGAATACCACAACCATTGTCCCGCACGGAAAAACAGGCCATCGCGCCGTGTCCCGGTTTGATGTGCGTCACCATTTCCGACGCGATGACAATCATCGGCGCAACCGTGTCGCAGCCGTGAATCGCGGCATTTCGGACGAGATTGGTCAGTATCTGTTTGATTCGCGTTGGGTTGGCAAACACTGTCGGCAGTGGCGACGAGACAACAACATCAATTTTGCGTTTTTCGATAAGACGCCATTGCTCGAAGAGAACTTCGCTGACAACCTTTGCAATGTTGACAGCAGACGGTTCCATGTCGATCGTTCCCGTTTTGGTGAACGAAATCAGTTCGTTGACAAAGCGTTTCATTTCGTCAAGACAGGCCGTGACGTGCGAGGCCACTTCGTTCAATACGGCCATTTCCTGGGATGGTGGTGACGGGGGCAAGTGGGATGTTTGGGTTGCCGGTTCACCATGATGATGCGAATAAGGTTCTGTGTGCGGTGCGGGCGTCGGGTTTGCGGCACCGTCGCGGCGCAAGACCCGACCAACCGGAGGGGAATTGTGTTCCGGGCTGGTCCCATGCGTGGCCTGCGACGCAACCTCCGAAATCAAACGTTTCGCCAGTTCATCGTAATGACGGAACGAAAATTCGAGAAGCATCAAGTGCGCTCCGACATCGTGCGACAATGCCCGGACGAGGTAGTCTTTGTCAATATCGCGAGCCGTATCATCGCGTGCCGGACTTTCCCGCATCGCCGGTGGAACGGTTTCCGGCTGCGAAACCTGTAATGCGACTTGCCCCTGTTGCGGCGTATCGGCAAGGAAGAGAGGTTTTCGCAACGTGTGTGTGGGTTGACTCATGCAATCGTTATTTTATCTATGACAATGCAACACGAAAACTTGGGTTTCATTTGCTCATGGCATCTAACAATAGCTTATAGAAAGTTGTACGACATGCAAAATGGCAAACTTTTCCTCATCAAAAATAAGATGCCTTGTCCTTTTCTTTTTGAAGATTTGACCTATTATTTAGTGGCGAGTGGTTGATGATTGGTCTTTCTCGCCACTTCCCATTCGCCACGAAAACGCAACAATTGATACAAAAGGACTTTTGTGCAGCTTTCCACTCGTTCCAGCGGTATTTTGCTTCCCTTGGCGTCTCTGCCCAACTCGCCGTTTTGCGGCGACTTGGGGCCTGGGGCACATCAATTCGTCGATTTTTTGCGTGATGCCGGCCAAACCTGGTGGCAGATGTTGCCGATCAATCCGATTGACAAACATTTTTCGCCTTATGCCAGCATTTCCGCTTTTGCAGGCGAACCGCTTTATATCGACCTGCATCACCTGACGCGGGAAGGCTTGCTCGACAGCGACGACACCGTTTGGCAACCGTCCGGGCCGGTCGAGCAAATTGCCTACACAGCGGCACGGGACTACCGTGAACAGCGACTCCGCAAGGCTTTCGACCGTTACCGTCGCGGAGTCGGCGGTGACATTTTTCGGCAGCATTTCGATCAATTCGCTGACGAAAACAAGTCTTGGCTTGACAACCATGCCGTATTTTGTGCATTGGCCGACCGATTTGGGACACAGGATTGGCCGCTCTGGGATGACATGCATCTGAGACGCCACAACGACGACGCCATCGCACTGGCCCGTAAGTCGCTGGCCGATGACATCGCCTATCACACATTTTTGCAACTGGTTTTCGATTTGCAATGGCGGGAATTACGCGACTATTGCCGTCAGGCGAACGTCGGTTTGATCGGCGATGTGCCTATTTACGTAGCCGCCGCCAGTGCCGACACTTGGGGTAATCGTCAACTCTTTCAACTTGACGAAGACGGACGCCTGCTGCGAATTGCGGGCGTGCCGGGCGACAGTTTCAATCCCGATGGCCAACGCTGGGACGCGCCGCTTTACAGTTGGCAGGAACACGAGTCGGAGCAGTATCAGTGGTGGCTCAACCGGATGCGGCTGACTCTGCAACGATTTGACGCAGTGCGGCTCGATCATTTTATCGGCTTTGAGAACTATTTCAGTATGCCGCAAGAGATAAGCGACGAAGATCGCGGTCACTGGTTTCCCGGTCCCGGTGCAAAGTTTTTCGAGTCCATGCTCAAAGCCTTCCCGAACGCACGACTGATTGCCGAAGACCTCGGCGTGGTCCACGAGGGCGTCATCAACTTGCGCGACAAATTCGCCTTTCCCGGTATGAACGTGTTGCAGTTCCATTTCGATTATCGCCATGACGGCGACCCGACCCGCCACTGGGGTAAAAATTCCATTGTCTGCACCGGCACGCACGACACCAACACGGTCATGGGTTGGGTGCATGACATCCGGCACGCAAGCGAGTCGGGTAACGCACCGTGGGACCGCAAATATCTGACTCATCTTGTCCGAAGTTACATTCCCGAACACCTGGCGGCGGAAAACGTCGAAATTCATCCCGCCGGCGACGTGTTGCACGACTTGGAACACCTGTCAACACTGATGGTATCCGGGGAAGGTTCGCCGATTCCCACACGAGAACAGGTGCATTCCGCACTGCTCCGCATGGTGATGAGTTCGCCGGGCGATGTTGCGATTTTCCCGATGCAGGATATCCTCGGACTTGGCAGCGAAGCACGAATGAATTTTCCCGGTACGTCGGAAGGGAACTGGCTCTGGCGACTCAACGGAACAAGTCTCACCCCCGGTCTGGCCGCATCGCTTTATCAAATGACGGCGGAATTCGAGCGTCTCTTGAAATGACTTTGTGATTTCTGTTTCTTCGCGATTCTTTATGCGGCTTTAAGACGGGGAACCTTGAGATTGAACAGACCGAAGATGTCTTCCTGGTTCATGCCGGTCGAATAGTTCAAGCCACGGGCACCGGACATGATTTCATCGAACAGTTCGCGTTTGCTTTTCAGGATATTGTCGATGCGTTCTTCAATCGTGTTGGCAACCAGAAAACGTGTCACCGTGACCGGTCCGGCAACCCCGATGCGATGGGCACGGTTGATCGCTTGGTCTTCGACCGCCGGATTCCACCAGCGATCAAACAGAAAAACATAGCCGGCGAATTGCAGGTTTAATCCGACACTGCCCGCCCCGTAGCTCATAAGAATGACATGACAATCGGGATCATCACGAAACTTCTTGATGACGTTGTCTCGCTGTTTCGTCGGGATTTTTCCGTGGTATTCGACCGGATGATAGGGTGCGAGGTGATCGCGCAGTTTGCCGAGCGTTTCGACCCATTGGCTGAAAATGATCGCCTTGCGACCACTGGCAGCCACTTCGTCAAGGTCGGCGAGCAGCCGTTCCAGCTTGGTGCTTTCATTGGTCGCAGGGTCGAAATTGCAAATTTGCTTGAGCCGCAGCACTAACTCGAATATGTTTTGAATCGTGAGCGAATCGCCCATGTCATTGAGTCGGAGCGTGCCGTCATTTTCGGCTTGGTTATAGGCACTTCTCTGGGCAGGTGTCAAATCGATCTGTGCATCACGTGTCAGGATCGGCGGCAGATCGGTCAAAACCTTGTCTTTCGTGCGTCGCAAAATGTAATCGCCGACCATATCGCTCATTGTCGTCGTTTTCATTCCCGGCGACAGGTAGCCCGGAGAAAGAAACTCAAAAATTCCGACCAAGTCGTCGGGCGAGTTTTCGACCGGCGTTCCCGTCAAGGCCCAACTTCGACTCCGTGAAAGCGAACGCACGGCGTGACTGGTTGCACAGTTCCTGTTTTTGATGCGTTGTGTTTCGTCGAGAACGACCAGATCAAAATGCGGTCCCCCCCGACTACGGGGAAGGTCGTAATATTCGAGGTCACGGTTGAGCAGTTCGTAATTGGCAATCCGCACCGGGACATTGTCGAGTTGCCAGAGCCATTTGCGTCGAGTCGGATTGCCTTCGATGACCTGGACGTGAATTTCCGGCGCCCATTGAGCGAACTCGCGTTGCCAGTTGGTCACCAAGGGTTTGGGGCAGACCAACAATACGTTTTGAAGATCGCCCGAACGCAACAACAGCCGAATGGTCGTGATCGCCTGCATGGTTTTGCCGAGTCCCATTTCGTCGGCGAGGATGGCGCGATGTGAACTATAGAGAAAAGAGATGCCGGCGAGTTGGTACGGAAACGGCTCAAACGGCATCTCAAGGGTCGGTTGCCCGAGAACGGTTTCAAGCGGCGGCTGCAACAGGAAGTTGAGCCTGTCTTTCAGCTTGATCGCATCCTTGGGAACACAAAAGCGTGTGTATTGTTTCGGCGTTGTTGCATCGTCGGCTTGATCGTTTTTTTGATGCCCCGCAGAGTTTGACATGCGACCTGACGATGGAGGGGCGAGATCATCCGGCAATGGAGGCGTCGACGGTGATTGATCCTTCGGCAATGTGAAGTAAAAGCTGCGAACATCAAGACGGACACGACCCGACACGGGCATGGACACAACGGATACATGAGGCGGAACCACCTGCTGGGATCGAACGGTGAAGTCACAACCATTTTTGATGGCGTGTTCCCATTCGTCGCAATGCAGAACGACCGGAATATATAAATTGCTAATCGAATAAACGGAAAGGTGGGAAGAGGGATAAGGGGTATGGGTTAAGGGATATGGAATGAGTATCATTTCATTTGTTCCCGTATCACCGTCTTCTCTACCCCCTACAAAGGGTGATGACATGGAATTCCAAGCCGGCGTAATATCAGTCGTGCCCATGCTTATGCCGCTTTTTGGGCCTCTTCAATGGCCAGACGGATTCGCTCAAACGGTTCGAGAAAATCAATCGCGGTCGAAACGTTTTTCAAATCGTCAACTGTTTCCGAAGCCGGTCGAGTTGCCAGTTCGGGAACGGCCAACTGGTATCGACCGACACGATGCTCCAACCAGCGAAATGCTGAGACACCGGGAACTGAAGCAATCGCTGCCATGACTCCGTTTGTGCCTGAAGCCACATAGGTTTTCTCACCGTGAATCAGCAATGGTTTTTCGCTATTGTGAATCTCATTTTGGATATAGCAAACAGGAGTTTCAACAAATTCCTGAATGGCTAAAACCTGTTCCCTGTCCGTCAAAACGGTGAATGGTTTGGTTTTGGCTCGCGTGATGAGAGTTTGGGCAATTTGCTCACCATAGAGAAAGGCGTCCAAAGTTGCTCCGTAAAGAATTTCCTGGGCACGATTCGTTCGTACAGGCGCTGTACAGTGAAATTCCACCGGTCGTCCGAGAGCATTTAGCACTAAATACCCCCCAATCAGCCCGTGTCGCTGGTGCTCCAAAACCGTTAAAAATCCCCAGTTTTTCATGGAATCAAGCGACTTGTAAAAATCGTTGTATTTATCAAACGTTTAGCTTGCCAAGACTTACATGAAGTCATACAAACAAAATCGGGTGATACACGGGGAGACTTTAATTACCGGTTTTTTCGTCATAATCATTCAAGAAGAATTGCGTGCGAGATGGTAGCGTTACATCATATGATATGATAGCGTTACATCATATTATTCTGGATAAGATATTCAAAATGAGACAACTGATGTCGGGAGAGTGAAATACTCGGGCGCGACTGTTTCAGCATTTGGACGGCTTCGTCGGCGGTTTCGGCGTAACCGAGTTTCACCAGAATGAGACCGGTGACCAGCGCACTGCGCCCCCGTCCCTGGGCACAATGAACAAGAATATGCATGTCACGGTCAATTTCAACCGGCAAAGCGTAACGGTCGAGCAGGACGCCGTCGAGATTGGGCAAACAGACGTACTTCGCGTTGCCGAGCCTGTAACGCGACGGCATTTCGGAAGTCACGTCAATCACCAGATCATAGCGTTCGAGCGGAACATGATAGCCCGGCCAGCAGGAAACGGAAACGTTGGTTCCGGCGATGACGTTGACCGGGACGTGACGAAACACAAAGTGGTGGATCAACCACGTCACCCGGTAAATGATAAGGAAGGGAAGATTGATTACGCAAAATGGGAGAAACACCGAGCCGTTTTGCTGCTTGCCCATAAGCATTTCGGGGCGATGCAGAAAAAACGCCGCAGCCACCCAGCCGCAGGAAACCGTGAGCCAGTACAACACACCGCAACCAACGGCATACCGTGCCGACATCGCCCAACACACCGCCAAAACCGCCACCAGCAGAAAAATCAAACCGTATTGCTTATGTGTCATCGGTCTCCTATTGTCAATATGGGACAGTGATGAGTTGGCAGTGATTAATCCATACCACTCTGTCGTATTTTCGTATGAAAAACACTGCGAAAATCTGCGTTCTGCTGCGGATTAATGCCACTCTGTGCGAAAAAATTGTGACGTTTATTGTGATTACGCCAAAACAGCTGCGGATCCATACCACTTAGTCGTATTTTCGTATGAAAAACACTGCGAAAATCTGCGTTCTGCTGCGGATCTATGCCACTGAGTCGTGTTTTTGTATGAAAAACACTGCAAAAATCTGCGTTCTGCTGCGGATTAATGCCACTCTGTGCGAAAAAATTGAGACGTTTTTTGTGATTACGCCAAAACAGCTGCGGATCCATACCACTTAGTCGTATTTTCGTATGAAAAACACTGCGAAAATCTGCGTTCTGCTGCGGATTAATGCCACTCTGTGCGAAAAAATTGAGACGTTTTTTGTGATTACGCCAAAACAGCTGCGGATCAATGCCACTCTGTGCAAAAAAAATGAGACTTTTTTTGGTGAAAACACCATTTGCTATAGTGAAATCATCAAAAGCTTTGGTAAAAACACCATGCGCGATGGTGATTTTAGCAAAAAAAGTCTCAAAAACACCATGCGCGATGGTGATT
>Ga0082212_10008622_pt1 | contig 13285 bp, 10 predicted proteins | sample TergutNt197P3_FD_71548 | JGI IMG/M metagenome (GOLD analysis project Ga0082212, IMG submission 71548) | Neocapritermes taracua P3 segment gut microbial communities from Petit-Saut dam, French Guiana - Nt197 P3 | ecosystem: Host-associated > Arthropoda: Insects > Digestive system > Gut ... | reverse complement strand
CGCTCTCGATCGGCTCCAACGGGAAGGCCAGCAAGGTTCTTACGATCAAGTTCACGGTGAAGGTCAAGGTCGAGAGGTTCATCGACCCCTTGTGGGAGGACGCCGACAGGACGAGCGCTTACGGGACGGCATACCAGTTCAAGGTCAAGCCCTATCCCGCAAACGCGTCGAACAAGAAGATGGTGTGGTCGTTCCCCGAAAGCGAAGCGGCAGCCGCCGCGGCCCAGGGGTTCAAGTGGAAGGACAAGAACAAGGGGATACTGACTGTCCCCGCGAAGACAGAGGCCAACAAGGCTACCATATGGGACAAAATCACGGTCGTGGCGACGCCCGCCGATAAATATGGCGGCGTGACGCCGTTCGAATTGAACCTGACGGACGGGGTCATCCTCGACGGGCATTCGCGATACCTTACCGCCGGGAAGTCCGTGACGCTCAAACCCGTCTATTTCCCGGCCAACGCGAGCGCCGCCGCGAAGAAAGTCAGCTGGGAGCTCCTGGACGACGGCGAGGCCCTCGCGGAATACGGCGAATTCGGCGAGGAGGGCTATCTTGACGCAGGGGATCTTGTCCCGGCAGCGGACTATCTCAAGATCAATACGGCCAACGGCAAGATTACGGCCAAGACCGTCAGGAACGGCCCGCCGGCGAAAATGACCGTCAAGGCTACCCAGCTGAACCCGGCCGAGGGGCGGCCTGCGGGGGTCGCCGAATTCGAAATCACCGTCTACCCGGCCGCGGTCACCAGCGTCGCGCTGCCCAAGACATATACGCTGTTCTACGACCTTGATCCTTCGACTCGGGACACATGGACAGAGTGCGCCGAGTCCGTGGACCTGTCGGCCCATCCCAAATACAAGGTGAAGGCGGGCGCGGGCGCGTATGAGAAAATCAACTGGACGTCGAGCAACGAAGGCGTCGCGAAGGTTGACGCCAATGGCTTCGTGATACCTGTTGGCGCGGGCAAGGCGAAGATTACGGCGGCCGCCATGGACGGCAGCGGCAAGAAGGCTGCCTGCACGGTGACCGTCAAGAACATGGTCACGAGCCTTGACCTCGACACCCCGGCCATGGGCAACAGGATAATAGGCAAGAAGAGCATGCAGCTGACGGCGGCATTCAATCCCGGGGCGACGGACAAGGGGCTGACGTGGACGTCAAGCGACGGGAAACTGGCGAAGGTGAGCTCAAAGGGCAAGGTGACGACGCAGAAGAAGGTGACGGCGGACACGGAGGTCACCATTACGGCAAAGTCAAAATCCAACAAAGAGATTGCCTGTGAACAGAAAATCATTGTCGTCCCCGCGACGAAAGTCTCCTGGGCAGGGGCCGTGCCGAAGGCGACCGAAACGATCTATACCTCGGCCATTACCGGCCTCCAGGCTGACTGCACTTTTGTGGCGGAGACAGACGCGGGATCCGCCACCGGGATTGTCTACACTTCGAGCAACGCGGCCATAGCAGGCGTCGACGCCGGCAAGGTTTCGGCCTTGAAGCCCGGCACGGTCACCATCAAGGCGGCTGCGGCCGACTACAGCGGGGTCAACAAGAGCTATAAAGTGACCGTGTTCGCGCCGACCTCGGGGATTGCCGTCGGGCCGAAGGAGCCAAGCGTTCGCTATTGGCGGTATTACGATGAAGATTTTGATGATATCAGTTGGATGCCAAACATCAGCTTTACCGATGGCACCTATAAAAGGATAGCCATTGGCAAAAGCGCGGCCTTCGTCGCGACGCCGTACTCCGCTTACGGGAAGGGCACCAACCCGAAGGTGAATTGGGAACTGGTTGAAAGCAGTTATTGGCATTATGATTGGTTATGGGATATATACGGCCAACATGCGAGCGTAGATTCCAAAGGCAAGGTAAGCGTCAGCAAAAACATGCCAAAAAACGAGGAAATGGAGTTCAGGGTGAAGGCCACGGTTGACGGCGAACCCTGGAATAGCCAATTCTATGACGTACAAGTGGTCTTGCCGGATACGGACATGAAGGTGGGATACTATTACCTTGGCTACCGGGGCAGCGGGCTTTACCTCCTTGAACTGGGATACAAAGGGGAGGAGCATGCGGATTTCAAGGTCACTATCAACAACGACAACGCGATGCTGCTGGATTTTTACTATGCCGGATACGACTATAGGACCAAGAAGCATTATTGCCAGGCGATCGTCGCCTCGAAGAAAAAGAACGCGACATTCAATATCACTTTCAAGTCGTATAGTACAGGGACTTCGAAAAGCAGCGGGAACTGCTGGCTGGACAGCGTCTTTTAGCATGAAATGAAGAAGTGGCAATCGTGCTGATATGAAGAAGTGGCGGATCATACTGCCGGTCTGCGCCGGCATCATGGCGATCGTGCTGATAGGAGGGTCGGCTATGGGGATATTCGCGAAGCGGGCCGGCGGCGATCCCGGCGCTGCCGGCGGCGGGCCCGCCATCCCGGCCAGGGTGCCGGTCCCGGGCGCGGAGGATCAGGGCAGCCCCGGGGCGGATACCAGCCTGCTGCCCGGGATGCCGGAGGGCTATGAGCTGACGCGGGGGCAGATCGAAGAGAAGGAATCGATTGCCGAGGAAGTCTTGCCGCTTTTCGGGATCATGGGCCCGGGGATAGCCTATATGGAGGGGCAGTTTGTCTTTTCCGCGAGGGACGAGGAGGAGGCGGGGCTGATTGCCGCGGCGTATGACGGGGAGCTGTTGAGCTTCGGTTCCGGCCTTGGGGTCGCGGCGATAAGGGATGGCTCGCCGTACACGCTGGGCGACTTGCTCAGGGCAAGCGCCGACACGGGGAACAACCTGCCGCCGATCGGGCTTAATATGATAAGCCACATACAGTGACGGGTCACGTTACGCCGCCGGGACGGAGTTGGAAGACGTTTGTTTGGTTGTAGCGATATTTGACGTTGTGCTTGACGTCGCCGGAAGGATTGTAGTACACTCTGTAATACAAGGAGGTGGCTCACATGCCTACACTACAAACCCGTATTTCGGAAAAAGAAGAATATGACATCAAGGCCATGGCAAAAGCAAAAGGGATCACGACGTCAACATTGGTGCGGGAATCCTTGGCGGCATATATCGCAAAGAATACGCAGGCCCCTGTGTTTGGCTGCATGGCGGGAAAGATCCGGATCGCGGACGATTTTGACGAATTGCCGGATGGCTTTGAGGAGTATGTATAAATGCAAGGGAAACTGTTCGATACAAACGTGCTCCTTTGGTTCCTGGCCGGGGACAAGAGGCTTTCGCCAGAAGCAAGGCAAAGCATTGAAAACCCTTTTGTCAAAAAATACGTCAGCATCGCGTCCGCATGGGAGGTGGCGATAAAAATATCGCTCGGCAAGCTGGAGCTTGAAGGTGGCACTGAAGCCTTTTGGCGCATTTTCACGGAAGGCGGATTCGAAGGCCTTCCAGTTTCAATTGAGGCCGTGAGAATAGTTCAAACCCTGCCATTCCACCATAAAGACCCGTTTGACCGGATACTGATCGCGACAGCAATGGAACTCGGGCTGGAAATCGTGACGTCCGACGAGGGGTTCGCGAAGTATCGGTAATCCGGGCAACAGCAGACAGGTTGATGACGAAAAGGGCATTATTTCTCGCTGCGAAAGGGTGTTTTTGGGCTATTCCAGCGAAAAATAAATGCGGAGATGCTTGATTTTTCAGGAAATAGGCATTAAACTCTTTGATATACATCGCTGGAATTGATGTTTTTATACAGTTCGCAGCGAGAAATAATGGTCGGAGGCGTAAGTTCCGGGGCGCGAGCGCGGGGCGTCTGTCCTGGCAGTGGGGCGACGTGGCACAAGCGCCGGGCGACGGGGCAGGAGGGCTGTCTATGGAGATAATTGGGCGGGAACGCGAGCGGCGCATACTGTCGCGCTGCGAGGCGTCAGGCAAGCCGGAGTTTGTCGCAGTCTATGGGCGCCGCAGGGTCGGCAAGACCTATCTTGTGGCAATGCACTTCGAAAACAGGTTTTCCTTTTCGGTGACGGGCATATCGGGCGGGAGCGCCAGGGACGAATTGCGTGAGTTCCATAGGGCGCTCAAGAAATACTACCAGGGGGATATCCCTGTGCCGGAAGACTGGTTCCAGGCGTTTGGCTTGCTTGAGGACAGGATTGAGCAGGATCCCTCGCTTGGCAAGAAAGTGTTGTTCCTGGACGAGCTCCCATGGCTCGACACGCAGAAATCGAGGTTCCTGCCGGCCCTTGAGCATTTCTGGAACTCATTTGCTTCAAGGCGGCCTGACATATTGCTTATCGTCTGCGGGTCTGCCGCTTCGTGGATGATTAAAAACCTTATCGACAATTACGGGGGGCTGCACAACAGGGTGACGGAGACGATTGTCGTCGAGCCCTACCAGCTTTGCGATTGCGAGGCTTTTTACCGCAGCCGGGGCATCGCTTTCAATCGCCAGCAGGCGGCAGAGGCATATATGATCCTTGGGGGCATACCGTTCTATATGGACGCGATGGACAAGATGTACGGGCTCAACCAGAATATCGACATGCTGCTGTTTGAAAAGAATGCCAGGCTCGGGGGCGAATTCAGCAGGCTCTACCATTCGCTATTCCGCAAGGCCGGCAACCACATCAGGATCGTGGAACTATTGTCCGGGAGCGGGGGCGGCATGACGCGCCAGGAGCTTTCCCGCGCGAGCGGTATAACGGACGGCGGCGGCTTCACGAATACGCTGGCCGAGCTTGAAGCCTGCGGGCTGATAAGCAGGAGCTTCGATATAAAGAGAAAAAGGAACGGCGACTACTTCAAGCTGGTGGATTTTTTTTCGCTGTTCTATTTCAGGTACTTGAAGAAGCGGGAAAACAGCGACCCGCATTTTTGGACAAACTATCTTTCAGACCCGGCGCACAGGGCGTGGTGCGGGTACGCGTTCGAAAGGCTGTGCATGGCGCATGTCAGCCAGATAAGGCAAAAGCTCGGCATTTCAGGCGTCATAACGGAAGTTTGCGCGTTTCGCAGCGCGCAGAAGGGCGGCGGGGCGCAGATAGACCTGGTGATCGACCGCAGGGATGACACGATCAACCTTTGCGAGTGCAAATATACAAACAAGCCGTATTTGATTACGGAAAAGGACGCCGCCGGGCTCGAACGGAAAAAGGAGGTCTTCCTGAAAGAGACCGGCACGAAGAAATCCATCCACATGACGATGATTGCCGCGAACGGCCTTGCCAACAACGCGCACCGGAACGGGATACAGGCGGAAATTGTCCTGGATGATTTGTTCCAACCGGCGTTATAGAATATAGTATAGTATGATAACTGATCGAAAGGCAGCGTTGCATTCACAGGAGGGAAGGCTATGGCACGTATAACGGTTGCGGGGATGGGATATGTAGGGCTATCGCTGGCAGTATTGCTTGCGCGGCAGAACGAGGTCACGGTGGTCGGCACCACCGCGAGGAAGCTGGAAATGGTCGAGGCGGGCAGGTCGCCGATTACGGACGCCGAGATCGAGAAGGCGCTCGCGGGCGGCGGGCTTGGGCTGAAGGGGGCGCTGGACGAGGCCAGGGCCGGCGACGCGGCCGAGAAGGCCTACGCGGCGGCGGAGACCGTGATCGTCGCGACGCCGACGGACTACGACCCGCAGAAAAACTATTTCAATACGTCAAAGGTCGAGAGCGTCGTCGATCGCGTGCTCGCGGTGAACCGGGATGCCGCGATCGTGATCAAGTCAACTGTCCCGGTCGGGTATACGGAGGCGCTGCGCAAGGGCGTGGGGTATGGGAAAATCCTGTTCTCGCCGGAGTTCCTGCGCGAGGGGAAGGCGCTGTACGACAACCTGCACCCGAGCCGCGTCATAGTGGGGGCCGGCGAGGGGTTCAGGGCCGAGGCGGAGGCGTTCGCGGCGCTGCTGCTCGCCGCCGCGGAAGAGGATGACGTGCCGACGCTCATAACGGCGCCGACCGAGGCCGAGGCCATCAAGCTGTTCGCGAACACTTACCTGGCCCTGCGCGTGGCGTTCTTCAACGAGCTGGACACCTACGCGGAGATGCGCGGGCTCGACACGGCGGCCATCATCGAAGGGGTCGGGCTGGACCCGAGGATAGGCAGCCATTACAACAACCCGTCCTTCGGCTATGGAGGCTACTGCCTGCCGAAAGACACGAAGCAGCTCATGGCGAACTACGCCGACGTGCCGCACGACCTTATCACGGCGATCGTCGACGCGAACCGCACGCGCAAGGACTATATAGCGGACCGCGTGCTCGCGCTGGCGGGCTTCCCGGGCAACGCGGAGCCGGTCATAGGGGTGTACAGGCTCGTGATGAAACAGGGCAGCGACAACTTCCGCCAGTCGTCCATCCAGGGCGTCATGAAGCGGATCAAGGCGAAGGGCGTGGAGGTCGTCGTCTACGAGCCGGCGCTCGAGGAAGACGTCTTCTTCAACAGCCGCGTCGTCAGGTCGTTCGACGAGTTCAAGCGGATCAGCGACGTCATCGTCTCGAACCGCATGGCGGACGAGCTCGAAGACGTGCGGGGGAAGGTGTACACGCGCGACCTTTTCGCCCGCGATTGAATGAATGAGGGAGGGCGCATGAAATTAATTATACAGATCCCCTGCTATAACGAGGCGGACACGCTGGCGGGCACGATCGCCGACCTTCCAAAGTCGCTTGATGGGATAGACGCGGTCGAATACCTCGTCGTCGACGACGGCAGCGAGGACGGGACGGCGGAGGCCGCGAGGGCGCTGGGCGTGGGCCATATCGTCAGCTACCCGAACAACAGGGGGCTCGCCCATGCCTTCATGGCGGGCATCGACGCGTGCCTCAGGCTCGGGGCGGACATCATCGTCAACACGGACGCGGACAACCAGTACCAAGGCGAGGACATTGAGAAGCTTATCGGGCCCATACTGGCCGGGCGGGCGGAGGTCGTCATCGGGGAGCGGCCGATCGACGACACCCCCCATTTCTCGGCCCGGAAAAAGAAGTTCCAGAGAATCGGCAGCATGGTGGTCAGGATCGCTTCCGGCACGGACGTGCCTGACGCGCCGAGCGGCTTCCGGGCCTATACGCGCGACGCGGCGATGCGGATCAACGTGATCAACGAGTATACCTACACGCTTGAGACGATCATCCAGGCGGGCATGAACAAGACGCCCGTAGCCTCCGTGCCGGTGCGGACGAACCCCGAGACCAGGAAGTCCAGGCTCTTCAAGAGCATGTGGGCCTATATGCGCCGGTCGGCGAGCGTCATCACGCGCTCGCTCATGATGTACCGGCCGCTGAAATTCTTCGTTACGATAGGCAGCGTAATAGCAGCCGTCGGGCTCGCGTTTGTCATCCGCTTCGTCGTGATCGCGATCGTGGATTCCCCCGAGGGGCATATACAGTCGCTGGTCCTTGCCGCCATGCTGATCATGGTCGGCACGCAGTTCATCGTCTCCGGGCTGCAGGCGGACATCATCTCGGCGAACAGGAAGATACTCGAGGATATCCAGTACAGGATCCGGAAGCAGGACTACGCGAGCGGCCAGGGGGACGGTTCATTTGGCACGGCGGACGATCGGGCGGATGAAGGGGACGCGTAATTGCTGAATAAAAAAGCCAGGGCCGTCGGGCTGGCGATCATGGCCGTGGCCGTGGCATTCCTGGTGCACCGCTTCCTTTCGTTCGGGGTCGATTTCGCGGAACTGTTCACCGCCGGGGCGCTGCCCGGGCTCCTGTTCGTAACGGCCTGCACGATGGCCACCTTCTTTATCGCCAGCGTTGGCTGGACAATACTCCTGTCTTTCTTCGCGGGGAAACGGGTCCCGGTAATTCCCACTTACGGCCTGTACATGAGGGCGAATATCGCCAAGTACCTGCCCGGCAATGTCGGGCACTACGCGATGCGCCAGATTTACGGGGCGTCGCTCGGCATCAAGCAGAGGGACATGCTGGTTTCGTCGGTCCTCGAGATCGCCTGCATGGCTTTCGCCGCCTTCATACTGTCCCTGTTGCTGGGCAGGGATACGCTGCTGCATTATCTGGGCGGCGCGCTCAGGACCGCGTGGGTCCCGCCGGTCCTCGTCGCGGCCGTCTGCGCCTGCGTGGCCGGCGCCATTATATTCATGCGGAAAAAGGGGTTTTCGCTTTCGGACGTCACCTCTTATTTCAAGCGGAAGGGCTTCCCCCTGTCCGTCGCCGCCGTAATAGGCCTGACCATGTGCAGCCTGTTCATCTACGGGGGGACGCTGCTCTTCCTCTTTGGCCCCGTACCCGAGGCAAGGGCGAACGCGCTGTTGGTCATTTCGGCGAGCATCGTGTCCTGGTTTGTCGGGTTCGTCACGCCGGGCGTCCCGGGCGGGATCGGCGTAAGGGAGGCGGCGCTGCTCCTGATGCTGTCGCCCGTCCTGCCCGACGACATCGTGCTGCACGCGGCCCTTCTGCAGAGGCTGGCCTTCGTCTTCTCCGACGTGCTCTCCTGGGTGGCCGGGAAAGCGATAGAGAAACGTGACCGAATAACTGATTGAATAATTAGCGAAAATATTTACAATATATTCATGTTATGTATTGACATGGCAATAAAGGAATGTTATAGTAAATTCTTATAAAAGCATTTTCTATGCTATACTATGGCTACAGAAATGTTACAAAAAAGTTACAGTTTTCCACCATCAGCACTAGAGGATACCTTATGTATGTTGATAGAATAAAACAATACAAAACTTTGGAAAAGGAGTTTAAAGGAAAAATCCTTTCATATATTACTGGGGACAGAAATGGGTTTGAAACAAGGATTGCCGCAGACGCAATTGATTTGATTATTGCGCAGTTGGACAAGATTGGCAGCGTAAAGAGGATTGTCCTTTACCTTTATACAAGAGGCGGGGATACTGCGGCCGCTTGGAATATCGTTAACCTTTTCAGAATGTTTTGCGATGACCTTGTAGTCATCGTACCGCATAAGGCGCATAGCGCAGGTACGATTATCAGCCTTGGCGCCAATAAGATTATTATGACGAAGCAGGCAACATTGAGCCCGATCGATCCCAGTATCATTACGCCGTTGAATCCTGTTGCCCAAGAAAGCCCGTTCAAAGAATATATTCCAGTAAGTGTCGAAGCCGTGAAAGGTTTTATTGAGTTTGCCAGGGAGCAGTGCAATATTCAAGGGGAAGAAGCAACTTCGAAGATTCTACTCAAGCTTGCCGAAAACGTGCATCCTTTGACTCTCGGCGAAGTGTACCGATCCAGGGCGCAAATAAAAATGCTTGCGGGCAAATTGTTGGCAAACCAGATACGTGACGAGAACAAAATTGAAGAGATCATTGATTTCCTTTGCAGTGACTCGGGAAGCCATGATTATACAATCAATCGCAGGGAAGCGAAAGATGGATTGGGACTGAATGTTGAAAAACCAACGGAAGAACAATATAGGACAATAAAGGTGTTGTATGATGATTTTTCCGCCGAACTGGGCTTTGGGCAGACATTCGACCCGCGTACAAAGCAAGGGGCTTACTCTGTTCGACAGAGTTTTATAGAGAGCATAGAAGGCGGCAGCGACTACTTCGCCACGGAAGGCCGGACGGAAATGGTTACCTTGCCGGATGGCCAACAGGCTATGGCTCCGGCGGTGGTATTCGAAGGCTGGCGCCATGAAAAAGAGAATGACGCCCTGCAGGAAACGTCATTGCAAACGGAGAAAGGAGAGGTGCAGTATGAACAGGATAGCGCCTTCAAGCTATAGCAATACAAACTCATCGGGGGTTGCGCATTTTGTCGAATCCACGACTGCTGTGAGAAAGCCGTCAGGGCGCTATCTGCCGGGCAGCATTTTCATTCTCGACGACCTGGCGAAGCAGGTTTATGAAACAGCGGAATACAGTATTTTTGAGATAGCGAATTGGTTTTTGTCAAAAGAGAGCATGACACATAAAAAAGTGCAGAAGTTGTGCTATTATGCGCAAGCCTGGTGTTACGCTTTAAAGGGTTATCGGCTTTCTGATACAGTATTTGAAGCGTGGGTCCATGGCCCGGTATCTCCGGCCCTTTACGATAAGTTTAAAGTGTTTGGGTTCTCTGCCATAAGGATTGCTGACGGCTATTCCCCATCCATTGAGCCGGAGGACGTTGAATTGCTTGAATCGATTTGGAAAACATATGGCGACATGGATGGGATTGCTTTGGAAGTGTTGAGCCATAGCGAACCGCCATGGATCGAGGCCCGAATAGGGTATTCACCCGAAGAACGGTGCGAAGTCGCAATATCGTCGGGAGCAATGAAGTCCTATTATCGGTCAATACATACAGGCAGTTATTTATAGTGGATAGTATTCTAAATGGCGCCGACAGTGACAAGGCGGGGCGTCTCTTAACATATAGAAGGGATGCCGCTTTCATCCTGTGTTTTAAGTATCCGTTGGAAAGGGGATATAAACTCAGCGATTTACAATTGAGGGATATCAAGGCTTTTCAAGGATTCCTGGACAAAGTCGCAAGGATGACAGTCCAACAAGTGAACAATCAATTCGCAAGGAAACCAGACCATGCTGATGCCTGGGAGGGGTTTCAGGTTTATCATTATGCCGTAACAGATGCTTTCCGCATTCACGTAATTAACGAAGCAGGGCGGTTCAAAATTCTTCGGTTTGATCCAAACCATGGAGTTCACAGAGGGTGAAAAGAATGCATGATGACAGGGGGTATTGATTGACCATGAGCAATAGGATACTTGTGACCGGGGGGGCGGGATATATTGGCAGCCATACGGCGGTAGAGCTTCTTGAGCGGGGCTATGATGTCGTCATCTTTGACAACCTGTCGAACAGCAAGGCGTCCGTCATTGACCGGATCGAGCGGATTTCGGGGTGGCGGCCGGAGTTTGTCCAGGGGGATATCAGGGACGGGGAGGCGCTGGGCGAGCTGTTTGCCGACAATGATTTCGGCGCCGTGATACATTTCGCGGGGCTGAAGGCGGTCGGCGAGTCCGTCGCGCAGCCTGCCCGGTATTATGACACCAATGTGGCCGGCAGCCTGAAGCTGTACGAGGCAATGTCGGCGGCGAGGGTCAGGACGCTTATCTTTTCGTCGTCGGCGACGGTCTACGGGCCGGGCAACCCCGTGCCGTATACGGAGGGTATGCCGCTGGCCGCGACAAACCCCTATGGCTGGACGAAGATCATGAACGAGCGGATACTGGCGGACTTGTGCGTGGCTGACCCGGCGTGGTCCGTGGCGCTGCTCAGGTATTTCAATCCGGGCGGCGCGCACAGGAGCGGGCTGATCGGGGAGGACCCGAGCGGAGTGCCGAACAACCTTTTGCCCTATGTGGCAAGGGTCGCGGCCGGCGAGCTCGAGAGGATCAATATATTCGGCGACGACTACGGCACGCCGGACGGGACGGGCGTGCGCGACTATATACATGTCATGGACGTGGCGCGCGGGCATGCGCTCGCCTTGGACTGGCTGGAGAGGGAGCAGGAAAACGCCGGCGTGCGCGCGGTCAACCTCGGCACCGGGAAGGGGACGAGCGTGCGCGGGATCATCGCGGCGTTCGAGGAGGTTTCCGGGCGCGAGCTCCCGGCTGTCGTGGGGCCGAGGCGGGCAGGAGACCTTGCCGAAGTGTACGCGGACGTAGGCCTGGCCTTCGAGCTATTCGGCTTTACGGCTAAGTACGGCATAGAGGATATCTGCGCGGACGCGTGGCGGTGGCAGCGCCATGCCGCCGGGGCCGAGGAGGAAGACGCCTTCGGGGATATTTGAGGCGTGAATTTGTGCTATAACTCTGTACAGGAACAGGAAGTGAATGTTGCTGCCACGATTCCGCTACTTTTTGTCCCAAAAACGAACTTACGTGTACTTTTTTTGAGGCTTTAGCCGATATTTAGGCCTTTTATAGGGAAAAACGGGGTAAAGCGGGAAAAAAACCGTACGTAAGTTCGATTTTGGGACATTTTTTCGCGATTTCCTGCCAATTCATGAACCGTACCCAGTGTGCTCCGGCCAAAGAAGCCGTGTGGCCAAAGCAGCGTTATCATCCCGCAGACAAGGATAAATATTCAGACGTCAGCCCGGTTAGGGTGACGTCCCCGGCGTGTTCCTTTTATGTCTTGTGAAGGTGGTTTGAAGCTGGGGGGCGATTGGGGGATGGGGGTTTTGAGCGCAGCGGGAAACGTTTGAACGGGGAGTGGTTTTTCAATGGTTCCGGGGTGGCTTTTGGGTGAAATCGGGGGATGTGTAGGGTTTTTTGGGATTTGAAGAATGGATTTGTCAAGTATGCGAAGGGGGATGCCGCGGGGGGCGGTGGGAGTTTTCGAAGTTATTTCAAATATGTGGGTTTATTGAAAGAGGCTTAAACAAAGCCCGAAAAATTGGAAAACTATTAAAAAGTATGTTTTAATTGCAAGGTTTTGGTAGTACAATTGCTTTAAAGTCTTCCTTTGGCGCACTTCGGATGTCGAAAATGGGGGCGGATTTTGAACACGCCGTCAAAGGGGCATATAGCTTTGCGCGTCAGCAAGTGAAAGAAATTGAACAAGGAGGTTGCCGAATGAAAAGGCGATTCTATAAAAGGGCAATGCCCGGTGTTTGCGCAACGGCAGGTTTTCAGGGCGGTTGCCGCGACAGGAATGATGAAAAGGCGAGCTTATAAGGCGATAGCAGATGTTTGCCTGGCGGCAGGCATTAAGAGAGGCTAGTGTGATGAGAATCAGAAAAAGGGCTGTGTTTTGCGCTATCGCCGTGTATATGGCGTTGATGCTGGGGCTTTCATGGGCAGCCTCGGCAGACGCGCCGGACGGCCAATACGCGAAGCTGCAGTGGCAATACGCAAAAACGGGTATCTATAACAGGGACGCCGCGCAGAGGCCGGGCAGGATCATTGAAGTGGCGTGCAGGGAGGGCCAGCCAAACGGGGCGACCCTCGGCGAAATCGGCTTTGTGGTCGCAAAGGGCAAGAGCATCAACCTGAACGCGATCCTGGAGGATGGCAACGCCGCGGGCGCCAGCGTGTTTTGGGCCTCCGGCGATCCGGGCACGGCGAAGGTGTCGGCGGGCAGGGTGACGGGCGTCGAGCTGGGCAATACGGTCGTCAGGGCAGTGACGGCGGACGGCAGCCAAAGCGTGGCCGTAAGCATTGCGGTAAAGGAGGCGCCGACGAGGCTGGGCACGGACAGGGCCAACGCCACGTTGAAAATGAATATGCCGGGCCAGGATTCATTCAGCTGGACGGTTACCCCGGATGCCGCCGGGGCGTGCGACCAGTTCATCTATACTGTCAAGGACGAGGATATCGTCTCGGTAGATGGGGACGGGCCCTGCGCGATCATCAC
>Ga0082212_10008621_pt1 | contig 13286 bp, 6 predicted proteins | sample TergutNt197P3_FD_71548 | JGI IMG/M metagenome (GOLD analysis project Ga0082212, IMG submission 71548) | Neocapritermes taracua P3 segment gut microbial communities from Petit-Saut dam, French Guiana - Nt197 P3 | ecosystem: Host-associated > Arthropoda: Insects > Digestive system > Gut ... | reverse complement strand
ATTTTTTCCATACTGCCCCTGAGCAGCGGGATGGCCTCGTCGTCTCGCTCGCGCAGGATCAGATTGTAACCCAGATTACCTTCGGCTACGCCATTCCAGTTTTCGCGGTTGTATTCGTTTTCTTCTAATGTATTCCATTTGTCGTTAACGTATTCGTCTTCAGAAAGATAGGGCGTATGCCGGATGATGTTTTGAAAACAACTGTCGGATCGGTCTATATCATGATAACCATACCGGTAAATAAGCCCCAACGTGTTATTTACAATATTGAAAAGCTGCTGGTTGCGTATATTCACTTCTTCCTGCAGCAGTTTTTCAAAATAGGAGACAACCTTCGGGTAGTCCTTGAAGGTATAGTAACCATAGGCAATCTGGACATAGTAAAACGCCTTCTCCGGAATATCGTCGTATGAAATGTTTTGAATTTGTTTTTCCTGAATGAGGCACTGTTCGAATGCAAGTTCGTAATTCCTGATATAATACCAGTAATACTCAATGATGCTATGGCGGCACCTCAGCTCAAGATACGTCAAATTTGCCTTTTTCGCTTTTTCTAACAGCGCAAACATATCCTTCAGCATTTGTTCCGCAGGGTATTTTTCGTCTCCTTCCAAACGCCGTTTCATGTCGAAAAGTATCGTTTCGAAAAACTCGACCTGCAAATGCCACGCCAGGTCGCCCGTTTTTTCGGCGACTTCCCCGATTTGACGAATCACATGACGCGCATCAAGCGTATCCGTATCAGGCCTGTTGAATTTCACATATTCATCGTATAGCTGCCGGCTGTAATCGGCATATTCCCTGCCTGCCATAAGCATAAACGGATTGTCCTGCGCGGCAAGTCCGGCGCAGAAAAAAGATAACATGTTCGTTGTCAACAAAATATAAAACGCCTTTATCATGGTTATTATGACATATGCCGCTCCTACGGGGAACTGTTAACCTTACCGGCTGTTTTCTCTTTCAGGTAGCGGATCGCTTCTTCGATGATGGTATCCATATTATTTAACTGGTCGCTTTCGAGAATATCGATTTTTATATCCGGGTCGATGCCATATTCGGTAATCTCTTTTTGAGCATTCAGCATGGGTGACGACGAGAACCGGACGCCCCACCCGTTAGGCAGTTCCGAATGAAACGGCAAACCGCATCCTCCGCCGGTTTTGTCGCCGATGACGGTCACCTGATCGAACAGTTTCATCTTACTGACAAAATCATTAGTTGCGCTGTAACAGGTACGGTTGGTCAGCAACGCCACCGGACGAAGCCATCTGACACGATTCGACGGTGATATCCTGATTGGGTAGGGTTCCGAAAAATCATTGTGTCCGGGGCCTGTCTTATGAACGATATACCCGACCGTTAACTTATCAGTCATAAACCGGGATGCGATCCGTTCGGAATGGGTGAGCGTCCCGCCTGTATTGTTACGCACGTCGAAGATCAAAGCCTTACAGTCTTTGAAATGCAGGAACATCTCGTCCAAGTGCGCTTCGCCTACTACGGTCGAAAAATCGCCGTAATAAACATATCCTATACTGTCATCAAAAGTGCGGTATCGCAATCCGCCGGCCATATTGTAATCCGTGCCCAGATACTTCCGGTGCACAACCGAATTAAAATTGTCGGGATAATTTTCGTGCCAGTTCCAGAACCGCGATACATTGAATGTCGAGATCAGGTTCGTATGCCCGTCTTCCAGTTCGGCAAGCATCTTTCCCAAAAGGTCAAACAGCTGAAAGCGGTCCATCGAATCGGATAACTGTGCGCTATATTTTTTATAAACCGCGTCCCAGTTTATATTCTTATAGTCGAAAAAACAGTACGATTCGTCGATCTGCTTCCAGAGCGCATTAAAATTTGTCAGGGGATCGGTCGTAAATCCATCTCTTTCGCTACATGCCGGAAAGAGGAGGATACCATTCAATATCAGGATAATTGCAAAAATCTTTTTCATCGTGCCATCCTCCCTTAATAATAGGCGCTGTTGAACAGGTTGCGTTTCCTCAGTTCACGTCCTCCCAAAGCGACAAATTCCTTCACAAACCCAATCACCATATTATGGGATATGATATTCCGGCTGATCAGATTGATGTCCGTCGAATAAGATGAACCCAGATAGCCGGCGCGTACCGTCGTGGAACCAACCGGAAAATCAAACATCAGGTAATTGCGCATGGCTAATTTGTTATGGAGCGAATTGAATCTGAATATTTCAGCCGTGTTACCGAGACTGAATATTTCATAATAGGACTGTGCATATACGGGCGAGAAAAGTATACCGGCTACCGGCGTTTCAAACTGGTAGCGGATGGCCATCGGCGACTTCTTCTTCTTCGTGCGAAATTCATAGATGGCCATGACAGAAAAGTTAAGGTCGAAATCGGCATGAACAGTTATCGGATTATTTCCGTTGCGCGTATTGTAGACCATCCCTATCATACCGTGCGTGCTTGCTCCCATACCTATCTTAAAATGCGGATAAGGTATGAAACGGTAATGATAGCCAAGCGAATAATCCGCGAAAGCAGACAGAAAATTGGCATTTTGCGCGCCGTTGAGGACAGATGAAATATCTACATTGACGATGTTCTGGCGTGAAATTTTATAGTTGGCTAATTTTGTCAGGCGCAACCGTTCGTTCATAAAGCGAAAGCCAAGGCCTCCGTATTTTTCGCGCGAGAGATAGGTGTCTTTCATCCTGTATCCGCCTATTCCTATCAGCGTCCCCTCGTTTACCGAAAGCAAGTCCCTGAAATCAATTTCCCTGTCATCATCTTTTAAATAACTGATACTACCCGTTTGCGATTTTAACAGGTCACTACGTTCGACAGTCGCTTTTTTCCTGTTTTTTACAGGTATATCAATCCCGGTAACCGGATCATCAGGCGATGTCTCAATTTCCAGGTTTGCGTTTCTTCCTTTTGACAGGCTGATAAGTAATGAATCTGCCTTCTCATAACTCATTTTTTGTACGACGGTTGTATCGCCGGTCAATTCCTGCGCTTTTACCGGACAGTAACCAGACAGGCAGCCATACAGAAAAAGAGTCAATCCAATCAAATTCTTCATATCTATTTTATTTAAAAAGGTCTAACTGTCCACCGTTTTCCCGATTCGGTTTTTCATCCGGATCGCTTGCGCTATTATCTCCGTTATCCCCGAACGGACTGTCTCCCGTACTTTCGTTGAATCGAACCGGTTCCAGCTCGATGATACGGTCTACCTCAAATGTCGTAAGCCGTTTGCCTTTTGCCTTAAAACTTTTCACGCCGATAAACGGTTCCACATCGATGACGAGCGGCATACGAAACGCATCATTTCCTCCAAAAGTAACTTCTATACGCGGGAAGTCGTTACCGGTTAATACAGACAGCGAGCTCAACGCATTTTCGCCTAAGAAATTCTGGCGCCTGCCGCTTGCTTCCAGCTGGAACCGTTTTACATAATGATATTTTTGATCCGCGTCGTACAGTACAGCCGTCCAGACCTTGCTACTGTCAAAACGTTCCATCACAAGGATATTGTCTTCGTAATGATTACTCAGTTCGAAATTCGAAGCATAAAAATCGCCGTTGGCAAGAATGACCAATATCTGGTCGTCGCTGTGAAATTCGCCAAGTGCATCGCCCCGTCCGTCATAGTTCAGGCGAAGTATGTCGCGGTCGAACCAAACCTGGCGACCGCCTAACGTGGAAGTGCCCTTTTGTTTCAGGTTTATCTTTAAAATAACCGCCTTGGTGAGCAGGTTGCCATTTGCATTACGTCCCTTGATCATGATCTCGCTGAAATCCTTTTCGAATGTGTTCACTTTCTGGTGCAATTTCGGTTTCAGGATCACCTTTACCGTTTCGGCTTCCCCATTCGAATTGGCGCTAAAATAGATGATGCGCGAACCGGGCGTACCCTGTGTCACTTCATAATCCTTGTCACGCATGATTCCCGTGACGGCAAAACGTTTGATATAGTAGTTCCCTGTTTGTCCGTCGCGATAGACGACATTATAAATCGTCCGGCTGTCGTCGCGTTTGAACACATTGACATAAAGCACGTCCTTACCGATAAATATCTTGTCGCTTACCTTGATAATCCTGTAGGTTCCGTTTTTATAGAAAATGATGACATCGTCAATTTCGGAGCAGTTGCAAATATATTCGTCGCGTTTCAACGAAGTGCCGATAAAGCCTTCCTCGCGGTTGATGTACAGCTTTTCGTTGGCTTCAATGACCTTTGTTGCGACGATTGTATCAAAATTGCGGAGTTCAGTACGGCGTGGGCAGGCTGCCCCGTATTTTTCCTTCAACCCTGTATACCAGTCAATTGTATAATCAATAAGATGCGATAAATGAAAATTGATCTTTTCAATTTCAGTATTTATCTGTGCAATCATTTCGTCCTGACGGTCAATATTGAACTTCAGGATGCGCCCCATCCTTATTTCCATCAACTGTAGGAGGTCGTCGCGGGTAACCTCCCGGATAAAGTCCGGTTTGTACGGTTCGATTCGCGTATCGATATGCGCCAGCGCCCCATCGATCGATTCGGCATTCTCAAACGCTGCGTCCTTATAAATTCGCTCGACGATAAAGATGCGTTCCAGCGATGCGAAAAACAATTTTTCCTCCTGCTCGTATTTTTGAATTTCCAGTTCCTTGCGGAGCAGGTCCAGTGTCTGGTTGGCCGAATAGCGTAAAACATCGCTTACGGTAACAAATCGCGGTTTATTGTCTTCGATCACGCAACAGTTCGGCGAGATGCTGGTCTCGCAATCGGTGAAAGCATACAGGGCGTCAATCGTCTTGTCCGACGAAACGCCCGGCGCCAGGTGAATGATGATCTCCGGTTCGCTTGCCGTATTGTCGTCAATCTTTTTAATTTTTATCTTTCCCTTATCGTTTGCTTTCAGGATGGAGTCTATCAGTGTAGCGGTGTTTCGCCCGAAAGGGAGTTCGGAAATAACGAGTGTTTTGTTGTCTATCTTACTAATTTTTGCCCGCACCTTCACCGTTCCGCCCCGTTCGCCGTCATTATATCTGGAGACGTCAATCGAGCCGCCTGTCTGAAAATCGGGATACAGGTCATACGATTCACCCTGCAGCCAGGCGATGGCGGCGTCAATGATTTCGTTGAAGTTATGCGGGAGTATTTTCGACGAAAGTCCCACGGCGATCCCCTCGGCGCCATGTGCAAGCAGCATCGGAAATTTGACGGGCAGCGAGACCGGCTCTTTGTTGCGTCCGTCATACGACAGTTTCCACACCGTTGTTTTCGGATTAAACAGGATGTCTAAGGCAAATTTCGAAAGCCGCGCCTCAATATAACGGGGCGCTGCCGCTCCGTCGCCTGTGAGGATATTGCCCCAGTTTCCCTGGCAGTCAATCAGCAGTTCCTTCTGTCCCATCTGCACTAAGGCGTCGCCGATGGAGGCGTCGCCATGCGGATGAAACTGCATCGTATGCCCCACGATATTGGCTACCTTATTATACCGTCCGTCGTCGAGTATTTTCATGGAGTGAAGAATACGACGCTGTACGGGCTTGAATCCGTCATTGATGTGCGGAATGGCGCGTTCAAGGATCACATATGAAGCGTAGTCCAGAAACCAGCGCTGATACATTCCCGAAAGCAGGCGTTTGTCTTCCCCCATACCGGGTACCTTGTATTTGTAATGGGGCGTTTCTTTCGGAGTATCCTCTACATCCCCGATCTGATTCACGCTGTCATCCTGTTCCGATTGTTCCGGTATATTATCTTCAATATCAGACATATTTCAAATAAAGCCTTGTCATTTTACATTAAAAATCCGGCAAATATAGCGAAAGTCGAGAGCAATACAAAATAAACCTGTTTATTTTTATTGCCGAGACGAAGCTATATTCTGTTTTTGACAAAATATAGCGTAAATTATATTTTTTATTTCGCAGGCAGGAACCGTGAGGCGGTTATTTGCCTTTCCGAATCGTCAATAGCCAGCGCGAGGCCTGATGCATTGGGGAAAGGTTTGGTATAATTTTTATCTATGATCTGTCGGAGCGCTTCTTCGGCTTTCTGTTCGGTTTCTGCACCTTTGAAAGCTACTTTTATCTCAATGACCCACGTTTGGCCCTTGTGGGAAAGAACGATGTCCGCACGGCCTTTGTTCGTATGCATCTCGGCAACCACGACTACCCCGCATCCTCTAAGGAAAGCAAGAATATTGGAACGGTAATTCCATTCCTGCGGCGAAAAGTCATATTCATTGTCGGATATGCTTTGTAGCGCCGCTTTCGTAAAATCATCGTAAGGGATACTTGCCAGCAAACGGTTCAATGCATTGATCACTTTCGCAGGATCGCCTTTTCTCAGGCCTTTCAGCAGATCGCTCCGGCATCCGCTGAAATCTTCGTCCGGCAAAATATTTTGAGCAAGCAACTCCGACATCGAATTTAACACTTCCGTGTTCGGATAATCCAGCGAGAGGTCGTCATCAATACCCGGTCGTAACGTCAGGTAGCCGCTTTGAAAAAGGAAACCTTCGGGCGGCGTGGAATCCATATCGCCCGGACTTTCGATGAAATGGGCCGATACAGGGAAATTACGGAACTGTTCGACGGTCAAAGTCCTGTCTTTCATATAGTCGGCAATAAGTTTGGAGGTTGCCGTCTGAAACCAGAAATTCATAAATTCCTGTCTTTCAAAAAACAGCAGGGTCGAAAACGGATTGTAAAGCCTTGCCTTTGCGCCGCTATCGAACGAAAAACCGTTGTAATAATGACGCATCCTCCCCATCAGTTCTTCGGCAGAGATTTGCATCTTTATTGCTGTTTCTTCCATGTAATCCGGGAAATACTGAATAATCTCCTCCTCCGTATAGCCGCAAATCTCCGCATATTTCGGCATCATCGAAAGGTCGGTAATATTATTCAGGGTGGAAAACACGCCAAACCGTGCAAATTTGGATATTCCGGTGAGAAATACAAAACGGATGTTTTCATAGCCTGCTTTGAGCTGTACATAATAGTCTCTCAAAATATTACGGACTTTTTTTGCCATATCGGGTTCATTCACAAAATCCGTATAGGGCTTGTCGTATTCATCCACCAGCACGGCTACACGCCGGTTATATTTTTCGGCAGTTCTTGACAGGAGTTCGCTCAACAGAATACCGGCTGTTTTTGTGTCCGACAGTTCGACTTTCAGTTTTCTTGCCGCCTCCTTTGTTACATAAAGGATGGATTCTTTTATGCTTTCCAATCCTCCGCTCGTATTTATACTGCTCATATCCAGCCGTATGACCGGGCTTGGCTGATAGTCGGGACGGTTCATGAACGCTTCGGCGGCAAGTCCCTTAAAAAGTTCCTTTTTGCCGGAAAACAGCGCTTCAAAAGTAGTGATGGTAAGCGTTTTTCCGAATCTTCGGGGACGGGCCAGAAATAGGGGAGCGCCGTCATTAATCAGATCGACAAGATATTTTGTTTTATCAACATACACAAACCCTCCTCTTCGTATGTCTTCAAATGATTGAATGCCTTTCGGCAGTTTGAGCCGGGTAGAGACTTGTTGCGCCATGTCTGTATAAATTGAGCGTTGATCATTCATATTGAGTTGCAGATTATAATTTATACCGCTGCAAATGTAATCATTTTTTTAGAAAGCTGTTTATGAAGTCATGAATTTCCGGGTATGGTTGACTAATTTAGTCGTCATATGTTAAATTTGATACGGTTATCCAAAATTATTTTTATTTATACCCCGCTATAACCCATAAAAAATATACACTTATAGCGAGCAAAATATACTTATATCTCGCTGTAACTAATAAAAATATATACTTACAGCGACATTTATTTTCCTTTATTTTGCTGTAACTAATATTTTATCTACCTTTGCAGCGAAATATAATGCATCATAAACTAATGAAAATGATTGGAAGAGAGGAAGAAAAAGCAGATTTAAACCGTTTCGTGGAATCGGAAAAATCGGAATTTGCAGTCGTGTTTGGACGTCGCAGGGTCGGGAAAACGTTTTTGATACACGAATTTTTTGGCAGCAAGTTTGCGTTCTACCATACGGGAATGGCAAACACTGAAAAGGAAACACAGTTGCGCAACTTTTGTTCGTCACTGAACAAATACGGAAATATGTACTATCCACCGGCTTCCACCTGGTTAGAGTCGTTTCACCAACTTATTCATTTGCTGTCGAATAAGAAGCAAAAAGGCAAAAAGATTGTTTTCATCGATGAAATGCCCTGGGTAGATACGCCGCGATCGGGTTTTATACAGGGTTTGGAGTTATTCTGGAATTCATGGGCCTCGTGGCAAAAAAATATTTTGCTGATTGTCTGCGGTTCTGCTTCGTCGTGGATCATGGATAAACTGATAAGGAATCACGGAGGATTACACAATCGCATCACACAACAGATTTATTTACGCCCTTTCACGCTGCGCGAATGTGAGGAATATTTTCAAAAGAACAATATCGTGCTCAACAGACATCAGATTGTGGAAAATTACATGATTTTCGGAGGTGTTCCCTACTATCTGTCACTGATGCAAAAACAATTCAGTATGGCGCAAAATGTAGATAACCTGTGTTTTGCCAAAAAAGGAATCCTCCGCAATGAATTTGATACCCTTTACGCCTCGCTGTTCAGAAATCACGAAAACCATGTGGAGATAGTCAAAGTTTTGAGTAAAAGGGCTAAGGGCATGACGCGCGAAGAGATAATTGAAAATACTAAACTACCCAATGGCGGCGGACTTTCTAAAACACTTGAAGAGTTAGAGTTATGCGGTTTTATCAGAAAATACAGGTCGTACGGAAAGAAAGAGCGTCAAAGCCTGTTTCAACTGACCGACTTTTTTACTTTGTTTTATTTCAATTATATGTGCGACAACAATTTCAACGATGAACATTACTGGACAAATTTTATTGAAAACGCCCGTCACCGCGCATGGTCGGGGTATGCTTTTGAGCAGGTCTGTCTGGCGCATTTACCGCAAATAAAACAAAGGCTCGGCATTGCAGGCGTACTGACAAACACCGGAGCGTGGCGCAGTAAAGATGCGCAAATTGATCTGCTCATTGAACGTAATGACAAGGTAATCAATATTTGCGAAATGAAATATGTTCAGGAACCATATGTTATTGATAAAAAACAGGATGAAAACCTGCGGAACAAACGGGCAGCCTTCAGATACGAAACAAAAACTACAAAGGCAATCCACCTGACAATGATAACCACTTACGGCATAAAACGCAATGAATATTGGGGCAACATCCAGTCGGAAGTAACGATGGATGACTTGTTTTCGTTATAAGAATGCAATCATTTTTTGCGACAGATATTTTCTTCCGGTTGTTCTCCCGGACGGTTTTGCGGACACCGCGTTTGTATTGTCCTGTAAATAATAGCCGGGCTTAGTCATCCTTTTTGTTGAAAATCAAACGCTCGCTAAGCGGATTCATTTGTCCGTCAAACAGCACAAACTGGATAACAACTGAAGGAAACTGCTCGCAGGAAAACGGAATATAAAGCAATAATAATTCAAAACGGATATCCCAGTGCGAGGTGGATGCCGAGGCCGTCCCAGAAGGAGGGGGAGTTGAGGTATTTTTTCTTTTTTGACTCGTCGGTTCGGGTATCGTAGGGGAAATGGATGGCAAAACCGAAGTCGACGCGAAAAACAAGCGTCTTCATGTCGTAACGGAAGCCGACGCCTGTACCGACGGCAACGTCGTTCAACAAATTTTTCCATTCAAATGTGCCTCCTGGACGCGACTTGTCTTCGCGAAGCAGCCAGATATTGCCCGCATCTAAGAAAAATGCGATGTCTAAGTCGCCGACAAAAGGGCCGCGGTATTCGATATTGCCTTCTACTTTCCAGTCGCCGTTCTGGTCGATATAGGAATAGTGGTTATCGGCATCGGCCTTGAACCGTCCGGGCCCTATGCTGCGAATGGTAAAGGCGCGGATACTGTTGGCTCCTCCGATATAAAAACGTTCCTGATAGGGCGCCACAAGTGAATTGCCGTAACTGTAAATGATCCCGCCGGCAGCGCGCATGGCAAGGCGTTTGCCACGGGCAAGGTAGCGGTTGTAGCGCAACTCGGTAGTCGCTTTCAGATACTGGGCATAAGGATTGCCCAGCACGCTTTTGTCTTTCCGGTCAAATTTTTCCCCGAACACGGCATAGGCGCCCGAAACAAGATTGCCTGCTTCCGAAACATAAAAAGTCCACCTTGTCTTATTTCGCTCCTCCTGTATGAGATCGTTACCCAGCGAATACGAATAGCCGATGGACGGGATAAACTGGTCCTGCAAACTCTGGTATAATGACGGATTCAGGTGTACAATATCGTCGAATGCCTGCGTGGTCGCCTGCAACTTGTTGAATACTAACCTGAATGGCGTAAAGGTATGGGAGCGTATGGAATTGGGATGAAACTCATAGTTTAGACTGCCGCTAAACACCAATCTCCTGTAGTAACTTGCCCTGTTTAACATGCTGAAATCCATGCCTAAGCGGGTGATGGCCGAAAAATCATACGCACGTTTGCCGATTTGAGGCAGAAACAATCGCGGGAACATGATATCGCCCCTGACGCCCAATTCATAATTGTTGATAAATCCTGTATTGTCAAGTAACTTGTGTCCGGTATTCCATTCGTTCGATCCGTAAAGCGAACCGGTAACCACCTCGCCGCCACCGAACGCATTGCGCCGAACCAGGCTGAACGATGCTCCGGGCCCGGCATAATTATTGTCGTTCATGGTGGCTTTCGCTTCAAGGACGGCGTCATACGGATAATCGTACAGCGCATTGATACGGACCTGCAGGGTGTCATTGACGATCGAAGTATCTGACGGCGTGTATTGAATTTCCGTAAAGCGGAAGATATTGAGGCGGTTAAGGGCGGTTTGCGTTTCCACCTGACGGTACATGGAATAGAGCTCGCCGCTTTTAAACTTCAACTGGTCATAGATGATTTTGGGACGTACGCGCAGTTTCCCTTCATAAAAAACCGTTAAATCTTTGTAACTGATGCTGTCTGTCGGCGCTTCGTTATCATATCCGTTCAGGTATAACGCCATATCGCCAATCCGCCACGGGCGCAAAATCGAACGGGGCGCTCCCTGCCGCAAACCGGCGCGCACGTTAACGCGGTGGGAAGAGATGGTGGTATCTGCCTGGTAAAGGACATATTCCGGCCGGAAATAGTAATATCCGTTGTTGCGCATGATTGCGGTGATACGCTGTCTTTCGGCTTCCAACCGTTCGAGGCTGAACAAATCGCCGGTACGAATCAGGCGATCCGATTCGTTCAATGTGAGCAGGGTGTCACCGCGGTTCTGCATACGTCGCCACTCGATCGAATCGAATAGATAGGGTTCGTTCAGCGTAATTTCGTATTGTATTTTTGCTTTCAGCGAATCTTTTTTTTCCGGCATGACTTCATAATCGACTGTTCCGTTAAAATAACCGTTTTCGCGCAGTATGTTCTGTACGATTCTGGCGCGTGTTTCCGGCCGGACGGCAGAGATCAGAACCGGCCTGTCAGCCAGCCATTTCATCAGCCACCTGTTAATGAGCCCTTTTTTGTGGACGTTTGACTGATAAACCCATAGGCCTACAGGGAAGGGCGTTCTTGTATAGGAACTGCCGAGAAAGGCGTTATTGGGAGGGAATGACAATGCCTCGTCTATCCTGTCGAGCAGCTCGTCGGTAACTGCAATACTGTCCCGATCCGTAATATCGATACTGCGTATGCCGGTATATAGACGTTCGCCCGGAGGCAGGTTTTTTGTTGTAGAACAGGAGGCGGAGAGTAATAATAACAAAAAAATACAGAGCGAAGCAATCCTGTATGTTTTTTCCGGATTGCTTCGTTGCTTGGCGCCTCGCAATGACGTTTGAGCGTTGTTATTCATCTTCATCAACTTCATCCTCCTCTTCTTTTATCAGTGCGGTCTCCCGCTTTCTGAAAGTGAATAAATCGTTCAGGCGCCTGATTTTACGCCGGAGTGTGAAGCTTGCCCCGTATTTGGTAATTTCGTTCTCGAACGTATTTTCGTACTCCCGGCTACGGAACAGTTGAATGGCACGCGAACCGTCGGTATCCAAGCGATAACCGAATGAGACATCGTCCGGGTAAAATTTATTTCCGTATTCAGGATCCTGCGTCGAGTAGCGCAATCCCAGTGAGGTACTGAAGCGTTCGCTAAGGAAATCTTTATAAAAACGTCCGGTGTAGTCAATGCGCCGTCCCATACCTTCCGTCCCGTCGTAGGTGATGACATCGAACGAAACGGGAATATCTCCCAGAATATTACCCAGTATCTGTTTTATTTCGCGCTGCAACAAATTGCTTAGCGCCGCGCTTACATTCATGTTATAATTTCCCGTTCCTTCGCCCGACAGGTAAACGCCAGTGACAAGCAGGCTGATGGCCTGCATGTTTCGCGCTTCGGCGCCCATCGACGTCAGCTGATTCTGTATGACGGCGTCGGTCGGGGCTTCGAGCAGGAACTGGACAGTTACATCGTCGAGGTTATCATGCAATTGAATACCGGCATTGAAGTTCACCATGCGTGATTGACCTCCGAAATTAACAGATGAACGTGCGCGGGTGTAAGCAGAAATATTGAGGTATGGATTAAACGGATCGCCACTCCAGTCTACAAAACTACCATTTCGAATTGAAAAATCTGTCAATGGAATAACAGGTATGGCATAACGAATCGTGCCGTCGGACAGGGTGTACCGGCCATTCATTCTTAAATCGCCTTGCATCGAATATTGCATGGACAAATTGCCACCACCTCTTAATTCTACAAAATTCGATTGCACATCATCCAGATCGATACGGAGCCTTACAACAGGGTCAATGCTAATATTCATCAAGACATCTGTTCCAGTAGCGGCAACGCTTCGTGCAAAATTGGTGCGGGGCGTAGTCCGACGAGGCAAAGTGTCGGCCAGATAGGTAAACGTAACAAGGTTTGTGAAGTTGTCCTGTACTTCCAGTTGCGAATCCGATAGGATATAGGTCATGTTTGAATTACCGAGTACATGCAGATTTCCACGCATACGTAAGGTATTTAGCGTTCCGTTCAAAGTGGAATTAAAATTTACAAACAAACGACCATAAGCCATGCTTTCTGGCATTTTCCTCGACTCAAGCAGTTGCAAGTTTGAAGCCGTCATTGTCAAATCAATCGTCGGGTTACTTCTATTTGTTGCGTCAACAATGCCATGAATGATTAAGGGTTGATCATTTTGTGCATATATTTTAAACTGGTT
>Ga0082212_10008620_pt1 | contig 13286 bp, 10 predicted proteins | sample TergutNt197P3_FD_71548 | JGI IMG/M metagenome (GOLD analysis project Ga0082212, IMG submission 71548) | Neocapritermes taracua P3 segment gut microbial communities from Petit-Saut dam, French Guiana - Nt197 P3 | ecosystem: Host-associated > Arthropoda: Insects > Digestive system > Gut ... | reverse complement strand
ATTTTAAGCGAGAAGTACAAAAAAAATCCTCTCGCATTTTTTACAGGCATTTTTAAAGGATTATTTTTTGCCACAAGAACACTGTTTAATAAAAAAGGCGGCAGTTCGTTGATATATGTTTTTACAAAATAAATAACATTTTAATTAGTTTTGGTGTTCGAAATTTAAATATTCTTTGAAAAATTTATTATTATTGTCGTGGATTTTTTAAAAGTATTTCAATGTTAACCCTTAAATTGATTAATTGATGAAAACAAGTCAAAAATTTTTTGCAGAATTTACAGGCACATTTATCTTAGTGCTTGGTGGTTGCGGTACAGCCGTTTTTGCCGGAGGAAACGTAGGCTACTTGGGCGTATCGTTAGCCTTTGGTCTTACAATTGTTGCTGCCGCTTATGGTATTGGACATATTTCGGGAGCACATCTCAATCCTGCCGTATCGTTGGGGGTATGGGCAAGCGGACGTATGCCGGGTAAAGACCTTGCGCCCTATATCTGTGCGCAGGTTGCCGGTGCAGTAGTTGCAGCAACCGTCCTTTTCCTTATCAAAGGCTGTTGTGATATTGGCGGTTTTGCTGCCAACGGCTATGGCGAACACTCTCCGGGCGGTTATGGTATGCTGTCGGCTCTTATTGCCGAAACGGTGCTTACCTTTGTGTTCCTGTTAGTTATTCTTGGCGCTACCGACAAAAGAGCACCTGCCGGATTTGCAGGACTTGCCATTGGTTTAACGCTCACGCTAATTCACCTGATTAGCATTCCTATTACCAATACTTCGGTTAATCCTGCCCGTTCCATCAGTCAGGCTGTTTTTGTAGGCGGCTGGGCTTTGGGACAACTCTGGTTGTTCATAGTGGCACCTATTGTGGGCGCTGTGCTTGCCGGTATTGTATATAAAAGTATTTGCGCAGAAAAAGATTGATAAAATATCGTAGATAGTATGGGCTTTCTATTATGAAAAGCCCATACTGTGTACGATTTAATATTTCATCAATTTGTTTACAAATTCCGAAGCCGGCGTATTTTTGAAAGATTTCATTCTTGTTTCAAAAAGTTCGGCAATTTCTTTATTGCAAAGATTTCCGATACTCCCTTCGTGAACATAATCTGTAACAGCAGTTTTTGAAAACGATGAGTTTTTAACTTTCTCGCCAACAATCTTATAGGCATCACGGAAAGGAATTCCCTGCTTAACTAATTTATTGGCTTCTTCGGTGCTGAAGATGGAATTATACATATCGGCTTCCGTTATGTTTTTTTGAATTTTGATGTTTTCAATCATCAGAAGCATAACATTTATACACTCTTTTATTTCGCCAAATGCGTCAAAAATCAACTTTTTAAGAAGTTGAAAATCTCTGTTGTAACCCGATTGTAGATTGCTCGCAAGCATTGAAATTTGGTTTGGAAGTGTTTGTATTAAATTGCATTTTGCTCTTATCAGTTCAAACACGTCAGGATTTTTTTTCTGAGGCATTATACTTGAGCCGGTTACAAGTTCGTCGGGAAAATGAACAAACTTATATTCCGAACTCATATAAATACAAATGTCCATTGAGAAACGCGAAAGTGTTTGCGCTACTGATGCAAGCGCCGATGCCACCGCCATTTCAATCTTTCCGCGACTGATGCCGGCATACGCCGAGTTATACAGAATGTTGTCAAAGCCAAGCAGTTCAGATGTCAGTTTTCGGTCTATCGGGAGTGTTGTTCCGTAACCTGCGGCAGTTCCGAGCGGGTTCTGGTTGTTGATTGTTCTTGCTCCTGCAAGCATAACAATGTCGTCTGCAAGGCATTCAGCCCACGAGCCGAACCATAGCCCAAACGATGATACCATGGCGGGTTGCATGTGTGTATAACCCGGAAGAAGGTCTTCTTTATGCCGCTCGCTAAGTTCTTGCAGTTTGATAAACAGTTCTTTTATTTGCATTGCAAGTTTGTCAATCTGTTCCCGCGTGTAAAGCCTTATGTCAACAAGCACTTGGTCGTTTCGCGACCGTCCTGTGTGTATTTTTTTACCAATATCGCCAAGTTCTGCTGAAATTTCTTTTTCTACTTGAGAATGAATATCTTCAACATTGTCTTCAATAATAAGGTTTCCTTTTTCTTCAAGTTCAAAAAGCGAGTGCAGGGCTTGCAGTATTTTGACTTTTTCGTCTTCGGAAATTAGCCCTACCGACTGAAGCATAATGACATGCGCCATTGAACCAATAATATCCCACTTGGCAAAAACCAAATCGGTTTGTCTGTCGGTTCCTGCAGTAAATTCAATAATTGCAGGTTCGGGGCTTACTCCTTTTTCCCAGAGTTTCATCTATTTTTGTTTAGTGCGTTTTTCGCTTTCTTCAATAATTGCGCGGTGCGCCATAAGACGTATTGCGTTTATTTTGATAAAACCTTTGCTGTCGGTTTGGTCAAAACCTCCTTCTATGTCCATGCTCGACAAGTTTTTGTTGTACAGCGATGATGGCGATTCTCTTCCTTCAATAATTACGTTGCCTTTATATAAACAAAGGTGTACGCTGCCGTCAATCAGTTCCTGACTTTTTTCTATTGCAGCCATGAGAAAATCCATTTCGGGACTGAACCAGAAGCCGTTATATATTATTTCGGCAAACTTAGGAGTGAGCATATTCACAAGCCGCATCACTTCTCTGTCCATTGCTATTCCCTCAATATCTTTATGCGCTATGTGTAGCACGGTTGCAGCGGGGGTTTCGTAAACGCCTCTCGACTTGATGCCTACAAACCGGTTTTCAACCATATCGAGAAGTCCGATTCCGTTTTTCCCTGCTAATTTATTGAGATAGATATACATTTCATACGAGTCGTCTTTTATTGTTCCGTCGTCTTTATTTATAAGTTTTACAGGCAACCCGTTTTTAAAATGAATAACTATACGTGTCTCTTTATCAGGCGCATCTTGCGGCATTACCATTTTTTCGAGCATACTTTTATGAAGCGAATACATGGGATCTTCAAGAACTCCGGCTTCGTGGCTGATGTGCATCAGGTTGTCATCTTCGCTGTAGGGTTTGTCGATACTTGCCTTTACCGGAATTTTTCTTTCAGAAGCGTATTTCAAAAGGTCGGTTCTTCCCTGAAACTGCGCCAAAAACTCTTTGTCTTTCCATGGTGCAATTACTTTAACTTCAGGCATTAACGCATAGTAAGTAAGTTCAAACCGCACCTGATCGTTTCCTTTGCCGGTTGCTCCGTGAGCCACAGCAATTGCGCCTTCGGCTTTTGCCGTTTCAATTTGCTTTTTGGCAATTAAAGGTCGTGCAAGAGCGGTTCCGAGCAAATAACGGTTTTCATATACGGCATTTGCCATAATTGCTTTAAATACATAATCTTCAATGAATTCTTTTTTAAGGTCGGCAACTATGACTTTTGATGCTCCAAGCGCTATGGCTTTTTCTTTGCATGCTTCAAAATCTTCTTTCTGACCAACATCGGCAACAAATGCAATAACTTCGTATCCTTTTTCAATGAGCCATTTCAGTATTACCGATGTATCTAATCCTCCGCTATAAGCTAACACAACTTTTTCTTTCATTTTCAATTGTTTTTTGGTGTTGATAATATTTTCTTTATTTATTTTTTATTTGGCTGTGAAGCCCTGGTAAAACAACTTCAAGGCAAGCATGTAGTTGATTCAAAGTAATTTCGTCGCGCGGAACAAGCAATATTGTATCGTCGCCGGCAATAGTTCCGGCAATTTCATATCTTCCCGTATTATCAATAAAAAGCGCCACGTTGTTTGCATTACCCGGCAGCGTTTTTATTACAAGCATTCCTTTTGCTTCGATTATTTCCTGAATAACCGGTAAAATATTGAATTTAACCGACAAATCGGTGTTTGTTTTTCCTGCTTCGGGAATGGAATAGCGATATCCGCCTGAGCCGTCGGGAACTTTGCACACTCCGAGTTGCCTGAGATTGCGCGACAATGTTGCCTGAGTACACGACATGCCTTTGCTCTTCAATTTTTCAATAATATCTTTTTGAGAAGATATTCTGTCTTCTCTGATAATCTTTTCAATAAAAAAGAGTCGTTTTGTCCTTTGCATATTTATACTATTTTTTTGCAAAAATATACAATTTTATAAAATCAGGTATCAAAAAAAATATTAATTTTGCAAAAAAAATAACAATGAAGAGCAACATCAAGAAAGTTTTAATTCTGGGGTCAGGAGCATTAAAAATTGGGGAAGCAGGCGAATTTGATTATTCAGGTTCTCAGGCTCTTAAAGCGTTGAAAGAGGAGGGGATAAGCACTATTTTAATAAATCCGAATATTGCAACAGTACAAACTTCGGAAGGATTAGCCGATAAAATTTATTTTCTTCCGGTAACGCCTTATTATGTAGAGGAGGTAATAAAAAAAGAGCGTCCCGACGGCATTCTGCTGGCGTTTGGAGGGCAAACGGCTTTGAACTGCGGAACAGAACTGTATAAATTGGGTGTTTATGAAAAATATAACGTAACGGTGCTCGGCACATCGGTTAGCGTAATAATGGATACCGAAGACCGCGAACTTTTTGTAAAACGTTTGAGCGAAAAAGATATTAAGACGCCGGTTAGCGAGGCTGTCGAATCAATGGACGCCGCCATTAACGCTGCCGTCAGGATAGGATTTCCGATAATGATACGCTCGGCTTATGCATTGGGCGGTCAGGGCAGCGGCATCTGTAATGATATGGACGAACTGAAACGGTTGGCAGAAAGTGCGTTTACCTATTCGTCCCAGATATTGGTAGAAGAATCGCTAAAAGGCTGGAAAGAAATAGAATTTGAAGTGATACGCGATAAGAACGACCACTGTTTCACGGTTGTAAGCATGGAAAATGTTGACCCGCTTGGCGTTCATACAGGCGAAAGTATTGTTGTAGCGCCTACCTGTTCGCTTGACGATGAGGAACTTAAAATGTTGCAGAATTTGTCAACCACCACCGTGCGTCATTTGGGAATTGTGGGCGAATGCAATATACAGTTTGCATACAATGCCGAAACGCGCGATTACCGCGTAATAGAAATCAATGCCCGCCTGTCGCGTTCGTCAGCGCTTGCCTCGAAAGCAAGCGGTTATCCGTTAGCATACGTGGCGGCAAAACTTGCATTGAATTACGGACTTGACGAAATAGGCGAAATGGGAACGCCAAATTCGGCATACGAAGCGCCAAAAGTAGATTACATCATTGCTAAAATTCCGCGCTGGGACCTTAATAAATTTGAAGGCGTTTCGCATCAGATAGGAAGCAGTATGAAAAGCGTTGGCGAAGTAATGTCGATTGGAAAAACCTTTGAAGAAGTGATTCAGAAAGGGTTGCGAATGATTGGACAGGGAATGCACGGCTTTACCGGCAATCGCGACCTCAGTTTTGAAGATATTGAAAAAGAACTGTCGGAACCTACCGATATGCGCATATTCTCAATAGCCGAAGCGCTTGAAAAAGGAATGTCGGTTGACAGAATTTACGAACTTACCAAAATAGACAAATGGTTTCTGAATAAATTAAAGAACATAATTAATATTAAAGACGATTTAAGTAAATATTCAACTTTTGAATCGGTTCCTGTCGAATTGTTGTCTTATGCTAAAATAATGGGGTTCAGTGATTTTCAAATTGCAAGGCACGTAATGAAATCGGCTCCGGAAGATATTCACAACGATTTGATGAAATTCAGGGCTTACAGGAAATCACTTGGCATTGTGCCATATAGCAAGAAAATAGACACGCAGGCTGCCGAATATCCTACCAACTATCTGTATATGACATACAGCGGAACGGAAAACGATATTGTGTGCGAAAACGACAAAAAATCAATCATCGTACTTGGTTCGGGGGCATACAGAATAGGTTCGAGCGTGGAGTTTGACTGGTGTTCGGTAAATGCAATCAATACGGTAAGAAAAGAAGGGCTGAGGTCGGTTATGATTAACTATAACCCCGAAACCGTCAGCACCGATTACGATATTTGCGACAGGCTTTATTTTGACGAACTTACATTTGAAAGGGTTCTCGATATAATTGATATTGAAAACCCCGGCGGAGTAATTATATCGGTTGGAGGACAAATTCCTAATAACCTGGCAATGAGGCTTCATAATGAAAACGTCCCGATATTAGGCACATCGCCCATTTCAATTGACAGAGCCGAAAACAGACATAAGTTTTCGGCAATGCTCGACCAACTTAAAATTGACCAGCCCAAATGGAAAGAGTTGTCGTCTATTGAAGATATTTTAGAGTTTGTTGACAGAATGGGTTATCCCGTTCTTATCAGACCGTCTTATGTTCTTTCGGGAGCGGCAATGAATGTGGTTTCGAACAAAAACGAACTTACCCATTATCTTAAATTGGCGGCAAAAGTGTCGAAACAATATCCGGTTGTTGTTACGGAATTTATTGAAAACGCCAAAGAGATAGAACTCGATGCTGTTGCAAAAGACGGCGAAATGATGGCTTATGCCATAAGCGAACACGTTGAATTTGCGGGAGTTCACTCAGGCGATGCTACAATTGTATTCCCTGCTCAAAAAATATATTTTGAAACCGCCCGAAGAATTAAACGGATAGCAAAACAAATAGCAAAAGAGTTGAACATAACAGGTCCGTTTAATATTCAATTTTTGGCAAAAGACAATGATATTAAAGTAATTGAATGTAATCTGCGGGCAAGCCGAAGTATGCCTTTTGTTTCGAAAATACTAAAAACAAATCTCATAGAACTTGCCACAAAAATTATGTTAGGGCTCGATGTTGAAAAACCGAGTAAAACTGTTTTCGAACTTGATTATGTGGGAGTTAAGGCTTCGCAGTTCAGTTTTTCGCGCCTTGCCAAAGCCGACCCTGTGCTTGGTGTTGATATGTCGTCAACAGGCGAAGTGGGCTGCATTGGCGAAGGATTTTACGAGGCAATACTTAAAGCAATGTTTTCGGTGGGGTATAAGGCTCCCCAAAAAAGCATTCTTTTGTCAACCGGACCGGCAAGGTCGAAGGTTGAACTGCTGAACAGCGCCAGAGCCCTTGTTGAAAAAGGACATAAACTGTATGCCACAAGAGGTACGCAGCAGTTCCTGCAAAATGCAGGTATTGAGGCAGATGTTGCCTATTGGCCCGATGAGGATAAGTCGCCGAGCGCTATTGACCTTATAAAATCGAAAGAGGTAGATTTGGTTGTAAACATACCCAAAGACCTTAGCGCTTCCGAACTCCATAATGACTATTCGATAAGGCGTAGCGCAGTCGATTTTAATGTTCCGCTTATTACTAATGATCGATTGGCAAGTGCCTTTATTTTAGCATATTGCAAACTTAATCCCGAAGACCTTGAAATAAAAAGTTGGGACGAGTATAAATAATTTTTCGATGTTGGAAATAAGAAAAGCGGTTCCGGAAGATTTCTCGGCAATATCTGGGTTTCAGATAAAAATGGCATGGGAAACAGAACGTTTAGCCTTGGTTCCCGAAACTGTGATGAACGGCGTTAAGGCGGTTTTTGATAAATCGAGCAGGGGACAATATTGGGTTGCAACCGATAACGGCAAAACAATTGCTTCTCTTTTAATTACTTATGAATGGAGCGATTGGCGAAATATAGATGTGTGGTGGTTTCAATCGGTTTATGTGATACCCGAATACAGAAGGCAAGGCATCTTCCGAAAAATGTATGAACTCATAAAATTAGAGGCTGAAAAACAGGGCATTGCAGGATTGCGTTTATATGTGGAAACAAACAACACCGCCGCCCAAAAAACATACGAAGCAGTAGGTATGAAAAGCGAACATTATCGCTTGTATGAATGGTTGAAGTGATATTAATTCCCCATTTCCGAGAGGAATTTAATTCTCATCAGTCGTATTTCTTCTTCTTCAAATTCGCCACCCAACTCTTTTATAGCGTCTTCGAGCGAATCTGATTCCGCTTCTTCCTTGAAGTAAGAATAAATATCCTGTTGATGGTCTTCATCAATAACGCTGTCGATGTAATAGTCGAGGTTAAGGCTTGTGCCAGAATTGACAATTGCCTCAATTTCCGAAAGCAGTTCGGGCATATCCATTCCTTTTGCATCGGCAACATCTTCAAGCGACCTTTTCATGTCGATACTTTGTATGATGTAAACCTTTATGCCCGACTTGTTTACCACCGATTTAACAACCATATCGAGCGGTCTGATTATCTCTTTTTCCTCAACATATTTTTTAATAACTTCAATAAATTCTTTGCCGTATCGTTGTGCTTTTCCTGTTCCAACGCCGGTAATATTTTGAAGTTCGTCCATCGTTATCGGGTACTGTATTGCCATATCTTCGAGCGATGGGTCTTGAAAAATTACAAATGGCGGAACATCTTTTACTTTCGATATTTTTCTTCTCAGGTCTTTCAAAATGCTGAAAAGTTCTTCGTCAACGGCGGTTGTTTTTGCTCCAAAAGCGCCTTCTTCTTCTTCGGCTCCGGCATAGTCGTGGTCTTCGGTCAGCATAAACGATGTCGGGTTGTCGATAAATTCCAATCCTTTTGCAGTTATTTTCAAAAGTCCGTAGTTTTCTATATCTTTTGTAAGTAACTTTGCTATAATGGCTTGGCGTATTACCATATTCCAGAATTTTTCATCTTTGTCTTCTTCCAGTCCGAAAAATTCAAGTTTATGATGTTTATACGACTTTATTGCCGAGTTCACGTTTCCTGCAAGAATATTTGCGATATGGTCGGCTTTAAATTTTTCTTTTAAGGCTAAAATGGCTTCAAGAACCGAAACAACTGCCTCACTGCCTTCAAATTGTATTTTTGGGTGCAGACAGTTATCGCATGCTTCGCAGTTGTCTTTTTCATATTCTTCGCCAAAATAGTGAAGCAATAATTTACGGCGGCACACTGACGATTCGGCATACGATACGGTTTCGAGCAACAGTTGTTTGCCTATTTCCTGTTCGGCAACGGGCTTGCCTTGCATAAATTTTTCGAGTTTAACAATGTCATTATAACTGTAATATGCTATGCAGTTGCCTTCGCCTCCGTCTCTGCCGGCTCGTCCTGTTTCCTGATAATATCCTTCGAGACTTTTTGATATGTCATAATGTATAACAAATCTTACATCGGGTTTGTCAATTCCCATTCCGAAGGCTATTGTTGCAACAATTATGTCAGCCTCTTCCATCAAAAACTTGTCTTGATTTATTGTGCGTGTTGCAGAATCCATTCCTGCGTGATATGGAAGCGCTTTAATTCCGTTTACTACAAGCAGTTCGGCTATTTCTTCTACTTTTTTGCGGCTAAGACAGTAAATAATTCCCGATTTGCCGCTATTGTTTTTAATATACTTAATTATCTCTTTGCCAACATCTTGCTTCGATTTTACTTCGTAATAGAGGTTTGGTCTGTTGAACGATAATTTAAATACGCCTGCATCGAGTATTCCGAGGTTTTTTTGAATATCGTGCTGAACTTTAGGCGTTGCCGTAGCGGTAAGTGCGATTATTGGCGAGCGACCTATTATGTCGATTACAGGTCGTATTTTGCGGTATTCGGGTCTGAAATCGTGCCCCCATTCCGAGATGCAGTGTGCTTCGTCAATTGCATAAAACGAAATTTCCACGTCTTTCAAAAAACTGACATTTTCCTGTTTTGCAAGCGATTCGGGAGCAACGTACAGAAGTTTTGTTTTGCCGTTTACAACATCTTTTTTTACTCTTGTCATATCCGCTTTTGAGAGCGAAGAGTTCAAAAAATGAGCCACTTCGTCGGTGGTGCTGAAGTTTCTCATTGCATCTACCTGATTTTTCATCAAAGCAATAAGCGGAGAAATTACTATGGCTGTGCCCGATTTCATAACTGCCGGAAGTTGATAGCATAATGACTTTCCACCTCCGGTTGGCATCAAAACAAATGCGTCTCTTCCTTCAAGAACGTTTTTTATTATTTGTTCTTGGTTGCCTTTGAATGTATCGAATCCAAAATATCTTTTCAGATAACTGTGTATTTCAGTGTAGTTTAGCATATTTTATATTCAATATAACGGTCAATTTTATGTATTAAAATTTGCATATTTTGACTAACATAAAATTAAATAAAATTATAATATCAAAGAAAAAAATCAAAAAAATTAATAAAATTTCAAAAAAAATATTTGTCATGCTAAATTATAAAATTAATTATTGTTTTGAACAATAAGATTTATCATCTTTACAAATTATTTTTTAAATTATTATACAGCATGTCCACACCAGAAAATAAGAGTAAAAAAAGAGACAAGGAAATGTCGTTTCTCGAACATCTTGAAGAACTTAGATGGCATATAATTCGTTCTGTCGTTTCAATTTTTGTTTTAATGATTGTAGCGTTTGCTTTTAGAGACATCATTTTTGATAACATAATAATTGCTCCACAACGTCCGGAGTTTGTAACTGCAAGATGGCTTTGTAATTTAGGTAGTAGGTTAAGCGAGATTTTTAACTATATAGACCCCAATATTCTTTGTATTAATCAGAACCCGGCGAATCTTATAAACATTACTATGGCGGGGCAGCTCACAATGTCTTTTGTTGTCTCGATTGTGGCAGGGCTTATACTTTCATTTCCTGTGATATTATGGGAGTTCTGGCGATTTTTTGAGCCTGCTCTTAAACCAAACGAAAAAAGATATACCAAAGGAACGGTTTTAATATCTTCATTGCTTTTCTTTTTAGGAGTGTTATTCGGTTATTTTGCGCTTGCTCCGCTTTCGGTACATTTTCTCACTACATGGTCAGTTAGCGATAGTGTAGTTAACCAAATAAATCTCAAGTCGTATATTGGTGTTGTTAACTCTATATGTCTTGCAACGGGACTTATATTCGAACTTCCCATTGTTGCATTTTTCCTTACAAAAATAGGAGTTCTTACCCCCGAGTTTATGAGACAGTACAGAAGGCATGCTGTTGTAGTTATACTTATATTAGCCATGATAATAACTCCTCCCGATGTTTTTTCTCAAATTCTTGTGGCAATTCCGCTTTTAATTCTGTATGAGGTAAGTATCTTTATTTCTGCACGAATTATAAAGAAAAGAGAAAAAGAGAGCGCAGAGTTTATGAGCAACGACGATACAAAAATAAACAATGATAAATCTTTGGAGCATAATGATAAAAAATCTTTAACGCATGAGGCTACACACTGATAATTTGGTTAAAAAATATCGCAGCCGTGCTGTTGTCAATCATGTATCTGTTGAAGTTCAGCAGGGCGAAATTGTTGGTTTGCTGGGACCAAACGGAGCCGGTAAAACAACAACATTTTATATGATTGTAGGTCTTATAAAACCCGGCGAAGGTCGTATTTTCCTTGATGATGAAGAAATTACAACGCTTCCCGTATATAAACGTGCCCGAAAAGGAATTGGATATCTTGCTCAGGAAGCATCAGTTTTCAGAAATATGTCGGTGGAAGACAATATTAAAGCTGTTTTGGAAATGTCGAAATTTTCGAAAACTGAACAGGAAGAACGATTAGAATCATTACTAAGCGAATTTGGTCTTAACAGGATAAGGAAAAGCAAAGGCATACAACTTTCAGGTGGCGAAAGGCGCAGAACCGAAATAGCCAGAGCACTTGCCCTAAAACCCAATTTCATACTTCTCGACGAACCGTTTGCCGGAGTAGATCCCATTGCTGTAGAAGATATTCAGGAAATTGTGTCAAAACTTAGAGAAAAAAACATAGGTATATTGATTACCGACCACAACGTTCATGAAACTCTTTCCATTACCGACAGGGCATATCTTCTTTTCGAAGGGAAAATATTGCAACAAGGTACTGCCGCTCAACTTGCCGAAGACGAACATGTGAGACAAGTATATCTCGGAAAAAACTTTGAATTAAGACGCTAACGTATAACAATATATTAAAAACGATATTAACTTTAACTTCAAAAACATTAAAACCATGAAAATAATTAAGCACATAATGTTAACAACGTTATTTTTGATGGTTGCAGCAACCGCAGGAAACGCGCAGGATTATATAACAGTAAGAGGGAGGGTTATTGACGCTCAAACCAGAACTCCTCTCGTATTTGCAACAGTAATTGTTAAAGACTCAAATGTTGGCATAGTAACAAATATTGATGGAGAATTTTCTCTTAAAGTAAGTCCGACGGCAACAGAACTTGATATTTCGTATCTTGGTTACAGAAATAAAACCGTAGCAATAAGCACTTTAAACAATAATAATAACACAAATATTATTACGCTTGAGTCGGCTCCGATACCAATAAAAGAGATAATTGTAAAACCCATTAATCCGCAACTTGTTGTAGAAAATGCAATAAGTCGTATCTCATCGAATTATGAAACCGTTCCAAATCAAATGACTGCATTTTACCGCGAAACTATAAAGAAAAACAGAAACTATGTATCGATTGGAGAAGCCGCAGTTCAAATATTTAAAGCCCCATACAGCAACGATGTCCGTGTTGACGGAGTAAAAATATATAAAGGGAGGCAAAGTTCCGATGTGGAAAGAATGGACACATTGCTCTTTAAACTTCAGGGCGGTACTATCACTTCTCTGCAATTAGATATAGTAAAAAACACAGAAGCAATTCTTACAAAAGATGCTATGCAACTCTACAACTACTCTCTTGCTGGCGTTATAGAAATTGACGATAAGCCCCATTGGATCATCGATTTCGTTCAAAAGCCATATATTGAGCAACCATTGTTTATGGGTAGTTTTTTCATCAATACCGAAACTTATGCCATAACCGAAGTTGAATTTGGATTCAATCTTTCTGATAGAGAAGCGGCAGCGGCAATTTTTATTAAAAAAAAGCCTTTGGGAGTGAGAGTATATCCCGAAGTTGCAACATATAGAGCCAAATACCTTGAACAAGACGGCAAGCTCCATTTCATATATTCCCGCGCAGAAGTAAGGTTTAAACTCGACTGGAGAAGACGATTATTTCATACCTTTTATACGACTATGACAGAAATTGCCGTAACAGACAGAACCGATCAGGAGGTTATCAGAATTACAAACGACGAAAGAATGCGCCCAAACGATGTTTTTATAGAAAAAGTCAGCGCTTTTACCGATAGAGAATTTTGGGGCGATTACAACGTAATAGAACCCGACCAAAGTATTGAAACGGCAATAAGAAGATTGAGCAGAAGGTTGAGATTTAACGAAAGAGAATAACAAAACTATCCGCAATGATAGTATTTGCGTACTAATTCCATCATCTTATTGGGATTGCTTTCCAATTCCTTACGAATATCTTTATCTTCGAATTTCTTTAAATC
>Ga0082212_10008619_pt1 | contig 13287 bp, 10 predicted proteins | sample TergutNt197P3_FD_71548 | JGI IMG/M metagenome (GOLD analysis project Ga0082212, IMG submission 71548) | Neocapritermes taracua P3 segment gut microbial communities from Petit-Saut dam, French Guiana - Nt197 P3 | ecosystem: Host-associated > Arthropoda: Insects > Digestive system > Gut ... | reverse complement strand
TACAACAGACGTTGCGGCAAAAAGGTCTGCCCTGGGAAATTTGTAAAGGTTTTGATGGCGCCGCCACTATTGGCTCATTTTCGCCACTCCTTATAGTTGGAGACGCCATTCAAAACCTTGATTTTCACTTGGATATTGATGGTCGAACCGTCCAGAAAGGGAATACATCAGACATGATTTTTACTGTCGACCGGATTATTGCATACGTCAGTCGTTTTGTTACTTTGAAAACTGGCGACCTGATCTATACAGGAACGCCCGCCGGCGTCGGAAAGGTTGAAATAGGCAATCACCTGCAGGGGTATCTCAATAATCGCAAATTGCTCGACTTTTATGTACGATAGGATTAATTGATAATTACAAATTACAAATTACTAATTACGGATTATGGGCGGAAGGGTTGGTTTTTGATAAGATACATGGTTTTTTTATACGATATAACATGAGAGTAACGTTTTTTATCCTGTTTTTGTACCTGCTTACCCTTGCTGTTGCACAGGCGGACGGTTCGCTTTATGTGCCGAACTCGGCGCTGTCGGAAGGCAAATGGGTAAAAATAAGTGTCAGTGAAACAGGTTTTTACAAACTCACTTATGCGGAACTGAAAAAGATGGGATTTGCGAATCCGGAAAATGTATCGGTTCACGGATATGGGGGCTGGCCGATGGAAGAGGATTTTGCGAAAGCTGCTTACATGGATGATGTGCCTGCCGTCGAAGTATGGCGGGGAAGCGATTATTTATTATTTTACGGAAAAGGACCCGTCAAGTGGACCGCCGACATCAACAGAAGAAAGTTTTCGCACGAAAATAACGCATATTCCACGCTCGGTTATTATTTTGTCACCGATGCGACGGAAACAAGCGAGATGAAATCGGTTTCATGGGACGTGAACGCTACCGTAGGGATTGATACGTTCGACGACTATATGCTGCATGAAAAGGATATCTATTCGATAACAACCATCGGGCGACCCAATAGCGGACGCGAACTGTTCGGTGAAAGCTTCGATTCGGGAGCAAGTCAAAATTTCACCTTCACAACGCCCGGCATTACAAATGATACAGCCAGGATATCCTTTCGCTTTGTAGCCAAAGTCAGAACAGGAACAGGTTTTGTCGGTATGCTTGCCAACGGGACCAAACTCGTGCTTTCCGACAGTAGTATCTATCAAAATACAAGTACCTATGTGGCGGCTGTACCGGTTTCACCCGAAGCCGTCTGGACAGGCGAAAAAACAGAAAAAACAACCCTGAGCCTTTCCTTCAGCCTTTCACAGCAGGTAAGTCATTTAGACTATATCCGCTTTCAAATGAAACGGATACTCCAGCCCTATGGCGCCTGCACCTTTTTTCGTAGTTTCGCTTCCGTAAACAGCGATGCCGAATTTACGGTTAAAAATGCTTCTTCCAACATCCTTGTATTTGACGTTACAGCGGGCGCTCCTGTACAGCGGATCGAAACTTCGCTGAACGGCGGCGACCTGACTTTCTCTATTCCCGCCGAATCCTTTTTGCGCGAGTTTGCCCTGGTAGACATCTCAAAAGACCTCAACACGCCCGGGATTGTCGGCGAAATCAAACCGCAAAACCTGCATGGACTGAGCCAGACCGACATGGTAATCCTTGCTCCTGAAGCATTTGTATCGGAAGCCGGGCGATTGGCCGCATTTCGCCGGTCGAACGATCACCTTTCCGTTGCCGTCGTAACTCCCGAACAGGTATATAACGAATTTTCAAGCGGCACACCCGAAGCGACAGCCATTCGCCGTTTTATGAAAATGTTCTACGACCGGAAAACATCCGATGACGACGCCCCCAAATATTTATTACTGTTCGGCGACGGACGCTACGATAACCGGAAACTTACCGACGTCTGGAAAAATTCATCCGACAACTATATCGTCACCTGGCAGTCAAAAGAAACGTTAAACGACAATTCGTATGTGTCGGACGATTACTTCGGTTTTCTTGTTGACGGTGAAGGCTATAATCCGGTAATGGCGACGGTGTGTTTAGGCATCGGACGCTTTCCGGTCAATACGCTCGCGCAGGCCCAAAATGCAGTCGACAAAGTGATATCCTATACAACCGAATCCAAATCAGGCCCCTGGAAAAATAAAATATGCTTTGTGGCGGACGATGGCAATGCAGGCGATACATTTAACATCATTCACATGAAGCAGGCCAATATGCTGGCGGAATATCTTGAAGAAAACCATCCGGCGTACATCACCTCTAAACTATACTTTGACGCCTTTAAAAAAAGTATGACAGGCGGAAAACCCGCCTATCCGGATATACAAACGAATATCCAGAAGGATTTAAAGGAAGGTGTTCTGATTATCAATTACACGGGACACGGAGACGCCGTTTCGTGGGCTGAAGAAAGAGTAATTACACAATCGGACATCAACAACGCTACCTATCCGAATCTTCCGCTCTGGATTATCGCAGCCTGCGATTTTGCCCCCTTCGACCAGCCCTCCACCTCAGCCGGCGAGGATGTGTTCCTCAATAAGAAAAGCGGCGGTATCGCCATTTTCTCAACTTCGCGCGTGGCATGGAGCGACCCCAATTTCAGGATGAACATGCAATTCACCAAACACCTGTTTGAAAAGAAAAACGGTCGGCACGAGACGCTGGGAGAAGTGATGAAAAATTCAAAAAACGACTGTAGGCTGGAAGGACTGATGAGCTATGTTTTACTGGGCGACCCGTCCATGACATTAACCTATCCGGATGAATACAGCATGGATATTTCCGAAATAAACGGCAAAACCATAACGGAAGAACCGGTCAATTTCAGGGCCTTTGAAAAAATCAGTGTAAAGGGAAAAGTAAATGCAGCCGACGGCGCTCCCCGCGAACAGTTTAACGGCTTGTTATCGGTTACCGTATTCGACGGGCAGCAACAAATCACAACATTGAATAATAACAATACGGATAGCGTACTCACCTATTTCGATTATCCGAACATCATGTATATCGGCAACGATTCGGTAAGGAACGGAGCGTTCAGTTTTTCGTTTACCGTTCCGAAAGACATTTCGTATTCGTGGCATAACGGGAAAATAAGTCTTTATGCAGCCGACAACGCCAATCGGATGGAGGCGAACGGTTCGTATAAAAACTTTACGGTCGGCGGTACGGCAGACAGTTTCGAACCGGACGAAACAGGGCCGGAAATACGCGCCCTTTATTTGAATAATCCGGATTTCACCGATGGTGATAAAGTCAACGCGACCCCTTTATTTACTGCGATTGTATGGGATGAAAGCGGCATCAATGTAGGCGGTAGCAGCATCGGGCACGATGTCATGCTTACGATTGACAATAACCCGGCATTGACCTATTCGCTCAACAGTTACTACCGCACGCATCTTGCCGGCGAAGAAGGCGAAGCGATCATCAAATTCCCGATACCCGAGCTTGAACAGGGACGTCATACGGCAGCATTTAAAGTGTGGGATATCCATAATAATTCAAGTTCGCAAACATTTAGCTTTGTCGTAACCGACAATTATAAACCCTCCATCGTTGAGCTGATAGCCAGCCCGACGCCCGCATCCGGATTTGTAGACTTTATGATCTCGCACGACCTGCCCGAATCGAAAGTCAGGGTTGAGATACAAGTCTTTGACCTGAATGGCAGGATTCAGTGGAAATATTCGGAATCCGGAGCATCCGAACTGTTCGATTCCTACCGGATCAGATGGGACTTAACGAATGGAGCGGGCGCCCGCCTGCCTGCCGGCGTATATGTTTACCGCGCGACAGTCAGCAGTAATCAGTCGCAGGAAGTTTCAAAGTCAAAGAAATTAATCATCCTTACACAATAAAGTCACGAAAACATAGTTTATGATTGTACGTACTTTTTTAAAAAAAAACATGAATATGAATATTAATTGCATGAAATTATGTAAAATAATGCTATTGACAGGAATATGCCTCGCATCAGCGATGCGGATAAAAGCGGAGGATGACGAAAAAAACCGATTCAGTCCGATAAATACTGCGATACCGTCCCTCTCCATCGCGCCGGATGCACGTGGCGGAGGTATGGGCGATAATGGCGCTTCCACGCTTCCCGACATAGCATCCCAATACTGGAATCCTTCCAAATATGCGTTTATGGAAAGTAAAGCCGGCGTTGGTTTATCTTATACTCCCTGGATGCGTAAGATTGTCAATGACGTGGCGTTGGCCTATTTATCGGGATACTATAAGTTGGGACAAAACGACCGGCACGCGCTTGGCGCCTCGCTCCGGTATTTTACGCTGGGCGAAATACCGCTATTCACGATCGGTGGCGAACAGTATATGAACCTGAACCCCTACGAAATGGCGGTCGACATGAGTTACAGTATCAAGCTGACGGAAGGCTTTTCGCTGGGTGTAGCCATGCGTTATATACGGTCGGATATGGGAGCGGATGTGGATTATGAACTGCGTCCCGGCAATGCGGTTGCAGCCGATTTAAGCGGATATGGCGAAAAATACATCTATGTCGGGAATAGCGAAGCCCTGTGGAGCAGCGGTTTCAATATCTCCAACATGGGTAACAAAGTTTCGTACGACGGCGGCGCAACCAACCAGTTTCTTCCTACCAACCTCCGGCTTGGTACCGGATTATTGATGCCGTTAGACGAATATAATCAACTCGGCATCTATTTAGACCTCAACAAATACTTGGTTCCCACGAAGCCTATCCGTTTTGAGGGCGAGAGTGATGATGAATTTGAAAAAAGGGATGATGCGTATAATAATACACCCTTTGTCAAGGGGATGATCAAGTCGTTCAGCGATGCGCCGGGCGGCTTCAACGAAGAGTTGAAGGAAATCAACATCTCCATTGCAGCCGAATATAACTACAACAGCCAGTTCTTTGTCCGGGGCGGTTATTTTTATGAAAACCAGATGAAGGGAAACCGCCAGTATTTCTCCGTAGGAGCAGGTTTCCGGATGACTGTCTTTCAGCTGGACGCCGCCTACCTGATCAGTACCGTACCCAGTAACCCGCTTGATCAGACGCTTCGCTTCACGCTATCGTTCGATATGGATGGCTTAAGGAATTTATTCAAGTAAACCCATGATGCGCATCGGTTTCGGTTACGACGTACACCCTTTCGCGGAAGGACGCGAACTCTGGCTCGGTGGAATCCATATTGAACATCCGAATGGCCTTAGGGGGCACAGTGATGCAGATGTGTTGATACATGCTCTTTGCGACGCACTGCTTGGCGCAGCGAATCTTCGAGATATCGGTTTTCATTTCCCGGATACATCGGACGAATATAAAAATATCGACAGCAAACGGCTTTTACAGGAAACGATGCGGATGCTCCGCGGAGCAGGCTATGAACTTGGAAATATGGATGCTACCATCGTAGCCGAACAGCCAAAACTGAATCCGTACATACCGGAAATGCAAAAAACGCTTGCCGGCGTAATGAATGTTCCGGTTGATGCCATTTCACTCAAAGCCACTACCACCGAAAAACTTGGTTTTACAGGTCGCGAAGAGGGCATAGCGGCGTACGCAATTGCATTGCTAAGCAATGCAATTGCTTAATTACTAATTACAAATTACAAATTACTATCTAAGGGGATGAAAGATAATGACTGGAAAGACCGGCTTGGGATGGTATATTCGACAAATCCCGATTTTAAATATCAAACAGGCGATGTTGAAGAACCGGAAACGTTGCCGGTAACTAAGCAGCGTCTGCGTGTATCGCTTGACAGGAAAAACCGGAAAGGGAAAGAAGTGACACTTGTTACCGGATTCATCGGAAAAAACGAAGACCTGAATACGCTGGGTAAATACCTGAAAGTTAAATGCGGCGTGGGCGGCTCTGTAAAAGACGGCGAAATAATCATACAGGGCGATGTGCGGCAGAAAGTCACCGAACTGCTTGCCAAAGAAGGATATAGAGTTTAGAGCATGCTTACACTCTACAGCGCATCCGCAGGAACGGGAAAAACGCATACATTGACAGGCCAATACCTGACATTGCTATTCAAGGGGAAGGAACGGCACAAGCATATTCTGGCGGTAACATTTACGAATAAGGCGACCGCCGAAATGAAAAGCCGTATCATCGAGGAACTTTTTAAACTCGCTGATCATCAACTGTCGGCTTATACAGCGCTCCTCTCGGAAAATGGTAAAAAAACGGAAGCACAAATACGCGAACAGGCAAAAAGCATCCTGCAAACCATCCTGCACGATTATTCCGCCTTTCATATCAGTACGATTGACCGCTTTTTTCAGCAAACGCTTCGCGCTTTTACCCGCGAGATAGGATTGCAGGGAAATTATCAGGTTGAAATGGAAATAGATATGATGCTGGAAAAAGCGGTCGACAATATGCTTGCGGAACTTGAGAAAAGTGAAAACGAAACGCTGATGGGTTGGCTGCTACAATTTATGGAAGCTAACATTGAAGAAGGAAGCGGATGGAATATTCGTCGCCCTATCATAACGCTAAGCAAACAGCTCTTTCAGGAAACATACAAATTAAATAGTGACCAAATTCAGAAAGACATCAATCAAAAACAGACGCTTTCCAACTACCGCAATTCGCTTTACCAAATCATCCTGTCGTCCCGAAAAACGGCAAAGTCGCTGGGCGAACAGGGTATCCTGCTGATGCACCAGCACGAGATGCAGCCTGCCGATTTCATAAATGCAAGCCGTTCGCCTTTTTATTTTTTCAAAAAACTTGCCGAAGGGGGGATGGATGCGCCTGCCGCTTCTTTTCGCAAGCTTGTCGACAATGTCGAAGGTTATCTTTCAAAAAAGGCTTCTCCCCAATTGCAACAGGCAGCCGAACGAATTTACGAAAACGGAATGAACAAACTGATACAGCGCGTCGTTTCCTTTTTTGACCAGCTGACCGCCTACTATACGGCAAGCGAAATAGTTAAAAATTTCTACGCGCTGGGTATCCTGACGGACTTGTCGCAGCACATCGCCAGGTGGCGCGAAGACAATAACAGGATGTTAATAGCTGATACGACCGAACTTCTATACAAGATAATCGACGGTAGCGAAATACCTTTTATATACGAAAAAACAGGCGTTCGCATCGAACATTACATGATTGATGAGTTTCAGGATACAAGCGCCATGCAATGGTCGAATTTCCGGCCGCTACTGAAAGACAGCCTCGACAGCGGACGCAGTAACCTGATCGTCGGCGACGTGAAACAAAGCATCTACCGTTTTCGCAACTCGGACTGGAAACTGCTTGACCTGCAGGTGAAAACTGATTTCGAAAAGCAGGTAAACGAAATAACGCTTGACGTCAACTGGCGTAGCTGCCGCCATATTGTTCAGTTCAACAACATGCTGTTCGAATCCATACCAAATATCCTGCAACAGGCTTACAACGAAGAAATTGAAGCGTCATCCCTATCGACCGGAGAACAGGAATGTTTCCGGACAACTATAGTTTCCGCCTATAAAAATACCTGCCAGCAAGTTGCGCCGCCCAATATGCAGAAGGACGGGCATGTCAGTATTCAGTTTCTTGCAGACAATGAAGAACAATCCTGGGAAGAACAAAGCATGCAGCAACTGCCGAAAATACTGGAACAGTTACAGGATAAAGGATATGACTTATGCGACATGGCCATCCTGACACGAACCGGTTCGGAAGGCTTGTCGGTAGCCGAAACGCTGCTGAACTACAAGGAAACACACCCCGACTCCCCGTATAAATACGACATTATTTCAGAAGATACGCTAACGGTTGGCGCCTCCCTGTCGGTACGCTGGTTCATTGCGATGATCCGGCAGCTGAACCGGCCGGACAATGAAAATTACCGCGAGATGGCACAAATGACGTATGCAATGCTGAAAATGAAAAAACAGCCGTTGCATCACAGTCATGTCGAATCCGAAAACATTCAATCACTCAACCGGTTCATCCGGCCTTTTCAGCCGGAAATCATCACAAAACTCAAACAACTGTCACACCGTTCGCTTTACGAGTTGGCGGAAGGCCTGTTCCAGCTTTTTGAAACCGATTTTCCGGAAAACGAACTTGTATATATTCAAACATTTTTCGATCTGATAGCAGAATTTACAGCTGCCGAAACCGGCGATACGGGACGGTTCCTCGCTTGGTGGGATGAAAACGGATACAAAAAGAAGATTATTACGCCCGATTCACAGAATGCAATACGTATCATGACTGTCCATAAATCGAAAGGGCTTGGCTTCAAGGTGGTTATCATTCCATTTGCCGACTGGAGCATAGACCAGAAAAACGCAATCCTTTGGTGTCGTCCAGCCCAAAAGCCCTTTGATGCAATGGGACTGGTACCTGTCAGTTATACGAAAGCATTGAAAAACACCATTTTTGCGTCCGATTACTTTACTGAAAAGCTACATGCCCATGTTGATAACCTGAATGTATTGTATGTTGCATTTACGCGCGCCAAAGAAGAACTGATTGTCATGGCGCCGCGAGCGAAAACACAGGCAGTCTCTATCGCAAGCCTTCTTTGGAACGGACTGCTAACCGACCAACAATTCACGCTAAATACGGAAAGCGGCCTGTACGAGCGCGGCGACTCCTGTAGAGACGCGTTGCAACGCGTCTCTACGGTGTTCAATGCACAAAGTTCAATCATCGAATATCCTGTAGAACGTCTTTACTCCCTTTCACCCGACAACCGGATGTTACTCAGGCTTCGTCATCAGGGCGAATTTTTGGGCGATGAAAAACGTAAATACGGTCTGCTGATGCATGATATTTTAAGCGGCATCAAAAAACGGGAAGATATTACGCATGCCCTGACCGAAAAATATGTATCAGGTGAAATCAGCAGTGAGGAAGTCGCCATGCTCGAAGAAAAACTGTACCCGTTAACCGTTGAAAACGAAGTCCGTAACTGGTTTGACGGTTCGATGCAGGTCATGAACGAGACGGATATTTTATTCGGCAGGGGACAGTCGGCGCGTCCCGACCGGATCATGATCGACCCGAATAACAGCGTCATCGTTGTGGATTACAAATTCGGCGACCAAAAAGAAACATTTCACCAGCGTCAGCTAGCGCAATATATTTCATTGATTCGCGCAATGGGTTATCAGCAAGTAACCGGATATCTATGGTATATCACCCTTCACGAAATAGAAAAATACAGGGATTTCTAAAAATCCGCTTCTTTTTTTAATAAAATTTTTGCATTAATCGAAATTATTGTACTTTTGCCGTACATAAGAAGAGATGAGCCGAGTCAAGAGAATAAAAGTGCATAGCGAAGGAACAGGTATCCTTCTGACAGTATTTGCGGTATTATTTATCGTAAACGTTTCGCTGTTCTATCTAAAAGAGAACAAAATACTTTTTTATAGTATTTTAACAGTATCCGTTTTTTTATACCTTATCCTGTATAATTTCTTCCGTTGTCCGCCCAGGCGATTTCCTTCCGAACCCGAAGATCTGGTAATTGCGCCTGCCGACGGCAAGATTGTCGCCATCGAGGAAGTAATTGAAAATGAATATTTTCATGATAAACGAATACAAATATCCATCTTCATGTCGCTTTTCAATGTCCACGCAAACTGGTTTCCTGTAAACGGTACGGTCGAACATGTATCGCACCGGAAAGGGCGCTTCCAGTCGGCCTTCCTGCCAAAGAGCAGTACGGAAAACGAACGGTCGACGATTGCGATCCGAACGCATAACGGTTTGGTAGTGCTAACGCGCCAGATAGCCGGCGCAGTGGCGCGACGGATTGTTACCTATGCCAAAGAGCACGACCTGTGTGATGTGGACGAGCAGATGGGATTCATCAAATTCGGTTCGCGGGTCGACACCTTTCTTCCGGTCGGAACTGAAATTCTGGTAACAATGAAACAGAAAGTTACCGGTAATCAAACACCCATCGCCCGACTAAGCAGTAGTCTGCAACCAGCGGATGATTCACAGGAGGAGCAGGAAAATCAGGAAAAGCAGGGAAATTGGACAAGCTCTCTTTTTGATTAATGAAAAATCCGGCGCGACATATTCCGAATATCCTTACAGGTATAAGCCTCACATTCGGGTTTTACGCTGCCATTCTGGGAATTAGCGGTAATTATTTCGGAGCGATGTGCGCCATATTAATGGCAGCCGTTTTCGACTTTTCGGATGGTTTCGCCGCCCGCCTGTTAAAAGCCTATTCCGATGTTGGGAAAGAATTGGATTCGCTGGCCGATATGGTCAGTTTTGGCGTTGCGCCCGGTATGATGCTGTTCAGTTTCCTTGATAAAATCTTACACAGTCTTTCGTGGAATGATTCGGTTGCATGTAAATGTTTACTTCTTTCCGCTTTTGTCATCCCCGTTTTTTCAGCCATCCGGTTAGCTAAGTTTAACACCGACGACCGCCAGAAAACTTCCTTCATCGGCTTCCCCGTCCCCGCCCATGCCATCTTATGGTCATCGCTCATCGCCGTCCTTGCTTCCGACATACATGCAAGTTATTGCCTCCTCCCTCAATTGTCCGAATCATTAGTGTCCATCAAACCGGAAATATTACTGTTCGTCCTGTCTATTGCGGCATTAGCCACCTCATACCTCCTGATATCACAAATCCCCATGTTCTCATTAAAAACAACATCCTTTTCCTGGAAAGCCAACAAATTGATCTATATCCTGCTCGCTTCGACCCTCATCTTCATCCTCCTGTTCGGCATCCTTGGCATCACGCTTGCCATTCTGCTTTACATCCTGTTTAGCATCCTGTCATTGTGCTCGCCGTAGCGTCAAAAAATAAAAAAATAAAATATTTTCCTGAAAAAATGTTGTCATTTTGAAAAATATATCATACTTTTGACGCTCGAAAAACATGTTAATGCTGTTAATTGAGAAAAATAATGGCGGTACGAAAAACACTTTTTATTCTCTTTTTAGTTTTTCCCTTATCCATACAGGGAGAAATATACGCTGTGCTTGTAGGCATTTCTGAATATGCTTCGGGGAACAATCTGACATACTGTCACCGCGACGCCATTGACATGTACACCATGCTGAAAGACTGTACCACACCTGATAAAATAGTACTCCTGACTGACCGGCAGGCAAAACTCGATAGCATCGTCTTTTACACAAAAAAATTATTCCGGCAGGCGCAGCCGGACGACATGGTACTGTTTTTCTTTTCCGGACATGGAAATAAAAACGTCTTTTTCGCTTACGACAAATCGCTATATTTTAGCGCCTTGCAAACCATTTTCAAACAAACCAAAGCCCGGCGCAAGCTGATTTTTGCCGATGCGTGTTTTGCCGGAACCTTGCGCCAGTCGGGCGATCAAACCGCATCAACTTCAGGCAAATCGAGCGCCGGAACGAATGTGCTGCTGTTCCTGTCGACACGCTCCAACCAGCATGCACAGGAGAACATTACATTAGAAAACGGTATATTCACCCATTTCTTAGTAGCCGGTTTGAAGGGCGACGCCGACGCCAATAAAGATGGCTATATAACTGCCATCGAACTTTTTAATTTCGTTTACCCGAAAGTAAGGGAACGGACGAACAGCACGCAAATTCCTGTCATGTGGGGAAATTTTGACAGAAACATGATTGTTCTCAAACTGAATAGTAATTAATTATAAATACAATGAACACGCACAGGTACATCTATTTCAATTCACGCGACATATTATTCAGAATTGCGCTGTCGCAAATCGTCTGGTTTTCAGCCGACAAGAACTACACCATGCTACAATTGACGAACGGGCAAAAACTCGTCTTCACGTTTTCGCTGCAAAAGATGGAACAGTATCTTTCCGAAAAATTAACTGAAGACGCCAAAATATTCGCCCGTATTGGGAAATCATACATCATCAACCTCAACTATATCTATCAAATTGACATCGTCAAACAGAAGCTGCACTTGTTTGATCCGGCTACCTCAAAAACTTTTATCCTGAATGTATCGAAAGAAGCGTTGAGGAATTTACGTGAATTTATTAAAAAAACACAATTATAAATGGAAAAGAACGAAGTAATTATTGGACGCGAAGTTGGAAGGGATGATTATTTGATTGAAAAACAATACACTTTAGTCGGACGAAAACACGCCCGCATCATCCGGGAACCCGATGGAATATATATCGAAGACCTTGATTCGTCAAACGGCACTTTTGTAAACGGTGTCTCTGTCAGTAAAAAAAAGATAGACACTTCCGACAAAATCACGCTCGGCGGGGTCGATTATTATGCGTTGTATCTTGAAAAAGCATTGAATCGATTGTCAATGACCGACAAGGAATTTCAGACTAATTTCATAAAATTGAAGCAGGTGTATGAAAACTTTCAGATTGAAAGCAACCGACTAAATACCAAAGGACAGGAAGATATGATGACAAAACGATTTTTGCCCACAACAATTTCAGGAATTTTTACGGGTATCATTACGTTACTTGCCGGTAATAATTTAACTGAAAAACTATTTATCGCAATTATCGGTGGAATATTATCTGTCGCTGTCTTTTTAGTCGCCAATAAAATGGCAAGTAAAAGCGCCAAAAAAATGCGGGATCAATTAGCCCTGCTTGATAAAAACTTTGAACTGGACTATATCTGTCCGGATTGCCGGATAAGTTTCAAAGGCAGATCATGGGAATATCTTAAAAGAGGTGGAAAATGTCCCGTCTGTAAGCGGGAATTTTGCGTTAATTAGCGATAATGATAAAAAACAGAAATAATATGAAAAAAGCAATTTACTTATTTGTGTATGGATGTTTATTTTTCACATCTTGTACTACTCATAGAGGAGTGGCAGAAGCGTTTGGTTTTGAAAATAATTTTTCATCGTTTTGTTTTTTTTCACTTTGGTATTGGTTCATTTTCATTGCAATTCCGTGGATTATAGGCGTTATGATTCACGGAGGCGGAGAAATTACCAAGACACAAAAACATTATGATAATAGCGGCAGTTTTATGGGCGAAACTAAGGTAGGAACAGGAGAATATTATGATGATGATAAAGAAGGCATTCGTTCAGTTTCTAATATTTGTTTTATCGCAATACCATTATTGTATTTTTGGATTTCGTTAAATTCTGCAGATGGTTTTTCAAATCCTGTTAAACTTTCATCATATGGTAATTTAAATGTTTTTCTACATATTATAGTTCCTATACTACCCTTTTTCATTGGTTTGTTGATAAATAAGTTGTTTGATCAATCCTTATCTGTGATACGTTATTGGATTTCTCTCATTGCAAGTATTATTGTCGGTGGTTGTTTTTTAATTCGATTTATAATGTTTTTGTTTGCA
>Ga0082212_10008618_pt1 | contig 13287 bp, 14 predicted proteins | sample TergutNt197P3_FD_71548 | JGI IMG/M metagenome (GOLD analysis project Ga0082212, IMG submission 71548) | Neocapritermes taracua P3 segment gut microbial communities from Petit-Saut dam, French Guiana - Nt197 P3 | ecosystem: Host-associated > Arthropoda: Insects > Digestive system > Gut ... | reverse complement strand
GCGAGGATAAGGGCCAGCGCCAGCGTGAGGGATAGAAACCGTGCTTTCATCTGAATTTACCTCCGTTCAAAATAGGGTGTAAAACAAGTATAGCACCCTCTTCTAAAAAAGTGGTGGGCAAGTTGCCCACTTTTCAAAAAAAATTTTTTGATATACTGCGCCTGCGGGTGAGCGCGTCGCAGGGGAAAACGATGGATGAAGCGATTGAGAATTTGCGGGAAGCTGTGGAGCTTTTATTAAAATAATCCTCATTTGCCGTACGGTTCGATCGTTTGGATCGTCCCGTCGGCGTTGTAGTTCAGCTCCGTGAACTTCACGCAGCGTTTATGGTTCACGCCGGACAGCGAGCTGTCGTGGTAGAACAGATACCACTTGCCCTTGAACTCCACGATGGAGTGGTGCGTCGTCCACCCGATCACCGGCTCCAGTATCCTGCCCTTGTACGTAAACGGCCCAGCCGGGCTTTTGCTTGTGGCGTAGACAAGGTAATGCGTGTCTCCGGTCGAATAGGACAGGTAATATTCCCCGTTATACTTGTGCATCCACGGCCCCTCGAAGTACCGCCTGTCCGTGTCGCCCGCGGTCAAAGGGACGCCGTTTTCGTCCAGGATCGTGATCTCCTTCGGGGCATGTTTGAACGTCAGCATATCGCCGCTCATTTCCGCGACGAACGGGCCCAGCGCGGGCTGGCCGCCGGAGGGGCTGTCCGTGCCCGCGTCCGGGTCGAACGAGCCGGTCTGCCACTTTTCAAGCTGCCCGCCCCAGAGGCCGCCGAAGTACATATACGCCCTGCCGTCGTCGTCTATCAGCACGGCGGGGTCGATGCTGAAACTGCCGGGGATGCACTCGGGCTCCGGCGCGAACGGCCCGGCCGGGTTTTTGCCGGTCGCCACGCCGATGCGGAAAACGCCCTGCTTGTCCTTCGCGGGGAAGTACAGATAGTAAGTGCCGTTCTTATAGGCGGCGTCGGGGGCCCACATCTGCCCGCTGACCCAGGGGACGTCCCGCATGTGCAGGGCCTGGCCATGGTCCACGACAGGCGCGCCGATATCGTCCATGGACAGGATGTGGTAATCCTCCATCTGATACTGGTCGCCGCCGTCGTCGTCCGGCACATTGAGGTCCACGTCATGGGAAGGGTAGATGTACAGCTTGTCCTCAAAGACATGCGCCGAGGGGTCCGCGGTATAGATATGCGTGACCAGCGGGGTGTTGGGCTTTGAATTTTCCATTTTGGTACGCCTCCGTTTATTGTGTATTTTTACGCTAATGCGGTGTTCTTCAATATTTCCTCAACATAAACATCAACGGACAATCCTTTTTTACCCGCCGTCACCATCGCCTTATTGAAAATCTCCGGCGATAATTTGACTATGAAAGAACTGACGCTTGGCTGTTTGTCGGCTTCAACGCAATATTCCAAATACTCGTCCACGGCATGATGAAAATCTGCCGTCAGCGAATTTACACTATCTCCCTCGAATGAGATCGATTCTGGAATGCCGAGAACTTTCCCATGAAATACACCATCTTCCTCAGAGAAAATCACGCTCCCAACATAATCCTTGTAATGCAATTGATTGGTCATAACAATCCCCTTTCGGTTAAATCCCTGATAAGATTTGAAAGCTGATACGGCAGCAATGTATTGCGCGGATGCGGTTTGTGAATGCGGATGTAATCTTTGTTGTCGTTCACAAATGTTACACGGGAGCCGCCTGTTTTGCCGCCTGTTCTTTCAGTATATCCACAATGACGCAGGAGCGTCACGACTTCTTGAAAAGAAAAATCTTTTGGGTGGCTCAAGATACGTTCGGTCAATTTGTCTTTTTGGCTCAAATGATCAACTCCTTTGTGCTGTGATGTGAGCGCGTCCCCATTGCCAGTGTTCTTTACAGGTATTATACCACTCCTATTCTATAAATGACAAGACCATTTTTTCGCACCCTTTGGCCCCGGCTGGCCGAACATTTTCCTTGCAATCTTCACAGCAAGTCATATAATTTGTTTGCTGGCATGTGCGAAAAATGGCTTGAATGCGGGGGTGGGTTGTGGTATGCTGACGGTGTGCGGGATGGAAGAGACGTGGCGCGTAGTTTTTTATATTTTACGTTGTGGAGCCAGAACTGCGTTCGCCCAAAAGAAGCGCACAATGCTTATGTTATAAAGGAGATATGAAAATGAACATTAAACAAGAGGATATATGGAACATTACTACGGCTCAAAACTATGATACTCCCGGCAAAGGCATGTTTTCTTCTGAAATTATAGAACCGACTGTTAATCGTCTCGCGGAACTTGCAGCCGGAGGACGAACACTTGAGTTTGCTATTGGTACAGGACGGATTGCAATTCCTCTTGTTCAACGGGGTATTTCGGTTACAGGAATTGAACTGTCAAAACCGATGATTGACCAGCTCAGGAAAAAAATTGACGAATCTTCTTTGCCTGTTGTTCATGGAGATATGAAAAATGCTGTTGCTCCCGGTAATTATACATTGGTTTATCTTGTATACAATACTATTTCCAATCTTTTGACTCAGGAAGAGCAAATTGCATGTTTTAAGAACGCTGCACGCCATCTTACAACCAGCGGACGTTTTGTAATAGAACTTTGGATACCGGAACTCAGAAAGTTGCCGCCTGGTCAAGAAGCTGTTGTCTTCCGCAGTATACCGGGAAGTATAGGCGTAGATACTTATGATGTTGTTAAGCAGCAAATCATATCACACCATTTCCGATTCGATGAAAATGGAAATATCAATTTATTCAGAACTCCGCATCGTTATATTTGGCCGGCTGAACTTGACTTAATGGCACAATTAGCTGGCTTCACATTAGAGAGTAGAAATGCGGATTGGGCTGGTTCAATATTCACAGAAAACTCAACTTCTCATGTATCTATATATAAGTTAAAGGACTAATTTCAAATGTATGTCATCCGCAAACTGACACACGCGAATAATTCCCAGCGGCGGGCAGGGCTTTGATGTCCTACCCGCCGCCGTCAATTTTGGGTCAACGCCCCGATCCTTTTCAAAAGATGACGCTACGCCCGTTAAGAAGGCAAGCTGGCCACAACGCGCGAAAGCGTTCGGCCAGCCGGGAAGAACTAAAAACACCTAAAATACAGCAAGCACTAAATCGAGTGACCGCGCTCAAGAAAGACCCTTACGGTAAAAACCTGTACCCTGTACAACCTAAACCCCCGTATAACCCAGGGAAGGGCCTGGGGAACCGCAGGTTCCCCAGTGGGAGGTCTGGAGGAGACCTCCTCCAGAATTCGCCTGTAAACTAAAGAAACCAACAGCCGGACGGGCAAACGGTAAAAACCTCTACCTAAACAGGCATTGCACCCTTCCCCAAAACCCTATTCTCCACATCCTCCTCAAACTGGCGCGTGTACAGCTCATAATAATGCCCCCGCGCTTTCAGCAATTCCTTGTGCGTCCCGCGCTCGATGATCTTGCCGTCATGGACCACAAGGATCACATCGGCGGTGCGCACCGTAGACAGACGGTGGGCGATCACAAAGCTCGTGCGGCCTTTCAGCAGGTGCGCGATGGCGTTCTGGATCAGCATTTCCGTTTCCGTGTCGATGGAGCTGGTGGCCTCGTCCAACACAAAGATGCGCGGGTCGGCCAACACCGCGCGGGCAAACGAAATTAGTTGCTTCTCGCCCGTACTCAGGCGGTCGCCGCCCTCCCCGACGGACGCGTCATAGCCGCCGTCCAGCTTCTCAATGACCCGGTCCGCCGACACCAGACGCGCGGCGGCCTCCACTTCCTCATCCGTGGCCTCCAAGCGCCCGTAGCGGATGTTTTCTCGCACGGAGCCGGAAAACAGATGTGGGCTTTGCAGGACATACCCCAGCGCGCTGTGCAGCCAGAGCTGGCTGCGCTCGCGGGCGTCGCGCCCGTCGATCAGCACGGCGCCTTCCGTCGGCTCGTAAAAGCGGCACACAAGGTTGACCAGCGTGGACTTGCCCGCGCCCGTCTCGCCGACGATGGCCACATACGACCCGGCGGGCACGGTCAGGCTGAAATGCTCCAGCACGTTTTCCTTGCCGTCGGGGTACATGAACGTCACGTCGCGGAACTCGATATCGCCCGTGATCGGCTCCCAATTTTCGCGCCGGGGCTCGAAGTTGTCACCGTATTTCTCGATGACCTCCGGCGTGTCGGTGATGTCCGGCTCGCGCTCCAGCAGGACGGTGATGCGTTCGACGTTGGCTTGGGTGGACACAAAATCGGTCATGATGCGCGCGATGTTGTGGACCGGCTCAAAAAAGCCGCCCGCGTATTGGATGAATACCGCCAATAAGCCCAGCTCCATGCCGCCGATCAGGACCTCACGCCCGCCCGCGCCCAGCACGAACGCCGTGGCCAGCCCGCCGACGAACATCACCAGCGGCAGGAAGACCGAGCGCAGCAGGATGGCGCGCGTGCCCTCGCGTTTGGCGTCGCGGGTGACGGCGCGGAACTCCTCGCCGCTTTGCCGTTCGGTCACCAAGACTTTTGTCGTGCGCGCGCCGGTGATGCCCTCGTTCATCGCGCCGGTCATCTGGGAATTGAGCTTGCGTATCCTGCGGTTGACCGTCAGCATTTTGCGCTGGAACACGAACGTCAGCAGCGCCAGCGGCGGCATGGTCGCGCAGACGATCAGCGCCAGGTGCCAGTCGCACAGCAGCATGGAGATCACCGCCCCAATGCAGTAGATCACCGACCAGCTAAAATCCACCAAGCCCCACGCGACCAATTCCCCGATGCGCGTGGTGTCCGAGTGCGTCCGGGACATCATCGTGCCGACGGGGGTCTGGTTGTAGTACGAAAAGCTGAGCTTTTGCAGGTGCGTGAAGACCGCCTCGCACAGCGAGCGCGTGACGCCCACCTCAGCGTTCAGGGCCGTTGCGATAAAGAGCCGCACGTTGACGCCCTGCATAATGACCAGCGCGCCGACCAGCGCGAGGAAGGGCCACACGCCCTCGCTGGTCCGCGGCGTGATAAAATTGGTGATGGCGTAGCCCAGCAGCAGCGGGTGCGAGATATCAATGGCCGCCACCAGCGTCATCCACGCCGCGCACCGCAGCAGCAATTTCTTCTGCGGCCGGATAAACGGCCACATCTTCGCCCAAACCTTCAGCGAGAGGGATTTTGTGTATTCCTGTTCGTCGTGATACATTGTGTCGATCCAATCCTTTTTGAGTTACATTCGTTAGCTTTCGTCCATTTCCGCCTGCAAATCGAAAATCCTGCGGTAGCTCCCCTGACGCGCCATCAGCTCGGCGTGGGAGCCAAGCTCCTCGACCGCGCCGTCGCGCAGGACCAAAATCTCGTCGGCCTGCATCAGGGTGGACGCGCGGTGGGAGATGATGATCACGGCGGCGTCGCGCGTGCGCCGGCGCAGGGCGGCGCGGATTTTCGCGTCCGTCTCCGTGTCCACGGCGGACAGGCTGTCGTCGAAAATCAGGATCGGCGCGCCCGATACCAGCATCCGGGCCATCGCCACGCGCTGCTTCTGGCCGCCGGACAGCGTCACGCCGCGCTCGCCGACCAGCGTCTCATAGCCGTCGGCAAAGCCGGTGATGGCGTCGTCCACGCACGCGTCGCGGGCCGCGGCGCGAAGCTCGTCCAGCGCGGCGGCGGGCCGGGTCGCCCCGATGTTCTCCCGCAGGGTCTTTGAGAACAAAAACGGCTCTTGCAGGCACAGCCCCACATGGCGGCGCAGGTGGCCGCGCGCGATCTTGCGGATGTCCACGCCGTCGACGGTGATGCGCCCGCTTTCGTTGTCTTCGGGCAAGTCGTACAAACGGCACAGCAGATGCACCAGCGTGGACTTGCCGGAGCCTGTGCCGCCCAAGATCGCCAAGGTTTTGCCGGGTTTCAGCGTAAACGACACATCGCGCAGGACCTCCGTGTCGCCGTAGGAGAAGCTGACGCGGTCAAACGCGACATGCCCGCGGATATCCGGGGTCTGGGCGTCCGGCGGGTCGCGCTCCGGCTCGGCGGCCAGAATCTCGCGGATGCGCCCGGCGGAGACGGTGGTTTTGGAGATTTCGGCAATGACGCGCCCCAGCTGGCGCACGGGCCAGATCATCATATTGCAGTAGGTGAAGAACGCGAAAAACGTGCCCGGCGTCAGCAAGCCGCGTTCGCACAGGAAGACGCCCGCCGCGATGACCGCCGTCAATTGCAGGCCGGACAGCAGGTCGCCCAGCCCCCAAAACGTGCCCAGCATTTTGCCGATGTGGCCCCAAAGGCCCGTGTAGGCTTGCACCTTTTCGGAAAAACGGTCCGTCTCGTAGCGCTCGCGCCCGAAGGCGCGGACCACGCGCACGCCGGTGTAGTTCTCCTGCGAGGCGGCCTGCATGGCCCCCTCGGCCTCGTCGGCCCTGGCGAACTGTTTGGCGATGCGCCGGAAATAGATCAGCGAAAACAGTACGATCAACGGGATCAGCGACAGCGAAACCAGCGTCATCACCGTGTCCATCGAGAACATGACCGCCAGCGAAACACCAAAAATGGCGGCGATGCGGATCAATTCGATCAAGTGGTTGTGGAGGAAGCCGCGGATGGTGTCCACGTCGGAGGTGCAGCGCTGGATGACGTCGCCCGTCTGGCACGCCACATGCCACTCGTAGGGCAGGGCCTGGATGTGCCCGTAGCACTCGTCGCGCAGGCGTTTGGCCAGAAATTCGGAAATTTCCAGCCCAAAATAGCGGCTCAGGCCGCCGAATAAGTGGCACAGCAAGGCCGCCCCGGCCACGGCCAGCACGCAAACCCACAGATTGCCGCGCAGCACGGCCACGCCGCCCAGCGCGCCGATCAGCCGGGCCAGCGCGGCGGGCCTGCTGACGGCCTCCAGCCCGATCACGGAGTCGATGGTCACGCGGATGATCTGGGGCGCGAGGAATTGAAAAGCCACCGCCAGCAGCGTCGCGGCCAGGCAGACGCCAAAACGGAAGCCGCGCCCTTTTGAGGCCGCCAGCAACAGGGCAAAGCGGCCCTTGGTCCAAGGCAAGTTCATTGTAACAGTCTCCAAATTATGTAAGGGTGTTGGGTTTCCCGCAAACGTCAAGAGGGGCGAACACAGTCCGCCCCTCTGTGAGCGGCAACCCTTATTCAGCCGATATCACATAGCTGTACACAGGCTGTCCGCCGCGCAGGAGCGTGACCTCCGCGAGCGGGCAGCAGCGGCCCATCAGTTCGCTTACGGCGGCGGCGTCCTCCTCGGAAACATCCTCGCCGTAGAACACGGTGATATACGAAGGCTCTTTTTTGGCCATTTCCTCGCCAAGGCGCGTCAGCGTTTGAAGTATGGCCTTATGCGTATACAGCAGGCGTCCGTCCAGCAGGGCCATATAGTCGCCCTGCTCGATGTCCGCGCCGTCGTAGGAGCTGTCGCGCGCGGCGTAGGTGATGTGCCCGGTGGCGACCACGCTCATCGCGCTCAGCATGGCCTCGCGGTTTTCCTTCGGCTCCAGGGCCTCGTCAAAAGCCAGCAGCGCGGCGATGCCCTGCGGCACGGAGCGGCTGGGCAGTACGCATATCTCTTTTGGCGTCAGCGGCGCGCACTGTTCGGCGGCCATGATGATGTTCTTGTTGTTCGGCAGGACAAAGACAAACTCCGACGGCGTGGCGTTCACGGCGCGCAGGATGTCCTCGGTGGACGGGTTCATGGTTTGTCCGCCGGACACGATGGAGCCGACGCCCAGGTCGCGCATCACGGCTTCAATGCCGCCGCCGGAGCAGACGCTGACGAAACCGTAGCGGGCCTCCGGTTCGGCGATCGCGGCGTCAGCCGGGCCGGCGTTCTGGGAAGCGTCCTGACGGACAACAGTCTCGGTGTGCTGGTTGCGCATGTTCTCGATCTTGACGCTGATCAGCGGGCCGTATTCCAGCGCGGCCTCGATGGCCTTGCCGGGGTTGTTGGTGTGGACGTGGACCTTGATGATCGTCTCGTCGTCGACGAACACAAGGCTGTCGCCCAGCGACTCCAGCAGGGCGCGCAATTTGATCGGGTCGCGCCTAGCGGCTTCCGGCTTGCGGTCGACCATAAACTCGGTGCAGTAGGCAAAGCGGATGTCCTCGGCGGTGTACTCGGAGAAATCCGCCGCCGCCTTCGGCGCGCCCGCGCCCGCTTCGGTGACGGTCACGGCGCTGCCTTGCAGCGCGGCCAGCATCCCGTCCAAGATGATGCAGTAACCCTTGCCGCCCGCGTCAATGACGCCGGCCTTTTTCAGCACGGGGTTCTGCTCGATGGTTTCTTCCAGCGCCTTTTCGGCGGCTTTGATCGTACGTTCCAATACAAACTCCAGCGCGGCGTTTTCCAGCGCGGCTTCCTTGGCGCGCTGCGCGGACACGCGCGAAACGGTGAGGATCGTGCCCTCGGCGGGCTTCATCACGGCGCGGTAGGCCGCGTCGACGCCGTCGGACAGGGCCAGCGCGAAATCCGCGCCGTCCAGGGTGTCCAGCGACCTGACATGGCGGGAAAACCCGCGGAACAACAGCGACAAAATCACGCCCGAGTTGCCGCGCGCGCCGCGCAGTAAGCCCCCCGCCACCTGATCGGCCACGGCGCCCACGCCCTCGTCGCGCGTATTGTTGCGCAGTTCCGCGGCGGCGGTGTTCATGGTCAGCGACATGTTGATGCCGGTGTCGCCGTCGGGGACCGGGAACACGTTCAGCTCGTTGACGGCCTGCTTCGCGTTCTCAATGGCGGCGGCGCTGGAGAGGAACATCGCCTTGAACTGCGCGCCGGTGATGGATTGGATCATAGCCGTCCTCCTCCCGTCACGCGTTCGTGGTCATCACGGAGTCCACGTAGATATCCACGGAGCCTGCGGAAACACCGGTCAGCTTTTCGACGATATAGCGCACCTCGCTGATGATGGCCTCGCACAGCGCGGGCATGTTCACGCCCATCTCCACGACGATGTGCAGCTCGATGTTGACTTGCCTGGCCCCCTCGGGAAACGTGACCTTGACGCCCTTTGCCAGGTTGTCGCGCCGCAGCAGGCGCACAAAGCCGTCGGTGGCGTTGCGGGAAGCCATGCCCTTCACGAACAGGCAATGGGTCGCGGCGTAGCCGCTGATGGTGGTAAAGACCTCGGGCAGGATAAACACATGGCCCTTCTCCGTTTTGATCCTCATATCCCCTGGCCGCCTTTCTGTCCGTACTGCCGCTTGTACCGGGCATATTCCTGTACAGTATATACGGTTTGGGGAAGAAATACAAGTGAAATTTTCATGGGTCTGCGATCAAGCGCGGCATACTGCTCACCGACCCCCAGCGCAGGGGTATCTGGTGGCTGGAGTAGGATATTATAAGGCTTCCAGCACTTTCAATTCCGGCGTCCATTTCGACATTCCGTCAAAATCCCGGTCGTCGTGCAGCAGAAACAGGTTGTGTTCCATCGCTGTAAGCGCGATTAAAGCGTCTATGCCGCCGCGGATCGTGACGCCATGCCGCCGTAACCTGTAATGCAGCAACGCCGCTTTTTCAAAGGTCGCAAGCGTTTCCGGCAAAAAGTATATGGCCTGAGTGGACAAGTATCCGCGCAGCTGCTCCCATTCCCGCTCGTCCCGCGCGCCCTGCAAGGTTTCCTGATAGGTGTACGCAGAGAAACCATAGGGGATACCGCGCGATATGACCTTTTCAAACAAGTCGGTCTTGAAGCCGTCTTGCCCTTTCAGGTAGCTGATCAGAACGGAGGTGTCAACTAAAATCATGAAAAACGTCCTTCCCGCGCGGCCTTATAGTCGTAACCGTCGGCAAACTGTATCTTGCCGCGCAAGTCCGAAATGTCTCGGCGTTCCCGCAATGTTACATACTCCTCGAGAGCGGCGTTCACAACATCTTTTTTGCTCTTAAAGCTGGATAACGCAAGGGCTTTTTGCATCAAACCGTCGTCGATCACAATATTGGTACGCATGGGTAACATCCTCCCCAGTTATTTATACACATCGACATACACATTATAACGCACATCGGTGTATTTGTCAATCCGGTAATTCTTCTTTCATGCGTCTGCCATGCACAGACAGGCAGAAAAACTTGACGATCAAAAGTCGTGTAACAGCCAGTCTAAGGCGTTCAATTGCTTGATCCCATTATGTGACGCCACCGGGTCCTCGTCAAGCGTCAATAAAAATTTCGGGTTATGATCGGTTATGCTGTCGAGCGGCGCAAGTTCCCGCGCAAGAGTATGGGCGTCACGGACGGTCAGCGCGGCCTGATAGTATTCCACGCCGTTTTCGCCGGTTGCGATGAAATCCACCTCCGCGTTCCCGACTTTCCCGATCCGCACATCATAACCGCGCCGCAGCAATTCAAGATAAACTACGTTCTCCAGAGCGCGTCCCATATCCGCTTTTTGAGAGCCGAGCAGATAATACCTGAGCCCGATATCCGCAATGTAATATTTTTCTCCGGTTTTCAAGTATTGCTTGCCTTTGACGTCATAGCGCCCGGTTTTATAAAGGATAAAGCTGTCGCAAAGCGCGGCAAGATATCCTTCCACCGTATGGACCGCGATTTTTCGCCCGCCGGAATTCAATGTGTCGGCGATTTTTTTTGCGCTGCACAAATTGCCGATGTTGTCAAACATGAACCGTATGACGCTTTCCAACGCGGAAACATCAGCGATCCTCCTTCGTTTTACCACGTCTTTCAGTACGACAGATGCGTATATGCCGTCTAAATACGCCCGGATATCTTTCGGCTTATTGAGTTCCAAGGTATACGGGAAAGAGCTGTTGACCAAATAGCTTTGATATTTTCTGGCTAGATCGGTCTTGTCCGGGAACGCCGATACATATTCCGCAAAGGACAAAGGCAGCATCTTGACTTCCACATACCTTCCTGACAGAAGCGTTGCCAGTTCACCGGACAGCAGATAAGCGTTGGAGCCGGTTATATAAACGTCACAGTTTTTTTTGATAAAGAGGCTGTCTACCGTACGCTGCCATTCATCAACGTGTTGTATCTCGTCTAAAAAAATGTAGTTCATCTGATTGGGCAGCAGCCGGTCTTTGATATAGGTATATAACGCTTTGCGGTTCATCAAATCCTCGAACTCGGCGTCCTCAAAGTTGATGGAAATGATTTGCTCTTCATTCACGCCGCTTTCCAGCAGTTCATTGCGGAACAAATCCAGCAATGTGGACTTCCCGCATCGGCGAATACCCGTAACGACCTTAATAAGCTGCTTATCACGAAAACTGGTGAGCTGATTAAGATACCCTGCTCTTGTGATCATAAAGAATCCCTCCACGCTGAGTATAACACAAAGCATTGTATCAATCAATAAGTTTTAGCAGTGCAATGCCAATTTATTTGCAAGCCACGATTTTATAGCAATCAAATTCGTTTTTTGGCTTGGTGGTCGTTGCTTGACGAGCTGTTCTTTATGTACCTAAACGAACTGTAACGGACGCCTTTTTTGGAAGGGCGTCCATACCCCGCAAAAAAACGCTTGCATTTCCTGTTCACCTGTGGTATCATACTAAAGCGATTTTTTATGGGCCCCGGACGTCTGGGGCCGCAGGTGAAAGAGGTGAACACCCAATGAAGGACGGTATCCATCCGAACTATGAAAGCACCACCATCCGCTGCGCGTGCGGCGAGATCATCGAAACCGGCTCCACCCGGAAGGACATCCGCGTGGAAATCTGCTCGAAGTGCCATCCCTTTTTCACCGGCAAGCAGAAGCTGGTCGATTCCGGCGGACGGGTCGACCGGTTCAACAAAAAGTTCGGCATTGCCACAAAGGAATAACCAAACGGCCCGCGCCGGGACAACCTCCCCGCGCGGGTGTATTCTATTTTTTGGGAGGCATATACCATGCTTAAAATCAACCCCGAAGAGATCACCGCAAACGTCTTTGACCAGATCGGACAGCAGTGGATGCTGATCACCGCCGGGGAGCCGGACGGCGAGGCGTTCAACACCATGACGGCCAGCTGGGGCGGCCTCGGCGTGATGTGGGGCGCGCCGGCCGCGTTCTGCGTCGTGCGCCCCCAGCGTCATACGTTCGGCTTTATGGAAAAAGCCGCGCGGTATACCTTGAGCTTTTACCCCGAAGCCTGCCGCGACGCGCTGAACCTGTGCGGCACGCGCAGCGGGCGGGATACCGACAAGCCCGCCGAGACGGGGCTGCGGCCCGTGCAGTTGGAGCCCGGCGTCTGGACCTTTGAGCAAGCGGAGCTTACAATCGTGTGCCGCAAGCTGTACGCGGACTTCCTGAAGGAAGACCTCTTCCTCGACCCCGCCATATCCGCCAAATGGTACGCCGCCAAGGATTACCACAAACTTTACATCGGCGGCGTCGAGGCGGTCTATCGGAACGCCTGATGTACCGGCTCCCGGCCAAACCCGCGCAAGCGGAATTCACCGAACGCAAGAGCCGGTTCATCGGCCACATCACGCCCGTGTCCACGGAACAGCAGGCGCTTGATTTCCTGCGCGAAGTGCGCGCGCGGTACAAGGACGCGTCGCATAACGTGTACGCCTACCATGTCCGGGACGGCGGCCTGTGCCGCCACAGCGACGACGGGGAGCCGTCCGGGACGGCGGGTCTGCCGCTGCTGGAGGTGTTTACCAAGCAGGGGGTCTGCGACTTCTGCTGTGTGGCCACGCGATATTTTGGCGGTATCATGCTGGGCGCGGGCGGGCTGGTCCGCGCCTACGCCCGTTGCGGCGCCGCCGCGCTGGAAGCGTCGGGCCTGGCCGAAATGCGGCTGTACGCCCAAGGGTCGCTGGTGTGTTCGTATGCGCAATACGAGCCGCTGCGCCGCCTGCTGGAAGACGCCGGTGCGGCGGTCACGGATGCGGAGTTCACCGAAGCGGTGACGGTGCGCTTTTCCGTCCCCGGCGGGGATTGGGACGCGCTGTGCGCGGCGGTGTCGGCGCACAGCGCGGGTACGGCGGCGTGTCGCCGCGGGGCCGACGCTATGGTTGCCAAGCCAATAAGAATATGATATAATCTCCCCTAGAATGTCAAGAAACGAGTGATCCTACCTTGCGTCAGGTCGAAGGCCGCCGCGCGGTCGCGGAGGCGTTGCGGGCGGGGCATCCGCCGGACAAGCTGTATGTTTTGAAAGGCGCGGAGGGGCTCGGCCCCTTGCTGGGGCAGGCGCGTGAAAAAGGCGCGGTGATCGTGGAATGCGACCGCCGCCGCTTGGACGCCATGGCGCAGACGGCCAGCCATCAAGGCGTGATCGGGCTGTTCTCTCCGGTCGCCTACGCGGAGCTGGACGACCTGTTTGGCTTGGCGGCAGAGCGCGG
>Ga0082212_10008617_pt1 | contig 13288 bp, 11 predicted proteins | sample TergutNt197P3_FD_71548 | JGI IMG/M metagenome (GOLD analysis project Ga0082212, IMG submission 71548) | Neocapritermes taracua P3 segment gut microbial communities from Petit-Saut dam, French Guiana - Nt197 P3 | ecosystem: Host-associated > Arthropoda: Insects > Digestive system > Gut ... | reverse complement strand
CAATTTGCAAAAAAATTCTGATTGCGCTGGAAGGTGATATTTGGGTAAAAAGTACACCGGATCAGGGTGCGTGTTTTTTCTTTGAACTGGAAGCCGATTTGGGCGAATCCCTTAAAAAGTCAGGCAAGTACAAATCAGCACCGGATACGGAAACTGCTGAGAATAATGTTCACAACTGGGACAACTATACAATTCTTTTGGCGGACGATGTGGAAATTAACAGGGAAATAATAGAGATAACCCTTGGTGAAACCGGCGCTGCCATTGTTAGTGTGGAAAACGGGAAAGAAGCTGTTGATAGATTTTCGTCGGACAAGGATAAGTTTGATTTAATTTTAATGGACGTACAAATGCCGGTTATGGACGGGCTTTCCGCAACAAAAGCAATTCGTGCAATGGACGATCCGCGTGCCAAACAAATCCCGATAATTGCAATGACTGCAAATGCATTTAAGGAAGATATTGATATTTGTATAGAAACAGGAATGAATGCGCATATTGCAAAACCCATAGACATAGATGAATTTTTTAAAATACTGGCAGGTTACCTGGGAGCGGAAAAAAAATGAGTAAAAAAGTTTTAATGATTAACGGGAGTTTCAGGAAAAAGAATACATACAATATTTTGGTTCAGGTTGCGCAGATTTTAAAAAAACATGATATTGAATCGGAAATACTTAATTTGTTTGATTATGAAATTAATGATTGTACCGGTTGCGATGAAGTATGTATCCAGCAGGGCGCTTGTCATATTAAAGACGGAATGAGCGAAATTATTCAAAAGATAATGGAAAGCGACGGCCTGGTACTAAGCTCGCCTGTTTATTTATTCGGAGTAACTTCCAGATTCAAGACCTTTGCCGACAGGTTAAACGTATGGTTCCATAAGCCGGAACCAGCGGGTAAACCGGTTCTTTTTGCCGTAACAACAACGGTAACCGGAATAAAGGAAACAATCCATTTCTTTGATCAATTTGCAACAGGATTCGGAGCCCGAAAAGGAGGTTATATTGCAAGGGTTCATAAAACCCTTAATGTTCCGGTAGAAGAAAAAGAAGTTTCTGCATTTTTATCCCTGCTCCAAACAGCCCCTGAAAATTACAAACCTTCGATGAACGAAATAGTTATTTTTGAAGTGTTAAAAGTTCTGGCGCTTAAATCAAACGGCGCAGACAGGCAATTCTGGGAAGAAAAAAAGTGGCTGGATAAAGTTTATTACTATGACTGCAAAATGGGCATTGGCAAAAAGCTGTTTTCCAGAATGATGTTTAAAATATTGTCTAATGCGATGAAGTAAATTAACATCCTGAGGCTTTTTCAAAACTTCAGTTTTTGAAAAAGCTACCTTAGATTTTGGGGAAAAACCGGCTTATTTGCCGGTTTTTCAAAAGCCATTTTTCAAAACTAACAGAGTTTTGAAAATGGCTATTCTAATCTTTTCTTTGATAATTCAAAATATTCTTTATTAATTTCAATTCCTATGAATAGCCTATTGCCGGTTTTTTGACATGCCTGTCCTGTGGTCCCGCTGCCGCAGAATGGATCAAGCACAACATCATTTTCTTTGGTGGATGATAATACTATTCGTTCCAGCAATGCAAGCGGCTTTTGCGTTGGATGCTTTCCAAACAATTTTTCGTTATTTTTCGGAGTTGGAATTGACCACACTGATCTCATTTGAGTTTTTTCTTTTTTCAGCTTGTCTTCGGGGAAAAGACCGTTTTTCATCTGTTCATAGTTAAAAGTGTGTTTTTCTTTTTTTTCTTTACAGGCCCAGATTAAGGTTTCATGCGAGGCTGTAAAAAATCTGCAGCTTAGGTTCGGGGCGGCATTGGGCTTAAACCAGCTGATATCATTTAATATATGGAAATTATTTTTCTGTAATAAAAATCCGCAGATATAAATACTATGGTATGTGCCGCTTATCCAGATGGTGCCGCTTGGTTTTAATACCCGTTTGCAGGACTTTATCCACAGATCATGAAATTCCAGGTCGTTGTCAAATCCGTTGCTTTTATCCCATTTTCCCTTATTTACACTTGCCATTGTTCCGTTTTTACAGGTAAAACCGTTGTTGGATAATAAATACGGAGGATCGGAGAATATCATGTCAATCGAATTTTCAGGCAGCAATGGAAGGATTTTAAGGCAATCATCATTAAATAAAACGATATTTTTAATTTTTTTGTATTGGATTATTGACTTTGGAATTTTCAAATTAAGGACTTTTTCACTCGTCATGTTATTTATCTTATCATATACAATCTGGTATTATTAGCTATGGATCAAAGTAAAAAGGCGATATTTCTTGATATTGACGGAACACTTATCACTGCGAATGACGGTCCTTTTGAAGAAGATATTCGGGAGATAGAAGCGGCAAAAAACCACGGACACATGATTTTCTTCAGCACTGGACGCAGTTATGCCTTTGTTCCCGGGATCCTGAAAGAAGCCTTCTGGGTAGACGGTTTTGTCTGCGGGGCAGGCGCTCATGTGCTGGCAGCAGATAAAAACAGACAATTTATTACCCTTCATCATAAATGGATAGCTCCTGAGCTGCTGCCGGTAATCTGTGAACTGTATCTTCGTATCGGGAAATGGTGCACCCTGGAAGGTGAAACCGAAGTGTATGAGATTATTCGTGAAAGGGGTTATAATACAATTAAAAACAAGGATGATTTTATCAACCGCTATCCGGAGGCAATTATCACCAAAATCACCACAGAAGGTTATATGACAGAAGAAGAAAGGGCTGTGCTTCAGGATCATTTTTACCTGTACCCTCAGGATGAATATTCAGAGGGAATAATAAAAGGAGAAAGTAAATCAAATGGGATGAAGATCATCCTTGATTCGATTGGCATTTCACGGGAAAATACAATTGCAATTGGGGATAGTGAAAACGATCTGGACATAATACGTTTTGCCGGAATTGGAGTGGCCATGGGAAATGCCTGCAGTAAACTCAAGGAAGCAGCTTCCGCTGTTACTCTTGAATGCGGCCGGGGCGGAGTTGCAAAGGCATTACAGGAATGGGCTCAGTAGTGCGTTTGCTGAGTTATTTTTTCTTGACTTTATAGAAAAAGATGTTATAATGATATAATTACTGAGGCTTTTTCAAAACTAACAGAGTTTTGAAAATGGATAAACTGAGGAGGTTTTAAATGGCCATCTCTTTGATGAGAATTGATGACAGGCTGATTCACGGACAGGTTGTTCTTGGATGGACCAAAATGCTCAATGCCACAGTAATTGTGGTTCCTGATGATGCTGCAGCCGCAGACAGGATGCAGGTAACAATGATGAAAGCCGCCACGCCGATCGGGGTACGTTCTTCAATTGTCAGTATTGCCGACGGAGCAGCTCTCCTTAAAGATCCAAAACTCAATAAGGAAAAAGTTATAGTTGTTGTACGGGGGCCGGGATCTGCTGTGGCCTTAATAAATGCCGGGGTGGATATTAAAAAAATTACCATTGGAAACATGCGCGGGGAAACCGGAAAGAAAAGAGTCTCCAAAGAAGTCGCTGTTAACGAAGAAGAGTGGAATCATTTTAAAACACTCGACAGCAAAGGAATTGACCTTGTTGTGCAATGGCTTCCCGGCGGGGATACAAAAAATTTAAATGACACCCTTAAAAAGCAGGATTTTAAAAATTTGTAAATAAAATTTTTTTATTAGGAGGAAATGTATGGTAGCATTTCTTGTCGCTTTCGTAACCGGGTTTGCCTATTTTGGGCGGCGTTTTATGGGAGATTTGTACCTGGAACGGCCTATTATTATAGGTCCTGTTGTGGGTCTTATCTGCGGGGACGTACAAACCGGTTTGATTGTCGGCGGTACCATGGAATTAATTTTCATGGGCGCTGCTGATATCGGAGGTTCAGTCCCTTCCAACTATGCAGTTGGAAGCGCTCTTGGTACCTACTTTGCTATTGCATCCAGGCTGAGCATTGAACAAGCACTGGCAATTGCAATTCCTGCGGCTCTTCTGGGTTCGTTCTTTGAGCTTTTTGCCAAAACCATCGGTGTGTTCTTTGTAAACGCAGCGGAAAAAATGGCGGAAAAAGCCAACATTAAAGGTATAGCTGCATTAACGCACCTTGGGAATCTTGCTCATGCGCTGGCCTACGCCCTGCCTGTATTCATTGCAGTGCAGATTGGTGCGGATATGGTCAGCGGTTTTATGGCTGGTGTTCCCGCATGGCTTAATCTTGGTATTACCCTTGCAGGGAAAACGCTTCCTGCCCTGGGCTTTGCCTTGCTGTTAAGCTCCCTGGCGACCAACAAGCTTCTGCCTTTCTTCTTTATTGGTTTTGTCATTACGGTTTATACCGCCACCGGTGTTGTGGGAACTGCAATTCTTGCGGTTCTGGTTGCCATTGTACTGATGACCTTCCGTTCCGATATCAGTTCGGACGATGCCGACAGTTCATCCGGGGGTGATGCAGTAACATCTAAATCTGTCCTTTCACCTGGTGATGTAAAAACACTGTACTGGCGTTCATTTGCCATTCAGTCGGCATTTAGTTTTGACCGTATGCAGGCCATGGGCTTTACCTGGGCCATGCTCCCGATCCTCAAGAGGGAATACGGAAATAACGAAACGGGACTTGCAGATGCGTTAAAAAGAAACCTTGCATTCTTTAATACCTTCCCCTGGCTTTCCAGTTCACCGACGGTTCTTGCAACAGAAATGGAAATTAAAAAAGCAAGAGGAGAAAAAATTGACGGACAGGCCATTCAGGGTCTTAAGTCTGCCCTTATGGGTCCCCTTGCCGGCATTGGCGATTCGATGTTCCACGGAACAGCGCGCCCCATCATGGGCGGTATTTGCGCCAGTCTTGCACTGACCGGAAATGTTTCTGCTCCCTTTATTTTCTTTTTTACACTTCTTGCGCTTCACCTGGTTGTACGCTGGTGGGTCATGAAACAAAGTATAACCATGGGTGACAGGATGTTCTCCGTATTCGCTTCCAGTTCTTTCAGGAACTTTATGGAAGGCGCCATGATCACCGGTCTTATGTCTGCCGGTGCGCTGGTTGCTACCTGGCTGAACTTTGGTACTCCCCTTAGCTATGTAAAAGACGGTGCGACAATATCTTTGCAGAATATGTTTAATGGCATATTCCCCAAGATTCTGCCTCTCGGTCTGACCATGCTTGTGTTCTTCTTTGTAAGGAAGGGTGTAAAAACTACCTACATCATGCTCGGCATTATTATCGGCAGTATCATCCTTGGTGCACTGAGGATTCTTGGCTAGAAAAAAAGCGAGGTACAAAATGGCATTGCCGGACTATATTATAAATGCATCGTCGCGGAAAACTCATCCTTATCATATGTGGGATGGAATTTGCAGTATCGAAAGTAACCTGAAAACCATCAGGGATACATACGAAAAAGATGATATTTCGGCAATTGCCAAAGAACTTGCCGGTAAAGAAAGAATTTACTTTATCGGCTGCGGAACATCGTTATACAACGGCATGGCGGCCCAGTTTATCTTTAACCGCATTGCGGGAATGGATGTATCGGCCGTCTATGCCCTTGAATTTACCGAGTTCCCTCCGTTGAATCTGCAGAAGAGCGCCGTTATCGGGGTTTCCCATACAGGGGGAACCGCTTCGGTAATCGGCGCCCTTAATGCGGCAAAAGCCGGCGGCGCCTATACCGTTGGTATAACTGATGTGGAAGGTTCAGCTATCTGCGCTGCCGTTGATGCTGTGCTGCCCTCTTATGGCGGCAGAGAACCTGCACTGCCTAAAACCCGCAGTTACCTTGCTGCGTTAATGAAAATATATTACCTTGCCGCAGCGGTTGCCCGCAGCAAGGGAAAGAACTGCGATGATTTTTCTGATGAGCTCCGGAAGATCCCTGAAAAAACAGGGGCATTTATTAAGAAAATAGAAGAGCCAATGAAGGCCATGGCAGCGAATGGATATAAGGCAATTTACGTTTTTGGCTCGGGCTTTAACCAGGGATCGGTGTACGAAGCAGCGTTGAAACTCCAGGAGACCGCCCAGATTATCAGCGTTCCCTTTGAGCTGGAAGAAGGAATGCACGGCCCCTGGGTAACGATGAACAAGGGAGATCTTGTAACGGTTCTGCATTTTGACGGACTATACCAAAATAAATCACTTGAACTAATCAAATCGTTAAGTCATATCGGCGTTGATCTTTTTGTCATTGGCAATATCCCATCGTTTAACGAAAAGGTTAAACACTTTTTCCTGATTGAAGAAAAAGAAATAATGACTCCGTTTTACACGGTTCTGCCTTTCTATCAGCTGGCTTATTTTTCCGCATTAAAGAAAGGCAACAACCCGGACTTTATGCGCTTTGAAGATGAACCCTATCTTGCTACACGTCTGAGTTTGCCGCGCTAGTTTTACACTGTTTCCCAGCGGCCATCTGCTGCGGCCGAGCTAAGGCAGGCATGTACCAAAACCTGGGATTTTAACGCTTCCTCAAAGGTTGGGGTTCCCGAAAAATGATTAAGTCCCGCAGTCCAGTTGGCGATATTTTTAATGGCGGCGGCATGTCCGTCAATAAAAGCTCCCATGCTCTGGCGTGCATCGGGAAGAAGCGGCAGCAGTTCGCTTTCCCGTTTGCCGGGTTTACCGGCGCTTAACACCTGCGCCCCTTTACCGGCTTCGTTCAGCGTAAGCTTATTGAACCGTTCGCCATGGAGCAAAAGAGTCCCACCTGTACCGAATACTTCAAAAAGGCTTTCCCCCAGAGAAGAGGCGCTGACTCTGGAACATTCCAGAATACCCGGAACATTATTTTCTGTTTCAAGATCGGCTTTCAGGTACTCATCGGTATTGTTGGGAACCGATGTTCCTTTTTCTGTTTTGCGGGTTTTATGCACAGTACGGGAAATTGCGCGAAGCCGCTTTATATCGCCCAAAAAATAACGGGTCAGATCCAAAATATGAATTCCAAGATCCATCACCACACCGCCGCCGCTTTGGGCAAGATCCTGCCGCCATGACATTAGTTTACCGGCGCTTAAATAGGAGCTGTGAAAATGACTTGCCCGGAAATGGATCGGTTGTCCGATAGCGCCTTCTTCAATTAAATCCTTCATCCTGTTAATCATGGGGCGGAAACGCATGGTAAGGGCGCATTGATTGGGCAGTTTTGTTTGTTTTGCCAGGAGGCATAGTTTTTCCGCTTCGGAACGTTCATGGCTTAATGGTTTTTCACAATAAACCGCTTTTCCCGCTTTTAATCCCGCTTCTGCCGCTGTAAAATGCAGGTTATTTGGGGTACAGATGTCCAGCACTTTTACTTCTGTGTCGGCAATCATTTCTTCTATTGAAGAGTATATTTTTTCGAAAGGTAAATCTGTACAGGCTTCGGGCCGCCGGGTTAAAACCGCATGGGGTTTTGCGTTAACACCGCCCTCTTGTAAAGTCATATTTGCCTGCATGGCCGCCAGATGAGTCCGGCCAATTGTTCCAAAACCAATGAGGCCAAAACCTATTAATTGATTCATGTTTATTCTCCGTACTTGTGATACTAACGGAAATGTTAAAAAACGGTGAGCACGTCCTTTAACTCGGGAAATTGTTCCAAAAGCTGTTCCTTTGCTTTTTGGTTATGCTCGTCGTTACCGTCCAGATTGGCACTTCGCCGTATAAGCGGCTGGACTCCGTGAGAGATCATGGCTTCCGCAATTTCACATACCAGGGATTCCATAATCATAACGCCGAGAATAGTCGAAGTAGGCGCCATATTATAATCCCTTCCCGGTACAGGAACAATGGCGTCTCCGCTTGGTCCGCAGGTATCCAGCACCATATCACAGAGCTCGAAGAGTTTTTTTCCGCTTTTTTCCCGGGAACTAACGCTCTTGCTGTGATTCAAGTTGGTCAGCGCCACAGTAAAGATTCCCGTTTTCCGGGCCAGCTCTGCCATTTGTACCGTTACCGGGTTACGCCCCGAATTGGATACGATGATCAGGGCATCGCAGCTCCTGACCCTGTGTGTGGCAAGTACAACTTCCGCCACACCGTCCAGCCGTTCCATCAGGGTGGATTTTTTCATTGCAAGGTCTACGGTAAGTTCGTGGGGTATAATTGCCCTGGCCTGGATAAGCCCTCCGGCTCTGGAATAAACCTCTTCGGCAAGCATGTGCGAATGGCCTGTTCCAAAAACATACAGCAATCCGCCTTTCTCCAGCCGTGATGCTATTTCTCCGGCAGCCTTTGAAATGGCATCCATCTGTGTGTTTTTAATTTTTTCCAGACACCCGGTTATTTGTTTGTAATATTCCAGCGCTAACATGGCGTTCTCCCGGATTTTTATATTTTCTCTGAAGCTACACCAATTACCTGTGCTGTTTGTGTATCCAATACCCGTAACCGTAATCTGCGGAGATCCCCTCTGCCGTCGATTTTTCCGGTAATAATTACACTGGCGCCGATGAATTTTCCGATTTTTACGGCAGATGCATCGTCTACTTCACCGTTAATTTGTAAATTCTGTTCCTGCCTTAATAAATTCAGCTGGGATCTGTCACAAATTATATACCCATCCCTGACTAAAATAAATTCCAGTTCATCGGCAATATAATTTGTAATTGAACTGTCCTGGGCAGTGATATAGATAATCGCAATCGCAGAATTTTTTGACACTCTTTTCATTGCGTCTTTTGCTGCTCTTACCAGTGCATCTTCAATTCCGATATTCCGGTTCTTTTCTATTACTTTTCCTGTTGCTGCAAATTCACTTGGATCCGGATATCGATGAAACACTAATTCTGTCCAGGTAACGTCAACCACATCAACATCATCGCCGTATTCTTTTTTTGCTACTTTTAATAATTCGATATAGGCGGCTTCACTGATTTGTTTATTGTCATAACGGTAACCGGGAACACCCCGGGCAAAAAATTTTATTTCTACGGTGCCGATAACAGCTGATTTTTCTGTCTTCTTTATTGGTCTGTACGGATTTTTTGCGTTGGGCGGAGGAAGTTCCCCGCAGGAAAATAAAATCCCTATTAATATAAATAAAACCATTGCTGCAATAATTTTTTTCATAAAACCGCCTTTCGGTTATTTGTGCACATTGTCAATTACTGGGTGTTCTTCCCGCCGCTCTTTTTAAAGGCAAGGCCTTCAGAGCCTTTGTCGGCGCTTATGTTGTCACCTTCTTTTAGTTTTCCTGCAATAATTGCCTTGGCAAGAGGATTTTCCAGATCGGATTGTATTACACGCTTTAAAGGCCGTGCGCCGAAGAGAGGATCATAACCGCGTTCTGCAAGGTAGGTTTTTGCTCCGGCAGAAAGGGTAAGGGTAATCTTTCTTTCAGCAAGGCGTTCTTCCAGCCGGGTAAGCTGTATGTCGACAATTTTGGCGATTTCTTTTTTTCCAAGACGGTTAAAGATCACCGTTTCGTCAATCCGATTAAGAAATTCCGGGCGGAAACTTTGCTTTAACAGTTCTTTCAGTGCTTTGCGTATGTCCTCGTCTTTTTCCGCTCCAAGGATTAAATCCGAACCAAGGTTGCTTGTCATAATGATGATTACATTTTTAAAATCGACAACCCTGCCCTGTCCGTCGGTAAGACGGCCATCGTCGAGGATCTGAAGAAATACATTGAATATTTCCTGATGGGCTTTTTCTATTTCGTCAAAAAGGATAACCGAATAGGGACGATGGCGCACGGCTTCGGTAAGCTGGCCGCCCTGCTCATAGCCCACATAACCGGGCGGCGCGCCAATAAGGCGGCTTACGGAGTGTTTTTCTCCGTACTCGCTCATGTCAATTCGTGTAAGCGCTTTTTCGTCGTTGAATAAAAAATCGGCGAGTGTTTTTGCCAGCTCTGTTTTTCCGACGCCGGTGGGGCCCAAAAAGAGAAAGCTTCCCAGAGGTTTGGCGGCATCGGAAAGACCGGCCTTATTCCGCCTTATTGCGTCCCCGACAACGGAAACGGCAGCATCCTGACCAACCACGCGCTGTTCCAGCACTTTTTCCAGATCCAGGTACTTCTGTAATTCCCCCGTCATCATCTTTGATACAGGAATACCTGTCCAGGCGCTGACAACGCGGGCAATGTCTTCTTCGCTTACCTCTTCACGCAGCAGTGCAGAAGATCCTGCATCCCGCTTTTTTCCCATCTGGTCGGTTAAGGTTTTAAGTTTTTTCTGGGCTTCCGGAATTTTGCCGTGTTTTACTTCGGCTGCTTTGGAAAGATTTCCTTCCCTTTCCCAGCGTGTTTCTTCTATTTTTAGTTCTTCTATCTGCTGTTTAATTTCGCGGATTTTCTGAATATCCTTTTTTTCTCCTTCCCAGCGTGCGTTCATTGCATCGCGTTCGGATTTAACAGCGGCAATTTCTTTTTCCAGTTTGCCAAGCCTGTCTTTGGAGGCAGCATCTTCCTCGCGGGTAAGAGCCTGTTTTTCTATGGAAAGCTGGAGCAGCTTTCGTTCCAGTTTGTCCAGTTCGGTAGGCCGCGAATCCAGTTCCATTTTCAGACGGCTTGCCGCTTCGTCTACCAGGTCGATTGCTTTATCGGGAAGGAAACGGCTGGTAATGTAGCGATCCGACAAGGTTGCCGCCGCTACAAGCGCTTCGTCTTTAATCCGCACACCATGGTGAACCTCATAACGTTCCTGAAGACCGCGGAGTATTGCAACAGTATCCTCTACACTCGGTTCGGCGGTATAGACTTGCTGGAACCGACGTTCCAGGGCGGCGTCTTTTTCTATGTGTTTGCGGTATTCATCCAGCGTAGTAGCGCCGATACAGCGCAGTTCACCGCGGGCTAGCGCCGGTTTCAGCAGGTTCGATGCATCGGTGGCGCCTTCGGCGGCGCCTGCTCCGACCAGGGCGTGGAGTTCGTCGATAAAAAGGATGATTCTTCCGTCGGAGGCAAGTATCTCGTGAATGACAGCTTTTAGCCGTTCTTCGAATTCACCGCGGAACTTTGCCCCGGCTACCAGTGAGCCCAGATCCAGGGCAAGAAGCTTCTTTCCCTTAAGCCCTTCCGGCACATCGCCTGCAACAATGCGGCGGGCAAGTCCTTCTGCAATAGCTGTCTTTCCAACACCGGGCTCCCCAATAAGGACAGGGTTGTTTTTTGTCCGCCGGGAAAGAACCTGCATTACCCTGCGGATTTCTTCGTCACGGCCGATTACGGGGTCCAGTTTTTCCTGACGCGCCAAAGCGGTAAGATCCCTGCAGTATTTTTCCAATACCTGGTATTTTTCTTCGGGATTCTGATCTGTTACCCGCTGGTTTCCACGGATTGCTTTTAATGCGCTGAGAATGGCTAATTTATTTACCCCGGCGCGTTTTAAAATATCCCCGGTTTTACCGCTGGATTCGGCAATGGCCAAAAGCAAGTGTTCTGTGGAAATAAAATCATCTTTTAAAGTTTTTGCCTCTCCTTCCGCTTTTGCAATAATCTTTCCTGCTGCGGAAGAAAAATAAAGCTGCGCTGCTTCTCCGTAAATTTTATTAACTGAAGCTACGAGCATATCGGTTTCCTGCAGCAGGTGTGCAGGATTCGCCCCAATCCGTTCTATTATAGGGCATACTATGCCGTCTTCCTGTTCCAGAAGAGCCTTAAGAAGATGTTCTGTTTCTATTTGGGAATGATCATTACGCTGGGCAATATTTGTTGCGTTATTCAGTGCTTCCTGGGCTTTAATGGTATACTTTTCCAGATCCATTTTTGTTTTAGCCGAACAGTTGTGCGGCTTCCTCCAAATCAGAACATTGATGCCAGACCGTTGCAAGTGTTGCCGGCGGCGGTTCTGCTAAATCCTTTATAAATACGGATGGAATTCCTGCACTTGCAAGTCCTAAAAGACCGGCAGGGGAATCTTCAAAGCCAACACATTCATTTCCTGCTACCCCAAGCTTTTTGGCTGCAAGAAGAAAAATGTCCGGCGCAGGTTTGCCGTTTTGCACTTCATTACCGCAGGCAAAAACTTTAAAACGATCCAGAATGCCGGCCCGTCCCAGTTTCCATTGCGCCCGTTCGCTGTATGCCGAGGTGGCTAAAGCCAGGGGAACACCTAGCACTTTCAGTTTATCCAGTAAAACCAGTAGTCCTTTTTTATGAGGAAGGCCGGTTGTTTCAGCTTTTGTTTCTTCTTCTTTTACAACTGCTTCCCATATTTCGTCGTATGGATAATCAGCGCCGTACTGTTTTTTATAAAATGCCCTTGAATCATTGTCTGTTACACCAAGAGTATTGTACAGCATGGTTTCAGGCGTGGGCCATCCCATTTTTGCGCTTATTTCCACATAAATAAGCATTTCCAGATGTTCTGTGTCCAGCATTAGGCCGTCCATATCAAGAATAACCCCCTTGGGAATAAAGGGGGCTTCGGGGCCATTAGGATTAATTCTTGTCATATCTTGCGGCAATTTTAGCAGATTTAGAGGAAAACAAACAGAGGACCAGCATTAGCTTTGGTAATATTTTGAAATGAGGCATCTCATTGAGCATTTTGTAGTTCGTTGTTGACAAAGAGAATGGTATAGGAATAAATTTAATTAATACGAAAAGAAGGTGATGGTTATAACATAGGATTATGGATACTGCGATAATTTTAGCTGCCGGATATGGTACAAAGCTTTGGCCCTATTCTACAATACGTTCCAAGGCAATGATTCCCGTTGCCGCCAAGCCTCTGATTTCCTACAATGTGGAAACTCTGCTTGAGGCCGGATATAAGAGAATTATCATTGCCACAAATCTCTTTCCTGGGCAGATAAAAGCTGCTTTTCGACAGGATAAGCGTATTGAGATTGTAGAGACCAACAGCGCGGCCGGTACGGCTCAGACACTCTTAAGCCTAAAAGACAGAGTCATCGGGAAGCCCTTTGTTCTGCTGTATGGCGACACTATCATTGGAAAAACCACGTTATTAAACTTTCTGGACTTTGCGGGGGCGCATGTTCCCTCGGTACTGGCTCCTTCCCTGCCTGATCACAGCGATACAAGGGATTACATTTGCCTGCGAGCAGAAGATGGTCTTTTAAAAGAGGTCAAAGGCCACCCCAGAGGTGGATATGATATGTGTTTTGGAGCCTTCTGTTTCTCTGATGATATATTCCCCTATCTTGAAAATAACCCCGGGTATTTTACCGGTACCCAGGTGGGGATGATGAGCCCCGCGGAATCCTTTCTGGAGGTTTCGGTCGGGGAGCTTTCCCGGGTTCGGGATGTCGCGGTATTTCCCTGTCCCGCATTGGAGTTCGCCGATGTTAACAGACCCTGGGATATTTTAAGCGCTAATAGCTGGATGGCTTCCCGAATCT
>Ga0082212_10008616_pt1 | contig 13289 bp, 5 predicted proteins | sample TergutNt197P3_FD_71548 | JGI IMG/M metagenome (GOLD analysis project Ga0082212, IMG submission 71548) | Neocapritermes taracua P3 segment gut microbial communities from Petit-Saut dam, French Guiana - Nt197 P3 | ecosystem: Host-associated > Arthropoda: Insects > Digestive system > Gut ... | reverse complement strand
TCCTCACTTCGTTCGTCAACCACTTCCTTGGTTTCGGGATAGTGCGCAAGCGCACTCTCCGCTCAACCTGCGTCGTGGTGCTGCGGAGCCCGCCAGGGCGACTCGCAGTGCTCCGCAGAATGACAGGGGTGGGTCGTCGCTCCGCAGAATGACAGGGGTGGGGAAGCAACAACGCAACGATGACGTGTGGTCACCGTTGCGTTGTTGGGGTTGAGGGTGGACTAGATCACATACCCACCGGTGGGGACGATGGGGATCACCACCTCAAAGCCACCGGAGACCTCCCCGGATTCTTGACCGATAAGCCTCGCTGTGTGGGCGCCTGCCTCGAAATCAGCGGGGATATCGAAATTAAAGGTGACTGTACCGTCAGCATTGACAGTGAGCGTACCGACATCGAGAGGATCCGAGGTCACCACCAGACGTACCTTCTCGCCAGGATTGAAGTTCAAACCCGTCACGACCTGGGGCTCACCCACTTGGCGTACAGGATGGAGAACTAGGATCCCGATCCCACGTACCGTCACCTTCACAGGATTCGACCCGTTACCCGCCTCATCGCGAGCGATGACCGTGATGGTATCCCCCGGCTTCAAAGGAACCTGCGGATAACACTCGAAGTGCCCAGAAGCATCCGGCTTCACGTCCACACATCCAGGAATCGGTTTGCCGTCCTCGTCATAGACCGTGACAGTCGTATCCGGATCGGTTGTGCCCGTCACCTTCGACCCGTTGGTCGGATCGACAATCGGATCACTCGGTGGAACAGTATCGGTACGTACGCTCACCGGATCAGAGATCTCCGAACGCTTCAACCCATCACGCGAGTGCTTCTGGGCAGTGATGATGTGTGAACCATCCACCACACCCACAGCGTTACATGTCCAGGTGTGATCAGCCTGAATCGTTGCCTCGCACACCTTCATACCATCAACAAAAACATCCACGATCGAACCAGCGTTCGTTGCCGTCCCCGCAATAGGGATCGGGGAATCGTTGATGATCGTGTTGTTGGCTGGGTACGTGATCACGGGCGGATCGACGAACCACACTTCGAGAGGGGAACCCGACATGGTCAGCTCAACACCGTTCACCGATGCGCTCACCCAGTGGTCCTCATTATTATCTGTATAGACCGCGACCGTATCGGGTGCCACATTCGCCGTCGAGGTGAGCGTTGCACTCGAGAGATGCACAGCGCCTGTCTGGAATTTGAGGTACGAGGTGTCAGCAACCAGATCGAAGACTGCACCCGAGACGGGGTTGCCGTACTTGTCGAAAGCATAGACACCGATCGTGTTAAGGTGTCGATCCTCGGGGGTCACTCCCCCACGCACGACATGTGCATTATTGTCGAGCAACTCCACGCGGGTGTATCTGCTCGGTGGGGTCTCCACGTCAGGCGTACACCCAGCCTCGATGATACACAGCTCACCAGTGACAAAAGTGAAAGTCAGCGGCGACCCATGATCACTCAGCTCAGTTCCCGCCACTAAGGCTCGCGCCTGGTGATCACCAGCCAGTTTCGCGGTGGCATTCACCGTACATTGCCCACTCGCGGTGGTCGTACACGTCGAGTCGATCACGAGGTTCGACGTCGCCAGTGCTTTAACGAAAGTGAACTCCACATTAGGTACGGCGTTGCCCGTACGGTCGAAAGCCCACGCTGTCGCGACATTCGGTGCGCCATCAACAGGATTGTTGTTGGTCGTCACCGCAACACGGGTCTGCTTGAGCGGATCGGTCCCAGGGCCAGTCGGCTCACACCCAGCCTCCACCACGCACACTTGGCCCGGGGTGAAGGTCAAGGTCGCGGGTGACCCCACTGGTCTGACATCGTCGATAGCGACATTGATCTGGTAATCACGGGCCACCATGGAGGTGTACCAGATCACCGAGGAGCCATCCTCACCGAGAGGGTTAATCCCAGTCTGGATCGTGATCGGGTCCGTGGATGTCACCCGTGTGGAATCTACGCGAGCACCCACCACCGGGTTACCCCACTTATCGAAACCCCATGCGGTGATCTCGTTGCGGGCAATCCCATCAGCGGTCGCGTTATTCGTCGTGACCACTATGCGAGTACGCAGGGACGCGGGCAGGTTCGGATCCACCGGATCACAACCCTCAGCCTGTGAGCACACCTCATCAGCTTTCCAGGCCCGCGATGTCGCTGGTTGACTCGTGGTGGTGTTCATGATCGACCCGGTCGCGAGTCGTGCTGTGAACGAATAAGTGCCCGCAACCGTGGAATGGATCGTGATCGTACATGTTCCATCCGTCGCGGTCATACACGACCACGAGTTCGGGTTCGGCCCCGGGATTGGCCCACTGCGATCCACCGCGAAGGTGACGATCTCACCAGGGACAAGGATGTTGTCTTCATCGCGTACGATCACGCGAGCTGTGTAGGTGTTCGCAGCGCCCTCACCGACTACGAGAGGACCAGCAGGGGTGATATCCCACTGGGAGTGGGCTGGATCACCATCACCGACACCGAAGAACAGTGACACTGGGGATCCACGTGGAGTGAGTCCCGCGACTGACACATCGGCATCATAGATGCCTGTTGCTGTGGCGGTGTACCAGATAGTGGAGATTCCCTGGTCACTGGTCGGTGCCGGGTTGGGTTGAACAGTGAGCCCGGTCGTACCACTGGTCGGAGCCGAGGTCACCGGAGCATTCGGTACGGGGTTGTCGTACAAATCGAAAGCATAAACCGTCGCAATATTGCGGGAGGTCCCATCAGCTTTCTGGCCGTTCACTGTTACCTCGACACGGGTCAAACACGTGGGCAGGATACACACGGGCCCCGGGGTGAAGGTGGCTTGGACTGAATTGGACACCTCCAACAACCCCAGGAAACCCTTGATCTCATAGGTGCCCGCTTTCGTGGAACGTACCGACACCTGGCAGGTGCCATCCGGCCCCGAAATACAGGACGCTTGCGGGGTGAAGGTGAGGTCAGCCCCGGAAGTAAAGAGAATCGTCGTACCACTGACCGGATTGAGTGTGGCATCACGCAAGGTCGCGGTCACGGTGAACGTCGAACCCACCTCTTGAGAAGTGGTCGGACTGATCGTGAGGTACGAGTTCCCTGCAACAGCTACACCCGAGCCAAAGTTAAGCGTGATCTGGCCGTCACTGCGTGGGGCTACCCCGAAACTGATCGCTTGAGCAGGCAGCCGCCCATCGATGCGTACGATCGCGTCATGGGCCCCGGCCAGAGTGGAACGATATTCGATCACAGCCGTACCATCACTTTGTGTAGTGGTCGTACGGTACGTGGTCACCAACTGGGTCACGGTCGTACTCGACGAGATGGCAACATCCACAACCGGATTGCCATAGCAGTCATAGGCATAGACCGTCGCATAGTTCGCGTCTGTTCCGTTCGCCTCGGCCCCCGGAGTGGTCACCTCAACGCGGGAGATGTGTGTCGGATCTACCGGTGTGGCGACATCCGGGGGGAGGCAGACAGGCCCGTGGGTGAAGGACACTGTCTGACCGCTGGCCTGCGCAGGCACACCATGGCCTGCGATGGGGGACAGACCAGCTGGTCCGGTGACGAAACCATTGACCGTCACATCTGTGACGAGGAGGGAGGTCACGCTCACCGAGCATTGGCCTACAGCATTCGTCATGCAGTACGCGGTGCTGAGGCTCGCTGGAGTAGCGGGGTCCAAAGTGAACTCCACGCGCTCGTCTTCCAGCAAAAGGTTGTTGGAATCTCTGATCGTTGCGGTGACTGTATATATATTGCCCACCTGGATGGGGGACGCTGGATATATGGTCATCGTTGAATTATTGGCATCCGCCAGCCCTGTGGTGAACGTAATCTGGCTCATGACACCCGTGGGTGGGCGCAGGGAGTCGATCGTACCTTCAGCAGTGAAGGTCCCCTTCTTCGCCGACGTCCAATAGATCATGACCTCACCGTTACTATCGGTGGTTCCGGTGAAGGTTGCTGGGGTCAGATATCCCATCAGCTCGGTGGCAGTGGTCTTGTCTTCAACAATAACCGTGGCACCAGGGACGACATTCTCGTACTGGTCGCGTGCGGTCGCTCTCGCTGAATTCTTGGCCGTTCCATCAGCGAGCGCATTATTGTCGACCATCTCGAAGGAGGAATGGGCCGCACTCACACCACCAGGGGTGAAGGAGACCGTGGGTTTCGCCGTGAGGGTGATGTCGGTCACCGTTGCCGTGATCGTGAAAGTGCCGACCTTGTACGAGGTGATGGGGAACTCATAGACCCCGTCAGCTGTTTCAGTCATGGCACCCATCATCGTCACATCGGGTAGACCAGTGGCCGTACCTGTGATCGTGATGCCTGTCGCCGGAGTGTTCGTCAGATGCGGGATCGGGTTATCGTACGCATCAACCACCACCACCGTGACGGTGGCGATCGTGCCGACAGCCGTCGTACTCGGGTTCACAGACACTGTTGACCTATCGGGATCAACAGGACCGGGTACGAACAGGATTGGTTCGTTGGCACCGATTTGGCTGGCACCCGTGTGCAGGGTCGCAGTGTACGGGCCCGCTTTGGTCGTAGTGTAGGTGACTGTATACACACCAGCACCTGCGCTCGTCACACTCGACACGGTAACACCACCTGGGGTAACACCCCAGGTGAGGGTCGCCAACTGAGCGGGTGTCAGATCAACGAGCAGGTTGCGGTTCGAATCACGCGCAGTGAGCTCGCCCGTCCAGGACCCCGTACCGTCGGCTCGTACCTGGGTGGCGGTGGTGTCAGTGATATAGACCCGGAAGCTCGACTCGGTGGCATCAATGTCACCAGCCTCCCAGGTGATATCCACTGGTGATCCTGTGAGATGGCGGGGAGTTGTGCCATCAAGGGCCATCGCCGACAAGGACACTGTTTCAGCGGTGTTGTCCGTGATCGAGGCGTACGCTTTGCCGTACTCATCAGTGAGAACAATGCCTGAGGTGGGTGCGAGTGTTGCGTCATGACTGGTGGCTGGCGCTACTGCCGCCAGTGCGAAGGTAACTGCCACACCTTCAATCGGATTGTCGAAATTATCGAGCAGGGTTGCTGTTGCCTGGGCAGGGTTGCCCACACCCAGGAGGGTGTAGTCCACGGTGAGGGTCGACTTCGTCCAGGAGATCGGGCCCGCCTTGAACGGTATTGGTTCATCATTGCCGATCTTGAGGCCCTCGACACTCACTGAGGCGAGGTAGGCAGGATCAGCTTTCGTTGTCGTGAATTGGACGGTATAGACGCCGTCGCCTTCGTTCGAGACTGCTGTGATGTTCACCAGTGGTGATGAGGCTACGAAGATAATCGACGCATCCAAGTTACTCAGCGGGTTCCTTGATTCATCGCGGGCGGTCAACGTACCGGTGTAGTAATCCGTGCCATTGGCCACAATCCACATGGACTCATCAGTGGCGGAGACCGCTGGGGTCACGGTGAAGGTTGATTCTCGCTGCGAGACTGACCCTGGTTTGAACGGGATCGGGAGATCCGTACCCACCTGGCAGGTGCTCACATGCACACTTGCTGTGTACGTCGGGTCGGCCACCATAGTGGTGTAGGTCACCGTGTAGGTTCCATCACCATTGTTGATCATTGTCGATATATCGACAGTTGTTGCTGAAGCCAGGAAGTCGATCCCGGTCAGATTCCTCATAGGATTGTTGTCTTCATCCTTGGCGCTCAGTGTGCCAGTGTAGAAATCAGCACCATTGGCAATCTTCCACGTACTGTTATCAGCGAGCGTCACAGCGGGATCAACAGTGAAAGAAGACCGATCGCACGAGAACGTATCATCAATCACGTGTGCTGTGATCGTGATCGAGTATTCCGGTTTGCCCATGACCTGGAAGGTGACCGGGTAGTCACCAGGTGTCGCTGGTGTGGGGATGCCCACGGAGACAACCTCAACATTGCCCGGAGACAGTGAATCCGCATCAGTCATTCGTCCCATGGCCTGGGCCAAAGCGATCAACTGAGCATCGCGGTTGGAGGCATTCATCACATTGTCTGCATTGTTGGCGGTGATCGTGAAGTCTTCAGCCAGGATCTTGGCCAAAGTTGCAGCGAGGAAAGGAGCAGCCAGTTTCGTGGTGTCGTGGATGGGTGTATCCACCAGCGGATTGGCATTACCCAAACCGTCTTCGAGGACGAAGTAAATCCTGTCACCCGAGGAAAGAGAATCGGTCACCGTGGTGGGAAGATCCACCACCCACGTACCATCACTATTCAAAGTCCCGGTGGCAACTGTAACGCCACTAGCATCGACTGCTGAGATCGCCACGGCTGGGTCAGGGTTGTTCGGTTCAGCAGCTGCCTGCTGGGGAGCAGTCAACCACGTACCTGTCACTGTGTTTTGCCCACCAATGAGGATCTCACTGGGTGACGTGATGGTGGCAGGAACTGGAGGCATCACATCGATGACGGTCACAGGAGACGTGAGAATATGCTTCGCAGGATCGGACTCATGCTTCTTTGGATTCGATGGATCATCAAAAGGACCACGCCAGGCTGAAACCAGCTCATAGGTGGTGTCGGTGACCAAGAGTTGTCCGTTCGAATAACGAACAGTTCCGTTCATCGTCTGGGCGCCTGTCTCGACCGTGTAGAGATTCTCCATGTTCACCGAGGACGACTGGCCTTGGCCCGACATAGACGTCACACCCAAAGGAGAAGTGATCTCCCAACGGCTCCACACCTCATCAGTCCACACCGCGCGACCATAGAAGTCGAGCCCTTCGGCGACCGTACCCGTACCTCGAACATAGAGATCGGCATTGGTCGGTTGGGTCATGGTACGGATAACTGGTGGAGCATTATTCCCTGACACTCGGTGATAGGGAACCATGCCTCGCGACCCGAAACTCGTGGCCGGGTCGGTGTTGAACGTAGGATCAGCAGACGACACCAAGGTGGGGAAGTTGGCACCGCTCAGTTCGAAATCAGCCAAGGTCCACGTACGGTACGGATCACCCCCAACCGGATTGAAGGAGGCAAAGGATGTATTCGCTGCTCCGGTGGCACGCGGCAAACCATTACCCCAGACAGCGATATCGGTGTCGACTGAATAGTAGCGGCCAGCTGCGCCCGTCGTATCAAACACCATGGCGCCAGTACGCTCATTGTTTTGCTGGAAGTTGTAATACTGTGGGGCATTCGTCTCGAATGTGAACCGTGCTCCGGCGGAGATCACGGCATTCGACGTACTGTTGACATTACCTTCAGCGAGGAACACTGCCCCATCGCGAAGCCGAATCGTACCATCAGCAGCCCCACCGCCAATGGCTGGGCCCTTGTCAGCCAGAAGCTCAATAGCGGATGGAATCCACTCACCATCTCGGTTTTCTTTGCCACCTGAGACATCGAAGGTGAATCCGCTTGCGTTGAACACCACAGCAGCATTCGTGGTGGCGGAGTCAGCAGTGGAAATCGTACTTCCCCCCTCATTATTGACCAGAATCAAACCACCAGAGTTAACAGTGAACTCATTGCGTGAACCATCACCAAAACGAATACCCGGGCATTGCATGGTGTCATTACGCAAAGGGCGATAGACCGTGAGCTTTCCTAAGTTGGTCACAGCCAGAGACTGGTTACCTACCAAGCGGATGCGAATAGCCCCCGAGAGGTTATTGGAGCAACCATCCGAGCGTACGATGAGCTCAGAACCCTCACCGTCAACAACGAATTCGCCACCATCGATCTGCTGGATGAGAGCAGGCATCCCAGCATTGGTGGCGTTCGGGGCGCGAGCTGCGTACACATCCATCTTTGCACCGCCCGTGACCTGAAAACCACCGCCACCACCACGAGCGGCAGCAGCATTAGCCGCTGTCATGGTGATCGTTCCGCCCGTCTCACCCGTACCAGCACCCCATCCGATCACTTCGAGATAGGTGCCTTCACCGTCGACGATGAACTCAGAAATCGTACCCACCGAGGTACCACCCAGCATTTCCACCACCTGGGTAGATGCCGTACCCCTGTTCTCTAAGAACACGTGGGCCCCACCGCTGACCAAGACTGAATTGGCTCGACCAGCAGAACCTAACTTGATCAGAGGCCTATTGGCTGTGGTCCCTGAATCGTTGCGCAACCTCACATCGGTGTCGGCACCATCAACCATGACCTCGCGGGCGTTAATCGTGACTGCCTCAGAATTAGTCCCAGCCACACTATCCCAGGTCACCTGACCGGCCAGATGTACCGCACCGCCAGGAAGAGTCACCAACCCAGAACTCGGAGCAACACTGTGCGTGACATCGATGATATGGACCGTCCAATTCTGGGTAGCCGTGATCGACGCGGCTGTATCCACATTATGTGCGTAATTTGAGGCACTATTGACCAACGCAAACAGGCCACCATTGGGGCGAATAATGTTGATGTTTTGTAGTGTGAACTCGGCGGTCACATTGTTTGTTAAGAAGAACCCGCTTCGCGCAATGACAGTCTGTTGACCGCCCGGGCGGAAATCCAAACTAAAACCTTGACCATCAAGGGTGAGGGTACGCCCGATGGCAGGGAGATCCGTGGCAGTCGTGGTGGCACCGACTGGACGTTGAATATTCCCACCAAGATCAATAGATGCCACGGTTGAATTGGACAGTGCCGAACGTAACTCCTCCCAGGTTGTGACCACTGCATCAGCACCTGAAGCGCGCGGGGCCGCCATCGGATCGCTCATGATAACCATTGAAATGATCATGAAGAAGGCAGTGACCAGAGCCAGCGGCTTGTGAGGTCGGTGGTGTTTTGTGGTGTTGAGATCAGTAGTTACTCGTACATTATTCGGTTGCATTGTTCCCCCCAAGGGTTCGCGGGGTTCGCGCAACCACCAGCAACGAGCTGTTGAGGTGATGGTTTGTTGGTGAACTAACCCCTATATTCGACTGTCCGCATTTCGGTTGTTCCGCGATGCGCGCCAATACCTCCCAGTATTAGTGCTCCCCACTGTAGACACAGAAATCCTGCATGTCCAGGGAAAACTCTTGCTTTATCGATTGACGTGGGGTGTTCATCGACCACTTCTGTGTGGCGGCACCAATCGAGCATCGTCGCGTTGTGACTCTCTGATATCGTCATTACGCGGAGCACTGCGAGTCGCGGAATCCAGACAAGACATCATCCACAGTTGTGGAGTCTGTTAGTGGGAAGCATATTTGACAGACTCTTCACCATGGTCAGTGTGATATCTGGACCCTGCGAGTCGCTCTGGCGCGCTCCGCAGGGTGACAGGAAAGGGTGCGCTCCGCAGGGTGACAGGAAAGGGCGCGCTCCGCAGGGTGACAGGAAAGGGTGCGCTCCGCAGGGTGACAGGAAAGGGTGCGCTCCGCAGGGTGACATGGGGTGGGACCACACGAACACATGTTCGGGTGTTGGTCCACGATTTGTCAGAGCCTTCTGGCAGGGTAGTCACCATGAGTACAACATGGATTCTGATCGCAGGGATTTCCGGGTTCCTCCTGGGCTGCCTCGTCACGTACGTCATCTTTACGATGAGGAAAACCCTCACAACCGAGAAAACACAAGCCCAACTCGCTCGAGCGGAAGCCGAAGTGGAAAAAGCCCACGCAAACACCGCCAACGCCCATGCGGAATCAGCAGAGTACCAAGTCCAGCTCGCCACGACGAAAGCACTCGTCACCACGGTTGAAGTGGAGCGCAATGCTGCCCTCGAACAGGCTGAACAGTTGCGCAAAGATCGCGAAACCATGCTCAACCACTACAAGGTTCTCTCTTCGGAAGCCCTCGACAAGCAGACCAAAACTGTTGAAGCTCAAGCAGACCAGCGGCTCAAAGACACCACCCAAGTGATCACCGCTATGAAAGACTCCGTGGAACAGCTCCAAACTCGGTTGCGCGAGATGGAGAAGGAACGTGCCGAAAACACTGCCACCATGATTGCCCAGGTCAAGAATGTTCAACTCGCCGAAGAGCAATTAAGAAAAGAAACCACCACCTTGGTTAAAGCTCTCTCCAAACCACAGGTACGCGGTGCCTGGGGCGAATTGCAGCTCAAGCGTACGGTTGAACTCGCTGGCATGGTTGACCACTGTGATTTCATTGTGCAGGATACTTCCACCACTGATGAAGCAACGATTCGCCCCGACATGAAAGTGAACCTCGTGGGTGGAAAATTCATCTATGTGGACTCAAAAACCCCCCTCCAGCGTTTCCTTGATGCCGAAGCTGCGACCACCGACGAGGACTACACCACCCACATGGAAGGGTTTGCCAAGAATGTCCGGGACCACATCAAATCACTGTCATCGAAAAACTATTGGAAAGCGGATCCTGGAACACCCGAATTCGTGATCCTCTTCCTCCCCAGTGAGGCACTACTGCAACTCGCTTTAGAGTATTCCCCCGATCTTTTAGAGTACGCCGTACCAAAAAACATCATGATCGCCACTCCAACCACACTCATCACCGCTTTGCGCACCATGGCATACGCCTGGACTCAGGATGGACTTGCTGAATCAGCCAAAGAAGTCACCCAATTAGGTCGGGAACTCTATGAACGATTGGCCACGATGGGTGGGCACTTTGATCGGCTCGCCAAAGGTCTCGACACCGCCGTGACCTCGTACAACGACGCTGTCGGTTCCCTCGAAGGGCGCGTCATGGTTTCTGCGCGTCGATTCCGTGATTTGAAAATCTCTGAAGTGGAGTTGACCGAATTACCACTAGTCACTTCGGGTACACGATCACTGTCTTCCCAAGAACTAGTGGACGGTGCCCAAGAGATTCCCACGATGATAGGTCGCAAGCGCGCACTCAGCGCAGTCCTAGAACCCCTAGGGAGCATCGATGACCCAGGGATTGAAGAACCCGACGATCAACTAGATAGAGTGTCTCTATGACCTTGGAATCAAGCCCAGAGAAACCCGTACCGCTGCGCGAGATGGCCTCCGCAGTGAAAAATTATGTCGAAAGATGCGGGCGTCTGTGGGTTTCTGCTCAGATCATCGAGCTCACCAGGCGCAAAGGCTTCAACTTCTTGACCTTGCGCGACACGAGTGAAGAGGTGTCAGTCTCGGTCTCACTGAGCTCTACTGTCTTGGATGCTGCTGGCCCAGTCAGCGAAGGAATGGCTGTCACTGCAGAACTCAAACCTACCGTCTGGCTCAAATCTGGTCGGCTGAGCTATGAGTGCTCCGATTTGCGCCCCACTGGTGAAGGTCAACTACTTGCACAGATCGAACAATTGAAACGCCTCCTCCAAGCTGAAGGATTATTCGATCCAGCACTGAAAAAGACCCTCCCTGGATTACCTCGCGGAATAGGGCTGATCACTGGTAAAGATTCTGCTGCTGAACGTGATGTGGTGGTTAATGTTCGTGGACGTTGGCCTGCTGCTCGCATCGTCACCCGGCACTCACTGGTGCAAGGCCCTGGGGCAGCTAGTGGAGTCATGGCGGCCCTCAAAGATCTGGACGCTGATCCGAGTGTCGATGTCATTGTTATCGCGCGTGGGGGTGGTTCCGTCGAGGACCTCCTCCCCTTCTCTGACGAAGGGCTAGTCCGCGCAGTAGCAGCCGCTCGTACCCCTATCGTGTCGGCCATCGGCCATGAGGTTGATACCCCCATACTGGACCTCGTGGCTGATCTTCGCGCCTCAACACCCACCGATGCTGCTAAGAGAATAGTGCCTGATGCACACGAAGAGCTTGCAGGGATTAATGGTTTACGGGCCTACATGGTGACGATGATGTCCACTTTCATTGATGGGCACATGGCAGCACTCACTTCGTGGCGGGAGCGTCCAGTTTTACGTGACCCTCTGTCACGCTTCCAAGTGTACGCACAGCAGATTGAGACCCTGCGCGGCACTCTTCACCATGTAACATCGGCATTCCTCGACCGAGAGCATGCAAAAGTTTCATCAGCCAAAGCCCTCGTGGGTTCTTTGGGCCCACAATCCGCGCTTACGCGAGGCTACTCGATCCTGCTGGATGATCAAGGCAACAATATTTCTTCGGTGAGCGCGACGACGGTAGGGGCGCACTTGACCGCACACGTGAGCGATGGGCGACTCAGTGTGAACGTCACAGACATAACAAAGGAGAACAATGACCACAACTAACAACCCAGATACCGGTGTGAATGAAGAAACCATTGCCACCCAACTCACCTATGAGCAGGCACGCGATGAACTCATTGAGGTTGTCAATCGTTTAGAGTCCGGCACGGAAAATCTTGACGAGTCTATGAAACTGTTTGCTCGCGGCCAAGAACTCGCTGGTTTATGCGAGAAATATCTTAGTGATGCGCGTGGCGTTGTCGATGCGACCAAAGGTGAGTCGGAGAACTAAACTCAAAACGTACGTCGTATTGACGCACCTTCCCCAAGAGAGGATCATAGACGGATGCATGAAGAAACGACCATCCTCGGGCGTAGCGAAGAAGACGGGTACGAGATTGCACTGCGTCGTCGAACAACCGACACGACGACCTCTGATGAACTCATCATCAATGGTGCCTTTGCCATGGATTCCACCAGGACCCAATCAGAGATAGCCCTAGGCGAAGCTCTTGGACAGGATCCTGGACACGTTCTTGTTGGTGGCTTAGGGCTCGGGTTCACATGCGAGTATCTTCTCGACCAGGGGGCAACACAGATTGATGTCGTAGAGTTGTCTTCCGCGCTCATCGGGTGGGCACGCGAAGGGCTGACCGATACTTTAGCGAAGGTTGCCAGTGACCCTAGGGTACGGCTTCACCACGGTGATGTGGGGGAATTGCTGACCGGCCAACCAACGATACCGGGACTCTTTGGCCCGTGGGATGGGATCTGCCTCGACATTGACAATGGCCCAGAGTTCCTCATTCACGAACATAATGCACGGTTGTACACCTCCCAAGGAATTCGCTCCTGCTTAGGTCATATTAAACCTGGAGGAAAACTCGCCATTTGGTCCCAGGGGCCTTCTAAAGAATTCTGGTTTGATCTGACCAGCATCGACGAGGATGCTACCGAGCGCCTCATCATGGTTGACCGGGCTAACCGTCGCTCCGACTATGCGATTTACACGATTAATAAGACCTAGGTGACAACTCCTGGCGGTCACATGGAACAGACTCAGTTATGTGGTTAATGTGAATTCTGGATCCTGCGAGACGGTGTTCCTCGCTTCGCTCGTCACCCGTCCGCAGGATGACACCTGCCATGTCATTCCGCGGAGCACTGCGAGTCGCCCTAGCGGGCTCCGCAGCACCACGACGCAGGTTGAGCGGAGAGTGCGCTTGCGCACTATCCCGAAACCAAGGAAGTGGTTGACGAACG
>Ga0082212_10008615_pt1 | contig 13290 bp, 8 predicted proteins | sample TergutNt197P3_FD_71548 | JGI IMG/M metagenome (GOLD analysis project Ga0082212, IMG submission 71548) | Neocapritermes taracua P3 segment gut microbial communities from Petit-Saut dam, French Guiana - Nt197 P3 | ecosystem: Host-associated > Arthropoda: Insects > Digestive system > Gut ... | reverse complement strand
CGCCGCCAGTACAGCATGGGCTGGTCACATGATTCCCCAAGTCCACGCCGCCGAAAACAACACGATCAAAATTGCGACCGTCGGTTGCGGCGGTCGGGGAAACGGTGCACTACTCCAAGCACTCGCTGCCGATCCGAACGTCAAACTTTGGGCGGTCGCCGATGTCTTTGCCGATAAATCACAAAAAGCCCTCAAACTGTTCAGCGACGAACTAAAAAAACGGAACAAGGAACACATGCTCGATGTTTCGCCGGAGCGGACCTTCGACGGATTCGATGCCTACAAAAAAGCGATGGACACGCTCTCTCCCGGTGATGTGGTACTGCTCGCAACACCACCGGCGTTCCGACCGTTGCACTACGCTTACGCCGTCGAAAAAGGGTTGCACGTCTTCGCCGAGAAACCGCTCGCCGTCGATATACCGGGATTAAATTCGTTTCGGGAGTCGAACAAAACAGCAGTGGAGAAAAATCTCAAAGTTGCGGTCGGATTGAATAATCGGCACTATTTTAGGACAGAAGAAGCGATCCAAGCGATTCACGACGGTAAACTCGGCGACCTTTATACGTTTTTTGTTTATCGTTGCCAACCACCGATCGGAGGCGATGGAACCGCCTCTGCTCGCCCTGAAAGTCCGAATCCGCTCCAACATCAACTGCGGCGAATCTTTCGATACAACTGGTTGACCGGCAGTTACATTGTCGATGCTCTCATCCACAATTTGGACATCTGTTGCTGGGCAAAGCAGCAGTTACCGATTGCCGCACTCGGCGTAGGTGGGCGACTCTTCCGTCGCGAAAAAGATGAATTGATCGACAACGCCAGCGTCCAGTACACGTTTCCCGATGGGAAGAAAATGCTCATGCATACGGTAAAAATCGAGAACACTTGGGCTGGATTCCGAGCGGTCATCCACGGCTCCAAGGGGAGTGCCGTTCTCGGTGAAGGCGTTTTCGACCCCAAATTCTATGAAGATTGGAACGACGAACCTGCCGGAAAACCGTTTTGGACACCGCAATCTCCGTGGAATAATTCTCGCCAGTCAGAACTCGACCGGTTTTTTCAGGCGATTCGGAAGAACCAGAAATGGAACGAGGTGGATCGTAGTATTGATGCGACCTTTACATCGATCTTGGGACGCATGGCAATAGAAACGGGACAACGAGTGACCGCCGAGGAAGCCTGGGCTTCAACTTGGCAATATGCACCGAACATTGCCGACTTGACGATGGATGGCGACTCGCCGGTGATGCCGGACGAGAACGGCAACTACCGAATCGCCATACCCGGTAAGGCAACGGTGAACAATCCGTATCAGACTTGATACCCAAAGATAGGCAAACCCGGTATCGCAGAGATTTTTTCGCTCTTGCCAAAAATGGGGAAAAATTGTTACACTTCGCTGGCTTTCTTAAAATTTTGATGGAAAAATTAAAGTTTTTTTGATTGATTGTAGCGATTGTGCCGATAACAAGGATAACGCCGAGGGGGAATCTCTCCTCGGTGTCCCCAAGTGGTTTATGATGCTTAAATTTGCGGACAATAGGAGACCGGTGTTTGCGGTGAGCGTGAGATACATGCTGACTCTGATTGCCGTTGTCCCTTTATTCGCTGGAGTGCTCGTCCCTGTTGCCGTCAATGCGGACAGTCCGACGGCTCCGATTTCCCGCGGCGAAAAACACGATTTGATCACTGTCCAGAAGGAACCCCTCTTTCCTGATAGTGATAAGTTCTTCGCTTCCTTGCGTTTTTGGGAAAAAAAACAGAGTCAGCCGGCACCGCGCCACAACCACAAACCGTCCGCAACAGCAGACGGTACTCCTACTCGGCCACAGGCAGTCTCAACGGCGAAAAACAATGTTTCCAACGGACAGTTGACCGATTCGAACCAGCGTACGCCTGCCGCAACGGGGACGGCACCGGAACCGCCGCCCAACCCTTATACAGTACACACAAGCCCTGAATCAGGAAATGGACCTCTGCCGGCAGCACGAACAACGACCCTCGTTTACGATTCCAACGATACTCGTGCGCCGACTCCCCATGAAGTTCCGCCGACCAAGACATCCTTTTCTCCTTCGGCATATTCTTTCGACACGAGGGATTGGGTCGATCTCTTCCCGCAACAAGAACAGGCTCCTGCCCCAGTGAATGCACTGGCATCGGCCCAACCGACCTCACTCCATTTGCCGGCGGCGGAATTGCTCAAGGCACCGGATGTGAACGAAGACGATCAGTGGAATGGACAGGCAACCACGCTGGTGTCGCACGTCCAACGTGCTCCAGTCCCCCTTACTTCCGTTCGGCGTGCTCCTGTTCCTTCTGACACAAAATCTGTTCTTTCCGCACCTGTAAAACCGTCTGTAGCGGCACCGGTTGAGAATCCGTTGGAAACAATTCCCGCCGCAAAGTTTCAAGGCAACTTGTCGCCTTCCTACGAGAAGCGGCTCCCTCACGTACAAACCTGCGGAGTGGTCGTTGTCCAGGCAAATTTTCCGCTCACGGAAATCGCTTCGATCCTTGATGAAATCGAACAGTTGCAGCACGATTTGGAATATTATATCGGCGTACCTGCGCCGAAGGAAAAAATCGAATTGTGCCTCTTCAAAAATGAGGAAACGTATATCAATTTTCTGCGGGACGTTTTTCCTAGGGCACCGCGCGACCGCCGGGCTTTGTATGTGAAATTGGATGACAAGCCCGGTACGTTAATGGTGCAAAAATCGAAAGATTTTGAAATTGATCTCAGGCATGAGATGACTCATGCAATAATCCATGCTTCGATTCCGAAAGTACCGATTTGGCTCGACGAAGGATTGGCAAAATATTTCGAGGTTCCCAGCAGTGACCGGGCAGATGGTCATCCGTATATGAAGGATGTTCGTTGGCAAGCCGGTCTCGGTGTGGTTCCATCGTTGGATCGGCTTTCGAAATTGGAGACGATTGACGACATGGGAGCAAAAGAATACCGTGATGCTTGGGCTTGGACTCACTTCTTGATTCACCGTTCACCGGAAACTCAGCGGTTGTTAGCAGCGTATCTGCAAATGTTGTCGAATTGGACCGGTACAGAAGTGAATTCCGGCAACAGTGCGAACGTGATAACACTTCCAGGCGGAAAAACTTTGGATATTGGTATTACCAGAGGACGGGAAAAACAAGTACCTGTCCCCTCGTTGAAACTCTATTTGGATGACATGTTGGACAATCAGCGGGGAGTGTTCAAAGAACATTTCACTTCGGCAAAGAAGTAGGGATTCTCATTTTGCCGACGAAGGGCGGAGAACAGAGCGGACGGCTTCGGAAAGCAAGAACAAGCGGGTTTCACAAATTGCGGTTGTTGTGTCACGTCGAAACAAACATTATACTCAACGGTAATATACGCAAGATATTTCACTTCCGACATGTCAACTGTCGTTCAATATCCTTGTTCTCAGTTCGATTACCTCACTTCGGGACGCACCGAAACGGAATCGCAGGAACTCTTCGAGGCGTGGATGGCGGCACACCATCCGGCACTGCTCGACATGGATGCAACGATGCCCCGTTGGGAAACCGCTTCCTACGCCCCCTTCAATTTGCAACAGGACATCGTCATCGTGCCATCCTGTTGCGAATCGTTTTGGAGCGGCGATTGGGAAAAACAAACCGCCGACTGTACGGTCATTCGGAATGCCGGACATCGAGACGACATTGTGCAACAAATTCTTACCGCCCGCAATCAACCAGCGCATTCCTTTGATGATGAATTCGTAACCGACTGTTACGCCCTTGCCGCCGCACGTTTTTTGGCTTCTCAATTGCACCGGCAATCGCCTTACCGCCAAAAACCCGACGAAGCCCGAATCAAAGAATCAATGGAAAACGCCCTCAAAGCGGTGAAACTCAATGAGCCGGGAGGCAAACAAAACGCCCTGCAAGGTGCGTTCGATGAAATTGCCATGTCGAAAGACAATTACTATCCGATGCAAAACTATTTCATCGAACTGACCCTCGCCGCTCAAACCACTGTCGGCGAGCCATTGCGGCAACTGCTTCAAGACTCGGAACAGATCAATTTGTTTATGCCGAGTGCTGTGTTGGAAACGCTCCCAGAAACGCATCCCGACACCTTTGCAGAATTAAAGTCGGCAATCGAGAAAAACAAAATCCGCTTCATCGCTGACGATACCGAGCCGCAATCGCTGACGCTCTTACCTATTCTTGACGTTGCTGATCACATATTGGCGGGGCTTTCGGTTTATCGTGAACTGCTGAACGTTTCTCCGAAAGTTTATGGCAGACTCAACACCGGTTTGACTCCCGCCTTGCCGCAGTTGCTCAAATTGGCAGAAATGACCAGTGCAATCCATTTCGCTCCGCTTGCCGGTTGGAAAATCAAGGAAAACGAACAGAGTAAAATCGTATGGCAAGGGTCAGATAGTACAAGTGTCGATGCCCTCGTTCGGTATCCGATTGATGCGTCGAAATTTCTCGGCTTCTTTGAATTTGCGGATAGATTCGGCTTGCAAAACAGTCAGGACAGTGTCCAGACTTCAGTATTTGCTCTTTTTCCCGGTCAGAGGAGCGGTTGGCTTGACATTTTGCGGCGGATCACTCGTTTCACCACGGCACTGGGAAAATTCGTGAGTATCGACGAGTATTTCAGCAACACGGTCTATTCCGGTGAATTACAGCGGTTCGGTTACGAAAAATATCCGGTCAACGCGCTGATGGAACCGGACGAGAATCCCATTTCGCAGTGGAATGAACTTTACCGCAAGAATACGGAACGTCTCGTGCAATCGTCATTGGAAACGCTCTTGAAATTGCTGAAACGTCCTGATTCAGGTGAGCCGTTAGTGCAGCAGTTTGTCGAAGCAATTGTATGCAGTGGACGAAAGTCCGCCGGAGAAGAAACGGTAACGGAGTGATGCCTCGTGACCAAGTTCTTGCACTTTTTTCAATCGTTACATTTTTCCATTGAACCGGTACTCCGCTCATCCTGTTCGTGATAAAATACTGCTATGTCCCGCCTCACTCCCGCCGAAGCCCTAGAACGGTTGCGTTCCGATGATTTGCCGTCGCTCGGTGCCGATGCCGATGCGGTTACGCAACGTATTCATCCCGGCAATGTGCGGACTTACAACGTTGAACGGAACATCAATTACACAAATGTCTGCATAAGCCGGTGTAAATTTTGTGCCTTCTGCCGGAACGAAAATGATCCCGATGCGTATGTTTTGGACGAACCAACACTGTTCACCAAAATCGAAGAGACCGTTAGACTCGGCGGCCGGCAAATTCTATTGCAAGGCGGCTTACACCCAGCACTACCCTTTGAATGGTATGAAAATCTTTTGCGGACAATCAAGCAACACTTTCCCAAAGTGAACATTCACGGATTCAGTCCGACGGAAATCGTTTATTTTGCCGACCGATTTGGTTTGCCGGAACAAACCGTTTTGGAACGGCTTCGGGATGCTGGTTTGGGTTCACTACCGGGCGGCGGAGCGGAAATCCTGGTCGATCATGTTCGGCAGATCGTGAGTCCGAACAAGGCATCAACGGAACGTTGGTTGAATGTCTGTCGGATTTGGCACCGACTCGGCGGACACGGTTCAGCAACGATGATGTTTGGACATATCGAAACGCTCGAAGATAGGGTCGCTCATTTTGTCCGCATTCGAGAATTGCAGGACGAAACGGACGGCTTCACGGCATTTATTCCGTGGACATTTCAACCCGGCAACACGGAACTAGGCGCACGAGCAAAGGACTCAAGAGCGGAGGGCATAAGTCCCCCTGTGAGCAGTTGGGAATATTTGCGGTTTTTGGCGGTTTCCCGGCTCTTTTTGGACAATGTACCAACCATTCAATCGAGTTGGGTAACACAAGGTTTACAAATCGGTACGTTGGGCTTATCCTTTGGTGCGAACGACCTCGGAAGTATTATGATCGAAGAAAACGTCGTAGCAGCGGCGGGAACAGTCTTTCGTTCGACGGAATCCGCCTTCTGTGAATCAATCCGCGCCGCCGGCTACGAACCTAAACGGCGGGATGCATGAAATGGAAACGGCATTTCTCAACACCGCCACGGAGAACGCATCGCTCGGCTGCGCAACCGATTGGCTGCTTCCACCTCGGACCCTGTACCGATGAATTCTTCTTTTGCCGGGTCGAATTTCAACACGATGTTCGTTTCGGATACCGACTTCTTTGCCGCACTCAAATCCCAAACGATCTTGGCACAGTGCGAAGCGATATGTGCCATCGCGGCAACATCCGCATTGGACGCTGGTTTTTTCCGTGTCTTCACACAATCGAGAAATTCCCGAATGTGATTGTCGGGATCAGTACCAGGTGTTCCGAAGAATTTGAGTTCTTTACGGAGAGCATCCGACGAGACTTCCATCCGTCCGGTGTCGCCGGTTTCGACCCAGCCTTCTTCGCCGACATATCGAGCCGAACAGGTTCCGAGTCCAAGCCAACCGTCTTTTCGCATCACGATTTTCACACCGTTGGCATATCGACCCTCGACGGTAGCAGTCTTGTTGCCGTTGTTGTCGTAAGTTGCCCAGTATTCAATCGGCACGGTGTCGTCCGATTGATTTCCCCATTGGCACAGGTCAACGGTGTGCGTTCCCCATTCGAGGATACCGCCGCCGTGGAAATCGTAATGTCCCCGCCATCCGCCGCCGACATATTCTGCATTATAGGGCCGCCACGGACAGGGTCCCAACCAAAGATCCCAATCGACTTCGTCGCGGGGCGGTTCCGGCTGGGTGGGCAACCAATCGTGCGTCGTTCCAGGATCCAACGTGTTGGCATGCACTTCGGTCAGTTTGCCGAGTTTGCCGTCGTGGGCAAGTTTTGCGGCAAGTTGAAAATTGCCGATGTTCCGGCGTTGTGTTCCGGCTTGGAAAACGCGTCCGTAACGGTTGACGGCGACCTCGACTGCCCGGCTTTCTTGAATGGTCAGCGAAAGAGGTTTTTCACAGTAAATATCTTTTCCTGCCTTGGCGGCAACGATGGATGCCATCGTGTGCCAGCGGTCACCGGTGGCGATCAGCACGGCATCCATCTGCGGGTTGGCATCGTAAAACTCGAACATATCGCGGTACATGGTACAGTCGCTACTGCCGTATTTTTGATCGACCATCCGTTTGACGGCTTCCCGGCGGCCCTTCCGAATATCGCAAATGGAAAGGAAACGAACATCAGGTTGATTCAAGAACACGCTCAAATCGTGATTACCACGACCTCCGATGCCGAGGGCACCGAGAATGACTTGTTCGCTGGGGGGGACGGCACCGCCCTGACCGAGCAGTCTTCCCGGAACGTAAAAGGGTACCGCCACTGCCGTTGCCGAAAGAGCAACGTTTTTGACAAATTGCCGTCGATTGAGAGTATGCGTCATTGTATCTCCATTAAGGTTGTACAGGTTGTTGAATCCCAGACCAGTATAGCAGTTTTTTTTCCAAATGCAACACCAGCATTCCGGTAGTCAACAATTCCCCGTCCTCAAAAAACAATTAGGAAAATCAAAGGAAAATCAAAAACTTCACGAGACCGCTGTTGCGGCTATCAATGAATGGGAACTTTGCCGCCGCTATTTTTATTTTGCCCAACTCATCGGAATAACGGCGGGCTCGGTCGATTGGTACCAGTAATAATTTAATCCCAACGTAACGACTGCAACAAGGAGAAACAGGGCCGACAGCCCCAGAAACAAGGTATAAATATCCGGCGGAACATACGGCTTCGGCGGTTTCGGTTGTTTCGGCGCACCTTTCACACCGGCTTTTGGAGCCTTTTCCGCTTTCTTTTCTTTTTTACCGAACATTGCCATTTGCGGCACAATCCCCTTTCTAATGTGCAACGAGTTCGTTCACTTCGATATATGTCACTTTGTCGCCGCGTTGGACGACCCCCCGGCGGAATTCCGGCATGACTTGCGCCACGGCAACATCCGCTGCGGTACTGGTAATTTCTATTTTACCGATGTATGAACTGCGTCCCTCGCGGTCACGGACGATGTCAAGTTGATGTCCTTTCGACAGCCCAGAGTCCGAACCAATGGAAATTTGAACGACCCCTCTATCCCGCACTTCCGTTACCGTGCCTTCAATTCCTGCCGGCGGGTGTTTGGCGTAAAGAGCCGGATTCGGCTGCAAACCATGTGTCCGCAATACTTCGATTGCATCCCGATAATCTTTTGCTAATTGAGCACTCGTCCTTTCAAAATGCGTCAACTGAATCGCCAAACTGTGTGCTTCGTCTACCCTTTTACCCAAATCGGTGGACATAGAAACCCACTCACTCTGGGCTTGATAAAGTTTTTTACTTGTCTCGTCGAGTTGAATTCGAAATGCCTCTGCCTCCGCAAGAGCCGCCTCCGTGACAGCAACCGCCGTGGTCAATTCCTCTTTCAATTTGGCAAATTGGTCTCTCGCCTCATCGTTGTCTCGTTCCAAATCGCCTGCCTTCATCGCAAGAGCAATAATCCGGTCCGCCTGACGCTTGATTTCAAGTTTCAGTGCTGTTTCCATGCTGACCTTTGCGTCTTGCAATTTTTTGAGTTCGTCCTTCTTCTGGTTTAACTCCACCGTTAGTGTTTCGGCTTGTTTTTTCCAATTCGTATGGGTCGCATACAAAGTAACCGAAAACGCCGCAAGTACAATACTTCCAATAAAGATCAGAACGATGAATAATTTTCCCAACAGGTTCATATCTTCCTCTACTTTTCAATGAAAAACGGCAACTCCAATCCAACCGGCGGTCATTGTACCAAATTTTTTGCCCGAAGTCAATAAAAAACCATACCGCCGCGTCTCACGTCATCGGCATGTTTTCCTTGTTTTGGTAAATTTTTTGCTCTGCGATTTCTCACAAAATTGCACTACAATCCTCAAAACCGGTACATGCGTCAGCATCTGCACCATTTGCGTACATTTTTGCAACCTTCTTCGTATTATTTCAAACGCCATGAGTAGAATCATGCGGCTCGACATTCCGCAAAAAACGGATAGAATCAACCGGGCTTCGTTTGTCATGCTCATCGGAACACATCAACCATAGGAGAAATCCATGAAATTTTCACGCCGTCATTTTTTTCAAACCGCCGCAGCCACTCCTGCTCTTGCCGGGTTCTGCATGGTTTCGTCCTCATTTGCTGCCGAGAGCAACAAAGTCAAGTTCAAACTCGGTCTTGCGTCATACTCGTTCCGCAACTTTAATCAGGCAGAGACAATTGCGATGACCCGCCGCGCCGGGCTCGATGCAATATGTTTCAAGGACATGCACTTGAAAATGGATTCGACCGGCGAACAATGCGCCGCCGCTGCCGAAGCATGCAAAAAGGCGGGACTCATCCTCTACGGTTGCGGGGTCGTCTATATGCAAAGTGCTGCAGAGGTTGACAATGCTTTCCGCTATGCCCAAGCCGCCGGAATGAACACCATCGTTGCGGCTCCGAAACCAGAATTGCTGCCGATGATCGAGAAAAAGGTCAAGGAAACAGGCATTTACATTGCGATTCACAATCACGGTCCCGGCGACAATGTTTATCCGACACCGGAATCCATCGTCGAACAAGTGGGTTCACTGGACAAGCGGATCGGTATCTGCATTGATGTCGGGCACACCGCCCGCATCGGAGCAGATGTCGTCAAGTCGATCAGGGAATACAAGGATAGGATTCACGATGTCCACTTCAAAGATGTTACGGCGGCAACTCCGCAAGGAAAAGAATGTATTTGCGGGCGCGGGGTGCTGGATTTGTCCGGCTGCCTTTCGGCTTTTTTAGACATCGGCTATGACCGAGTCGTTTCCTTTGAGTATGAAGCCGACGGAAACGATCCGCTACCGGGACTGACGGAATCGGTCGGTTACGTTCGCGGTATGTTGAAGATGATCGGCTAACACATCGTACTTCCTTGCTCTTGAATTACAAGCATGTCCGAGTTTGAAACAGACTTATCAGTTGCTTTGCCGGTTGAGATCGTGGACGAGAGCGATTTGCAACCGGACGAAGATCGGCAAATTCGGGAATTGCTCTGCCAGTGCTTTCCTGATTGGGAGGAAATTTTTCAGCAACGCCGGTTTTGGCATAAAACACCGCCGATTTACTCTGCCATCGTCCGGCAGGAAGGACAAATCATCGGACACATTGCCGTGGTGGTTCGGACGATTACGACGACGTGGAACTTCCGGTACAACGTTGCCAGCATTCAGGGCGTTTGCGTTGCACAGGATACGCGGCGTATCGGTTTGGCACGCCGCATGCTCCAAGAAGCCATGCAAGAAGCCGCTCGGCGGGGATTCCTCTTTGCCATCTTATATTGCAAGGAAGATTTGGTGCCGTATTATACTGTGCAAGGCTGGAAACTTGCGGACGACTCGATCGTCATGTGGAACAGCCGGGATTTACCGATTTCCATGTTGAGCAACTGTCCGATGTACTGTGAATTGAGTGATGTTCCCTTTCCCGAAGGACCGTTGGATGTCCATAGTCCTTCGTGGGAATAGGATATTACGCCGAATGGCACTGTAATTTTTTTCTTTGCGCACCCCGATTGACACGCCATATTTTCTCAATCGTCCTTAACAATTTGATAAAACTCGTTTTTTTCACACGCCTTCCGTATGGCAGGAGCAAAACCAATACCGATATTTGATAACTTAACACTGAAATAGAGAGCAAAGACGAGGTCATCAATATAATTTTTAATGGTTGTCTGTTCGTAATTGTCCAATACAGGAGTGGATTTGAGAGCAGACAAAGATATTTTTGTACTCGGCACGAGGTTGCCGAAAGCATCGATGACAATACCTGCAACAAGTTCGGATTTGCCTTTTTGAATCTTGCATCTGTATTTTTTATCATCGCGGCAAAGAACCAGATCATTGCCGGACACGGCAGCGGAATCAAATTTTTGCGCCGATATTTCATTGAAATCGACAATATCCCGAAGGGTAACTTTTTCAAGGGCTAACATCGCCTCGGTTTGTTTGATTATTTCCGTCTTGACGGCTTGATTGACCGACGTAATGTTCGGAATACGAATGTAATTTTTTATGGATTTAATTCCAAGTAGAATCGCTTGCTCATTCTCATTCCGAAGGTAAAAATCAAAAAGACGGGCGGATAACGTTGAATTTAATATCGCCAGAAAAAACAGTATTTCCATTTTATTATTGGACGAGATGAAAACCCAGTTGAAATCAAGCATAATTTTTTCATCAGAGAAATAGAATTTGTCAAAATTCATATAACTCCAAACAACTTTATATTTGTTTTCAAAAAGCGACAATCCCTGTGAGCCTCTTGGCAATCTGATAAATTTCGTATCCAAGTAATTACCACTTAATCCCATAGTATAGCGGTCTTTATATTTTTTTATCAAATCCCAATGTTTGAACCCTACATCAATATTCTTTTTATCAAACACAAGACCCTTATCGAATTGAATTTCATCGTAATTTTTCAAACCGCTTCGGTATTCCTCCATTGATTTTGTATTTGCCGTATATTTATTACAAAATTGAATGACTGTGTCCTCATGTTTTATGAAATTCCAATTTTCCATTGAATCCAACAATTCGGTTTGGAGGATTTCTTTGCTCACCTTATTTCTGCTATGGAAATACATGTCCAAATTGTTCGTCTGTTTTTCGGTATAAGGATTGAAATTCGTAATTTTGACTACATGGTTCTTGGATGCCGCGGCTTTTCTTCCAACAAGAACAAGAGAAGACGTGAGAATGGGCTTTTTCTGTGTCAAACCTCGACCAATGAATAATTTTCCACTGAAGGTAACAATTTTTTCAATGGTTGTGTGTTTTGCCAGATGATAGCGAAGGACATCAAGATCACCTGCTGTTAAGAGCGTTTGGGGGATGACATAGCATATTTTGCCATCATCTTTCAACAAGGCTAAACCAAGCGCAATGAAGAAAGCGTAAAGATTGGGTTTTGGTGCATAAGGCTTTTTTGTCCCCGGCACTGTGTTCAAGTTGACACCATAAACATCACCCATTGTAATGGACAAATTATTTTTATCCTGTATTTTTTTAACGAAAGAAATACCTTGTTTACAGCACTCATTGTATCCCACATATGGCGGATTTCCGATGACGTAATCAAATCGTCTGCGAGGAGACATGTGATTTTGCAGAGACTCCAACATCTCCTGCAAATCATTTTCATCTCGCATGAAGGAGGGATAATCAAGAGCGGTTGCTTTTATATGTTCAAACAGACTGACATCGCCGACATTGCTTGAAATACCAGTGTCCAAAAACTCGCTAATGCTGTCTTTGGTTTTGAAAATTTTAAGTTTATTGTCGATGGGGTTTTCGTAGTCATCATTCACAATGAACGGCAATAAACGCATGAGAATACTCATTTCGGCAAGAAAAAGAGGAAATTCCTCTATATCGAGTCCGAAGATGTTTGCGTCCACAAGCGATTGCACAATCTCGGATTGGTTTTTACCCCCGTTCTTTGTATAGGCGTTGATAATTCGGTCAACGGCACTGTAAAGAAAAGTGCCTGCCCCACAGGATGGATCGATCAATGAGATTCGGCTTTCGTCCTTTTCAAGATTCTTTTCGGTATAGCCGATTTGGTCTAGCATGAAATTGACAACGGCGGGATCAGTAAAATACTGCCCTTTGTTTTCACTTTTATACAAATCTTTGAGATAATTTTCGTACACAAAACCGAAAATTTCATTTTTCAAGTCGGAAAAATCATACTTGTCAATGAAAATAATGATGTCGAGCCACGGAGCAATTTCGTCAATCGTCGGCTGGGCGACCAATTTCTCCATCAGTTTTTCATTGATGGATTCCTGCTCTTTGGCAAAAGGTTTGTAAATGTGCTTCGAAATATATTCGGAAATGATCCTTATATCCTGCGTGATGAACCGGTATAAATCCTCATTTTTTATCGCAAGTTTGATCCCGCGAAATATCGCATCGTATTGTTCCTTGAATTTAGAATAGCCATTATCGACAAGAACCTTGTAAAGAATAAATTGGATGAGGTACGCATACGAAGTTTCAGTAGCAACCTTATCGGCATTGGTGAACAAATCCCAAGTGCCGATGGCTTTCATTTTTGCCTTGAAATTTTCGATGAGGTGGGTTATATCATCAAAAAAAAGAGAACGGCTCGTTGAATCGTTGATATTTATCCGTTGTTCTTCAAACAACCTTTGCTGTCCTGACGGATACAAAATTTCGACGTAGTAGTTTTCTGCGTTGATATATCCCTGCCAAAACGTCAGAAAATCCTTTGGGTTG
>Ga0082212_10008614_pt1 | contig 13291 bp, 8 predicted proteins | sample TergutNt197P3_FD_71548 | JGI IMG/M metagenome (GOLD analysis project Ga0082212, IMG submission 71548) | Neocapritermes taracua P3 segment gut microbial communities from Petit-Saut dam, French Guiana - Nt197 P3 | ecosystem: Host-associated > Arthropoda: Insects > Digestive system > Gut ... | reverse complement strand
GTTTGCCGATAAATAGAGCAACGCCGGTACCATTGTGATAAATATTCCTAAAAATAAAAACGCCACTTCGGTGATGGGCGCCCACGAAAATTTATTTGCCTGACGAACAACTTTTTTGGTAAACGCCAACGACAATAAAGCAAGAATAACCAAAACGCCAGACTGTATCAGTTTAAACGTATTTGCGTGATGGTTAATCTCTTCCGGCGTATCAAAAAATGTTTTTGACGTTATAAACGCCACCGCCGCCACAATGCCGATGAGCCATAAAAAGTTCAAATTACCGACAATTTTGAGCGGGTCTATTTCGGTTTTATCTCTCAAAATATTTTCCGGCGGTTCTTTTTTATAAAAATAACTATCGCAGATGAAATAAATTACCAACAACAATCCGTTTGCCATTGCCCATTGCGGAAGCAACGTTAAAAACCAACTAAAATCCACGCCTCTCAAATAGAGCAGAAACAGCGGCGGGTCGCCAAGCGGAGACAACAGTCCGCCGCAGTTGGCAACAACGGCAATAAAAAACAAAATGGTATGAACCTTATATCTTCTTTGTTGATTGGTGGTAATCACCGGACGAATCAGCAGCATGGCAGCGCCCGTTGTTCCCATGATGGAGGCTAACACTCCGCCAATGCCCAAAAACAAGGTATTTATCCACGGTTTTGCCTCAATATCGCCTTTCAGGTGAATGCCGCCCGTTACTGTAAACAACGCCCCCAGCAAAATGATAAACGGAACATAATCATACAGCAACTGATGTTCCAAATTGGCTGTCAATCCGTTACCTATCAAATAAATAGCAACGGGAATGCCCAAAATCAACGAAACAATAAGTTTGTTTTTGTTATGTTCCCACCAATGATTGGCTACCAAAGGAGCAACCGCAATCGCCAGCAACATTAAAATAAATGGAACCAAAGTCCACACCGGAAGCGCCGGTGTCACCATATTTGCACTTAATAAAATCATAAATGTGTTATTTTTATAGAGTTTATACTATTTTGTAAAATTTCGGCAAAGGTAATTATTTATTTGAAAGGTTGAGGCGTAATTTTTATTTGGCTGTAACTATAAAAAAATACATACTTACAGCCCAATCCCCGGCGCTCGAAAAGCGAGGTCATTACGCAATTTTGTTTTCACATTCACAATTCCGAAAAGATTTGTATCTTTGCCAAAAAAAGAAAAAACGAACCGCAGTAATTTATCAACATAAAATCAATTAAAACGGAAAAAATGTTACTACACCCCCCCGAAATCTTCCCGTCGAAGGAAGTATTAAAAAATGCGCTCGGAAGCGTATATGACGTATTAGAAACGTTGGAAACACAACTTACCGGCGAACTTGCCCTGACTTTCGACTGGAAATATTACAATGACAGCAAAGCATGGCTCTGCAAAGTTGCCCATAAAAAGAAAACCATTTTTTGGCTATCGGTGTGGGAAGGATTTTTTAAAACAAGTTTTTTCTTTTTAGAACGACATTTAGAAGGAATAGCAGCGTTAGAAATTGATGATGAAGCGTTTACATTAGAAAAAGAATGGGGAAAAATGATCCCGCTGATTTTCAATATCAACAACAAAAAACAACTTCCGGATTTGCTAAAAATAGCGAAGTATAAAAAAGAAGTAAAATAACTGCGATTATGACACAAAATATATCAAATAGTTATGTAGAAGCCATCAAAACCATCAAACAGGCGATATTAAAAAGCCGTTACAAAGCGGCAATGTTGGCAAATCGTGAAATGCTGATGCTCTATTTTGGAGTAGGCGAATATATCTCGAAAAACAGCCGTGAAGGTTCGTGGGGAACAAATGCCATTGAAGTGATTTCAACACAACTACAGAAAGAGTTGCCGGGGTTGAGAGGATTTTCTGCAACGAATTTGAAAAATATGCGACTTTTCTATGAAGCATGGCAACAGGTTATTCCGTATTCACAAAATCATCCGTTGTTGATTGATGTAAATCGTCCGTTGCCAACGGACGATTTACAAATCATTGATAATGACAATTTTACAGGTGAAATAATGAATCGTCCGTTGTTAACGGACGAAATTCGTCAGTTACCGACTGACGATTTACAAATCATTGATAATGATAATTTTACAGATGAAATCATAATTCGTCAGATGGCATCTGACGAATTAGAAACAAACGCAACACTGAAAAATTTTGTGTCTATTGGTTTTTCACACCATATTGCAATTATTAATGGAGTAAAATCAAATGAAGAGCGTTTGTTCTACATTTCCAATTGTGCTGTCGGATTGTGGAGTTATGAAAAATTGAAATACAACATCAAAAGCAACCTCTACGCTCAGCAGGGAAGCATCATCAGTAATTTTGTCAAAACGATTTCGGAAACGGATTTCAGAGGAATGGCGCTTCGCTCATTCAAAGATGAATACTTGCTCGATTTTGTCAATATCGAAGACCCCGACGAGGCGGATGAACGGGTAATTGAGAATGAAATCGTACTCAATATCAAGAAGTTTATCATGGCGTTGGGAACAGATTTTACGTTTATCGGCAACCAACATCGTTTGATAGTGGACGAAAGAGAGTTTTTTGTTGACCTGTTGTTTTTCAATCGACAACTCCAATCGCTGGTTGCTATTGACTTGAAAAAGAAAGACTTTAAGCCGGAATATGTCGGAAAAATGAATTTTTATCTTTCGGCATTAGATGATTATGAAAAGAAACCTCACGAAAATCCCTCTATTGGCATCATTTTGTGTAAAGAAAAAAGCAATAAAATTGTAGAATTTGCCTTTCGGGACACATCCAAACCGATGGGCGTTGCTACTTATCGCACTTCGAGAGAGTTGCCGTCGGAATATAAAGGAATTTTACCGGATGTTGAAACGTTGAAAAAGTTAATGGAGGAATGATAAATGCCCTGTAACTGCCCCACCCCCGACTTTATCTCAAAAACCGACGTCATCATCCAACGCATCGGAACGAACCGTAATACCATCATCCCTTTACTACAAGCGTTGCAAAACGAGTTTGGCTACCTGCCGCACGACGCCCTTGAGCGCGTATATGAAAAAACGGAAATCGACCGCGCACAACTCATCAGCGTTTCCACTTTTTACTCGCAGTTCAAACATGCACCTTCTGGAAAACATATCATCCATGTTTGCACCGGTTCTGCCTGCCACATCAAAGGAGCGGACAACGTTTACGACGCTTTTGTACGCGAATTGAAGATTGCCGAAGGCGAAACAACCACGCCCGATAAACTTTTTTCTCTCGAAAAAATCGCCTGTCTGGGTTGCTGTACGCTGGCTCCGGTGGTTAAAATTGACGAAAAAATTTACGGTCATGTTCAAGTTGGAAAAATTGACGAAGTGGTTGCAGATTTTCTCGCTCATACCGAAGAAAAGGAGAAAGAAAATGACCGGAATGAGCAAAAACGTGTTGCCGGAGAAGTCCGGTTGGGGATGGGTTCCTGTTGCATCGCAAGCGGTTCGGGCGATATTTATAAGGAGTTGTTGCGGACTTCCGGAGAGTTGGGAATGGAGATTCATATTAAGGTGGTGGGCTGTGTCGGCGTTTGTAATAAAACGCCATTGTTAGATGTCGTTCAGCCCGACGGCACGGTGGCGCGTTATCCGAATGTGAAATCTGCCGAGATAAAAGAGATTTTACAGCATCATTTCAAACCGGAAAACTATTTTAAACGATTAAAAAACAACCTGTTAGGACAAATAGACCGTTATCACACCGATATAACGTGGGACAACGTTGTTTGGAAATCGGAAAATGAACGGATGGAAATCATTAACAGTTTCCTTTCCAATCAGTTACACATCTCTACCGAAGGTTACGGAGTTTTAACACCGTTAAATATAGATGAATACATTACTCACGGCGGTTTTGAAGGATTAACCTCCTCAATCTATCCCAAAGAAGGAAATGTTGAAAAATGTGCAACTTTTGAAGATAGCGCTGACCTAACATCCCCCCCTTCGGGGGGGCTTGGAGGGGCTATTATTCGTAGCAACATCCGCGGACGCGGCGGTGGCGGTTTTCCTACCGGACGAAAATGGGAAATCATCGCAAAATCGAAAAGCCCCGTCAAATATATCATCTGCAACGGCGACGAAGGCGACCCGGGCGCATTCATGGACAGAATGTTGTTGGAATCGTACCCCTTCCGCGTTATCGAAGGCATGACCATTGCCGCTTACGCCGTTGGCGCTTCCGAAGGCATCTTTTACATTCGCGCCGAATATCCGTTAGCCGTTGCACGTATTCGCGCCGCCATCGAAATATGCAAAGAACGCAAATTACTCGGCGAAAATATCCTCAACAGCGGATTTTCGTTTAACATCAGCGTCTATGAAGGCGCAGGAGCCTTTGTCTGCGGCGAAGAAACAGCGTTGATAGCCTCCATCGAAGGACGACGCGGATTTCCTACACAACGCCCTCCTTACCCCGTAGAAAAAGGACTGAACGGCTTTCCAACTTTGGTTAATAATGTGGAAACGCTCACGCAAATCCCATTCATCATCAAAAACGGTTACGAAAAATATAACGCCATCGGAACGCCAAACAGCAAAGGAACAAAAGTATTTGCCCTCGCCGGAAAAATAAAATACGGCGGTTTGATAGAAGTGCCGATGGGCGTTACAATCAATCATATTGTAGAAAAAATCGGCGGCGGCGTTATACAACGTTTAAAAGCCGTTCAAATCGGCGGTCCTTCCGGTGGATGCATCCCCGCCGAACTGTGCGATGTTCCGGTTGATTTTGACGCCCTCAACGAGATGGGCGCCATGATGGGTTCGGGCGGATTGGTAGTATTAAACGAAAACGACTGTATGGTGGATGTAGCGCGTTATTTTCTCAATTTTTCCTGCGAACAATCGTGCGGAAAATGTACCTTTTGTCGTGTCGGTATCAGAAGAATGCTCGACATTTTAGATAAAATAACATCAGGAAAAGCCGAACTTGCCGACATCGACACATTAGAACAATTAGCATTAAAAATCAAAAAAGCCGCCCTGTGCGGACTTGGAAAAACAGCGCCCAATCCGGTGCTGACCACCATCAAATATTTCCGAAAAGAGTACGAAGACCACATCAACGGCATTTGTCCAACCGGCGTTTGCAAAGCGTTGGTGAAATATGTGATTGACGACGCCTGCACCGGCTGTACCAATTGCGCCAAAGTTTGCCCAACAGACGCCATTCCTTACACACCATATCAAGTACATAACATTGATAATGAGAAATGTGTGCAATGCGGACTGTGTATTGAGGCGTGCAGTTTTGAGGCAATTCGGAAAATAGCGAGGGATAATTTTTAAAAATAAAAATATGAAACTCAAAATAAACACCCAAGAAATCGAAGCCTCCAAAAGCGAAACATTGATAGAAGTTGCACATCGTAACGGCATTGAAATACCTGCGTTGTGTTATGTTGCCGGTTATCATCATCAGGCGTCGTGTATGGTTTGCGTGGTGAAAGAGTGCGTTTCCGGTCAAATCCTTCCGGCGTGTTCTACGTTGGCTGTTGAAGGAATGGAGATAGAAACAGCGTGCGAAGAGGTGAAAGAATTACGAAAAACATCGCTTGAACTGTTGCTGAGCGACCATATAGCCGAATGTCGCCCGCCTTGCGACGTTCAAAATTGCAAGTTACGACAATATGCCATCGCCTATCACGCAAAATGGAATAAATATCCGCGTTATTCCGCAATAAAAACAACACAACCTCAACACATTAAAGACGATTTTTGGTTTGACGCCACAAAATGTATCCGTTGCGGACTATGCGTATATAATACCAAAGACGGTTTTACGTTTAAGAATAGAGGATTTGAGATGAAAATCGTTTGTCCGGCAGAAAGTGTAAAAAATGTAGATGAATCGTTGTGTGAAATTTGTCCGACACAGGCATTGTATATAAAAAAAATAAAAAATTAATAACTCAAACATTCACCTTAAAACAGAAAAAATTATGACATTAACCGAACAAGACAGAGTATCACACGAAATAGTCCGTTGTGCCAGAGAAGTATATATTGCCTTAGGACATGGATTTAGCGAAGTTGTGTACAAAAGGGCGTTATCCATTGAGATGACGTCGCGAAACCTTGCGCATCAGCGTGAATATCGAATGCCGTTATTCTACAAATGCGTTGACATAGGGCAAAAGCGTGTTGATTTTTTAGTGGCAAATGAAATTCCCGTTGAAGTAATGGCATTTGTCAATTTGGTAGATACGCATATCGAACAGGCAATGCACTATTTGGAAATCTACAACATGGAAACAGGATTATTAATCAATTTCGGCGTCGAAAACCTGCAATTTAAAAGATTATTCAATGAAGGATATAACGGGTAATTCGGTCAAAACTCCCGAACCAATTATTTGGTGTACAGAAGAACAACGCAGAGCAATTGTACAGGCACAACAATCAATTGCAAGAGGCGAAAGCGTAAGTAATGAAGAAATGAAAAAAGCCGTTGAATTATGCCTAAAGAAAAAGTAATAATGATAAAAACGACAACAGTTTTTTTTGTGCTATTTTTCACTTTTTTTTCTGCCTGTAAAAATAACATCGCTACTGATGCTCATGTTTCCGGCGACTGGTCTATTTTTCGAGGCAACCCCGCTCTCACCGCTTATACAGATGCTTCGCTGCCCGATAATCCGCAACTTTTATGGACGTTTAAAAGTGATAACTATACCAAATCTTCACCCGTAATATACAATGAAATCGCCTATTGGAGCGACAGGCGCGGACATATTTTTGGCGTCAATATCGAAGGAAAACAGATTTTTGATTTTGCTATGGAAACCGCCGTTGAAGCAAGTCCGATGATTTATGATTCGGTGTTGTATATCGGACGTATAGACGGCAATTTGTCTGCCATATCGCTAAAAAAACAGGAAATTTTATGGAATTTTGAAACTTCCGGACAAATCTCCGCATCGCCCAACCGGATTAATTTCGACGACAAAGAAGCCGTTATCATCGGCAGTTACGATAATTTTCTTTATTGTATAAACACTAAAGACGGCGAAGAAATAAACCGTTACGAATCAGGTTATTACATCAACGGCGCAGTGGCGCAAAGCGACAATTACATCGTTTATGGCGGTTGCGACGGTTGGCTACGGGTGATTGACTGTGTTTCGGGCGTGCAAACCGACTCTTTGGAGGTAGAATCCTACATCCCCGCTTCACCCGCCATCAGCAACAACTGCTGTTACGTCGCCGACTATGCCGGCAATCTTTACGAAATAAAATTGGAAAAAGGAAAAATCGCCACATCCAAAAAAATCATCGAATCGCACGACGAAAACCGCACCTTTGTCTCCGTTCCCGCTGTTTCCGATAAAATGGTTTACATCGTTTCCGACGACAGAAACATCTACGCCATCAACCGAAACAACAACTCAATAGCGTGGAAATACCTCCTAAAAGGCAATACCGGCGAAAGTTCCCCCGTCATCTGCAACGACAAACTGCTGGTCTGCACCAAATCCGGAATCATCTCCATCCACAACGCCAACACCGGCGCCCTGCTGTGGGAATACGACACCGGAGAACAAATTATCGCCTCACCCGCCGTCATCAATGGATATTTTTATGTTTTGACATCTAAAGGAACGTTGTTTTGTTTTGGCAGGAAAGAAAAGTGAAAAATCGGTAAACCACAACTTTTTTGCTGTTTAACTGATTAATTGAATAATGAAACTCTTAAACTTTTAAACTCCGAAACTTTTAATTCCTCACAACCTTCCCCGTCTGCACCCCGCCGTTTTTTAGCCGCACCTGTACAACATAAACACCTTTGGCAACTCCTTGCAGATTGACCATTGCTTCTCTCCCCGAACCAGCCTGACTATGCGCCAAACGTCCATCTGCAGCATATAAAGTAATGGTTGCAATATCATCTGCCGCTTTGATGCACACTGTGTCGTTGCTCGGATTGGGAATAATTTGCAACTCACTTTGCGCCAAAGGAAGTTCATCAATGCCAACCGGAGGACGAATAACGTAGGTAAATGAATCAATAACATAAGTCATCGTTAGATGTTCGGCAACAGTAGGATCCTCTGCAAATGACGATGGTGGATAGGCTGTTTGGTTATGAACATATTCATAGCGCCGCTGCCGGTCATCATATTTATTAATATAGTCATCTAAAATATAGAAAGGGGGTTCGGGGTCGGGATTACAAGGAAGAATGTAAAATTCATTATATGTTAGAGAACCTCTAGATGTAATATGCAGGCGTTCATTATATGTTATATACCAACGCGCTACAATGCATCCCACATTCGAATAATGGTCATAATGGCAAGAATAGGGTTCATTTTTCCATTTAATGGTATCAATCCATGTTAAATCAAGGGTACCTGCATTTAATTCCCAGTATTTAAGGCTGGAAAGTTTATTTTTATTTTTTAACGGATAATCAGTATAAAGTCCAACCACACGACCAAAAAGTAACATGTCTCCGTTGTCAATGCCGTGAAATTCAAACCATTTCATATCTGTAAATCGACTCTCCAACTTCCATGTACCGGATGTAAAAAGATAATAATCAATGGTATGACACTTGCCTTCGTTATCGTAGGAATAAATACGTTTGGCGCCGGGCTTATATTGATGGGTTGAAGTGTTATAAACATCTACCAACGATTCGGTAACATTTCCCTGTTCGTCGAAAGTAAAAAATGCTTTCCAACCCTCAGCGATGTTTCCATACACATCATAATATTCTACATGATCCTGCAATTCCGACGCCGATAGCGTATCCAACAAATGTACATATACAGCTTTTTGAGCGGGTTTCCATTTTTCTCCATCCCATTCCTGATAATATTCCTCCCAATAGGAAGAATCTGCTTCACGATGATTGTAATAAAAACGAATAGGAGGGTAGTATTCGCCCGTATCAGGGTGTGTATAACCACCGGTAAATATCGTATCGGGAATATCTCTTAATGGGTCGCGATAGATATTGTTGTAATCGTCACTTGCCTCTATATCTCCGTTATAAGCAGAATACATAGTCATTTTTTTCAGAAATCCATCTTCATGATATTCGTAGATATAATGAGAAGAAGGTATGTCATTCCAAAAATAATTCACAGCGGCAGGAAGCCAAATTGTATCGGAAGGTTGTTGTTTAAGTAAAGCAGTGCGAACGGCATCCCTATTATAAAACGGCACATCAATTTTTTGATAATCTGCATGTGTTAGTTGTTGAGCAAAAACGATTTGCATCATGCATAAAAACACAATGCTTATTGTTAATTTTGTGAAAATATTCATAACTTTTTAATTTTAAGATTTATAAATAACATAAAAAGCGTCCTTTTGCTTTTTTACAACTCACTCACCAAAGAAAAACGAAGATGAGCAACTTTCCGGTATAATTGTTATCAAACAATGGTTATCGCTCTTGCGGTACATCGGAAAGCCACCCACCCGCAAGGCTTTACTGCTCTAAGTTGGTTTTGTGCAAAACCCATACATCGGTATGATGAAATGGAAATAATGCGGCAGTACATTCTGCCTGCATCCGTTTTATGCGCAATTTTTCGATTGTTTCTATTAAAATAACAGATAAACAGGGGGGGGTGTGGGCTGATAATCAACGAGTTACGTGTTTTTTGGACAAAAACAGCAATAAAACAAAGAAATTATATTTTCGAATATTGGAACAAAAGAAATAGTAGCACAAATTATTCAAAAAGTTTGAATGTAAAAATAACAGAACGTATATCTTTGTTGAAATCACAACCAAAATTAGGAAAAAAGTCTGATTTTGAAGATATTCGAGTAATTTCATTAGGTCATTATAGTATATTGTATAAGTTTGACAAACAAAGAGTTATTATCGTTGGTTTTTGGGATAATAGGCAAGACCCAACTAAATTATTACAATTATTGCGAAATAAATAGAACGACAAGTCAATAACATTGTTTTCTTGTTTTTTTTGTCTGAACTGTGATTTAAGCCTCTCCCCCCGCCCTCTCCTCATGGAGAGGGAGCTTGTCTGAACTGTGATTTTTGTGATTCTGTATGATTTTTGTTCTCAGTTCTCAGAAAAGCAACAGAAAAATAGATAAATCAACAACAAAATTTAAACAAGGAGATGCTGAAGACAAAATAGGCATCCTGATTTTTTAAGAAAATTTAAAAAACAAAAAAATTACAAACCCGAAAGCATGATACGGATGCTGAAACCTGCGTCAAGGGTAAGATTTCTATATTGGGTTGCCAAGGCAGGCTGGTTGAGTACGTGGTTGTAAAAAGCTTTGAAGAAAATATTCTTGGTAATTTGATATTCTCCGCTGACAGCGATGGTAAGGATTTTTTGTCCGGCAGAAGCTACGTTTGCCAATTCATTCAAATCCTCATCTTCTTTTATTCTTCTTAAAACCGTTTTATTATCTCGGATAGAAAAATCGGCACGAAGCAACAATTCTCCTTCGGTTTGTTTTCTCGAACCTCCAAAGTCGAACGTTATTTTCAAGTCTTTAAAGCGGTATCCTGAACCAAAGATAAGTTCATTGTTGGCAATTTCCGTTACTTGAAAATTGACCATACTCAATGTTACCGTCCGAGATTTTCTCCATTCCGCTTTGAACTGAAAACTGTTTTGCATTGTAACATCGACACTGATAACGGGATTCATTGCTTCGGTGATGGCAACTTGTCCCATTTCTACGTGCGGAATAAAATTATCCAAGTCGTTGCGGAAACTTTGGAAATTGCCTTCTTCGGGTCTGTACAACAGATTGGTGGAAAAACCGCCTATTTGATACAAACAGGTATATGAATGCCGTAATGCTATATTTTGAAATACTTTGTTTACCCCCGGTATTTTGGTAATTCCATTATACGTGATTTGCCAGTTGGGTAAAGGTATTTTCTTAAAGGGCGAATTGATGGAAATATCGGAAGCAGATTTTCCCGAATAAGCCGCCAAAAATGCATACAACAAGGCTTCCTGACTCAATCTTCCGTAACCGTCAGGATATTCTTCATTGCCGCGTGCATAATCAACCCGAGCTGCTGCGCGGCTATCCGCCAAACGATTGGCAATATCCACACGGTATCTTTTGAAAGTTTCAAACACTTGATGAATATTATTTTCTCCCGATTTTATGAAAAGAGTAGGCGTACAAATAGTCGTAATGGTAAAATTTCCTATTGTCTGTCGTGTGAAATCGCCAAATATACCATTGCTGTCGGGAATATAATAGGATTGGTCGGTGTAACTGTAAACCCTTGTTCCGGTAAGGTCAATTTTTAAATCTTTGATAGGCTCCAACGTTGCCTTTGCCGTGATATTGATATTTTTGCTTCGGACGTATGGCGAATTGAATTGGTCGCTGATTGTGAGCCACCCGTTTTGGGAGGCAATAAAGCGCAAATCATCATTTTGACCACCGAAGACAAACAAAAACCCCGGAGAAGCATTGTGTTGGAAGTTCAACCCCAAAAGGTCGGGAGAGAGCATATAACCCGCCAAAACGGTTCCGTTTCCTTCTTTATAATCGAAAGAAAGTCTTTTTACCAACATGGTCAAGCGTAAGAAATTATCCAAAACTTCTTTTCCGATGTTTTTCTGATTCTGTTCTTTTTCCTTTTCGGCACGACGTACGGAATCTTGTTGCGTACGTGTAAGATTTAGTTTCGATAAGTCTTGTTGCGGGCTTTGTTTTTTCTTCAAAATGGGTTTATCTTTCAAACTGCTGCCAAACGTACCTTGATTGACTTTGCGTAAATATTTCGATTTATTATACAATGTAATAAAATTGGCATCAATGCTGAATTGCTTGGTATTGGAGCTTTCTATGGTATTTCCTATGTAAGAAATCGCTTCAGGCGCTGCTGTCCAATAATACGTGGCGTTATAGCGAACGGTGCTGGAAATAAAACTGAAAACAGGAATCTTATTAATCGGAATCTGATAACTTGCATTCAAACGCTGCGTAAAGCTGTTCATTCTTCCGAAATCGGCAAAACTCTGTTTGACAATATCTTTCTTCTCTCTGGTATCTATTCTTCCGGGAGGTTCGGTGATAAAGGCATTGGCAGAAGCCGCATAATCAAAACGCAAACCATCGGAAATATCCCATGCCAAAGTATAATCTCTTGCCCATTCGTATGCTTTTACAAACATGGGTTCGGTAATGATTAAACCGGCGCTTTTGTTGCGCAGCAAGCTCTCGTTGAACAAACGGTATAAGCCGGTACGGAAAGAAAACGATTTAGGATAAAGCGTGAAATTAAAATCGGTAAGCAACTTCAACCATTCTTTTTTATTTATCTTGTCCGCTTTGGCAAAAGGCTTTACTTTGAACGGTTGTGTGGAATACGAATACCCAAATCCTCCGTTGTGCGTATAGCGGTTATCATATACATAATCTACGTTAAACAATTTCACTTCGGTATAAGCGTACGAAAAATCAAAGTTTTCAAAATCCCAGAATCGGTTCTTTTTGTTGCTTCCGAGCGTTTTCCCTTTATTGGCATTGATGATATTGAAGTTTTGCCGTTGAACAACATCCAACACTTTGTGTTTGATGGAATCTTTTTCTTCTTTGGTATTGTACAGTTCCAAATCGGCTTTTAATTTTACATCAGGATTGAGCGGATTGTATTCCGGTGTGGCAACGTTGCGGGAGAAATCATAATGAACGGGCAGGTTGATACTCCATTTGGAGGGAAGCAGTTTTCCCATTTGGATATTTGTAGCTAAATCCAATGTGGTTAATCGTTCTTGCTGACGGTCGTACGTTCTCGATTCCAATGCGCCGAATCCGGGAGTACTTATACTTGCCGAAAGTGAAACATTACCCAAGTCCGCCAAATCAACACGGACATTTCCCAATGCCGCCCAGCCGCCTTTTTCTTCAAAATCGCCCAAACGTAATTCGTTTACCCATATCTCCACCGACTTGGGCAACATATCATCTTGGTCATCTATGCTTGTTTTGCGAGGATTGTGGATACCTAACATGATGATTCTTATTTCTGCCAAATTGGGCGAGCCGATAACGGAATATTTATGGTCGCCGTCAAACCACGAATAAATTTCGGAAAGCCTAACGTTGGCTCCGTTTCGCATTTCGTAGTTTCGTTTTTGTTTGGTGCTGTCAATTAGCATTTGAAGATTGATGTCCATATTGTTGCTTTCGAGCCACACCAAATCAGGGTCGGATTCTCCCCATTGGGTTAAATCGAAAGGCATTTCAAATTCATAATAATTTTGGGTAAAATCGGAGCCTAA
>Ga0082212_10008613_pt1 | contig 13291 bp, 8 predicted proteins | sample TergutNt197P3_FD_71548 | JGI IMG/M metagenome (GOLD analysis project Ga0082212, IMG submission 71548) | Neocapritermes taracua P3 segment gut microbial communities from Petit-Saut dam, French Guiana - Nt197 P3 | ecosystem: Host-associated > Arthropoda: Insects > Digestive system > Gut ... | reverse complement strand
GTCGGAGTTAGATCGTAAACTCCGCATGTTTTGCGGCAAATTGGAGCGCGGGGTGGATATTAATTTAGGGCTTCCTGTCACACATCAAACACTTGGTATCATAGGAATGGGAAGGATTGGGAAGGCGCTTTGCAAACGTGCCGTTGCCTGTGGCATGTATGTGGTCTATCATAACAGGCAACAACTCAGCGACGAAGAAGAAAAACGCCTCGGCGTTACGTATATATCTAAAGATGAGTTGTTAAGAAAATCAGACTTTGTTTCTATCAATGCTCCCTATACGTCCGAAACTTATCATATGATTGGCGAAGATGAACTACGAAAAATGAAATCTACAGCTATTTTGATCAATACTGCCCGCGGTGCGCTTGTCGATGAGAAAGCATTAATAAAAGCATTGCAAAATCACGAAATCGCAGGCGCAGGATTAGATGTGTTTGAATTTAATGACATCCCCTCTCCTGAACTGTACTCATTTGACAACGTTGTGCTTACGCCCCATATTGGTACTCAAACGATGTACTCGCGCATTGAAATGGTTAAAAACGTATGTGACAATGTGATAGGTTTTTTCGAGGGGGATCGTCCAATTTTTCGCGTTATGGCGCCCTAACTCGTGGCCTCTCATAAGTTCGTTTTCCCTAACAATATAGGGAACTTCTAAAATCCCAAACTCTGCGTTACGTTCCATCTTTACTTCGGCTTTTACATCTGTCACAAACCTTGATTTTAGAATTATTAGAAGTCCCCTGTAGATATAGCCATTCATACTATATCTACAATGCAAACCAGTAGTTTAACTTTAGCATAAAGGTATTGGTTGTCGGAAGACCGAACATTCTGTCAAGGTTAGTTTCCCAGTTTTTGATATAATTGGTGGTACGATCGCTCATCACATGTTGCCACACAAAATAGATTGTTGATCCACGCATATACTCCCAGCGTAGAACCAGATTGGAACGAAATTCATTTAGACTGAAGTCGGGATTTCTGAATCTATAACTCACTTCTCCGTTCTTACTGAGTGTATAGTTATTATCCGCAAAGATAGTCTCGTTTTCGGTAAATGTATAGAAACGTTCCGATTGCTTGCCGGATTGCGGATTCTCGGCGATCTTGAATTTATCGTATTTACCAATGGATGTGTAGGGTGCTCCATAGAATTGGATAGATATATCGGGAGTAATGTTTACCTGAGCCTTCAGCGTAATCCCGTATGTTGTTTGGTCAATATTACCCACAATATAGCCCGGAATTGAATTACTTCCTCCCTCATTGACTGACATAGATCTTGTGATGTACTGAATTGTGTTGTGTCCCTTGCTGAAATCCATCTGGCCCGAAAAGAGCATATGGTTGCCCACCCTGACAGCAAGTTCTCCGGAGAAAGAGATATTCTGCAGTTCATCTCGGAAATCTCCGGTATGTCCTGCTGTGAAATAAACCTTTTTTGCCTTGTTTGTATTAAAACTCAAACTTGTCTGAAAATAGGGATTGAATCGGACATTAGGCCCTCCACGCAACATTCTGGTATCCATACTGTTCATTACGTATGTCCCTCTGATATTCCAACTCATTTGTTTCATAGTGCTTGCACTCCAACCAAGCATCATATCGTTACCGGTTGCAAAACCTCCGAAATTCCAACGGTTCGTTTGCGTGAGTGTAATGGTCGAGTTTCTCAATCCTGCCCAAGCCGTAGTCTGACGATAGGCTATTTCGGTTGAATTATTATAATAATCTGCTTCACGCATATAGCCCACATCATTAAAATCAAACTTAGGCGAAGACCAATTGAATGTTTCGTTCACAGTCCATACCGAGTTACCCACACGCCCAATACGGAAATATCCTCCTGTGCCTACCAAAGAGGTCAGAGTGGGGTCAACATGCAGATAATCCTGTGATGAAACACGCTGGAAGTAGTGTACCGAATTTTCCTGAACGGCCTGTATCGCTTTCTCGGATCCGTTCAGGCTACTGAACATCACTTTTGTATCTATGGCATAGAGTCGGTTCTTGAAATACTGCACATAGTCAATCCCTCCGACAAAGGCGTTCTGTACCAGCGCATCCCTGAGATGTGGCTCATCGAGTTTTCGGTTGACGCTCGTGAACATCCCACCGAGAAGGGTGTTGCCATTGTTCCAGTTTTTCTGCACACGCGCCACAGTATAATTGGATAACGGCGCAACAACTTCACTCCTCTCTTCGCCATTACGCATAGTGAGTAGTGATGTACGTTGCGTAATGCTTTCAATGATGCCTATCGTCAGGCCGTTGTTGTTGGTTCCGGTGAGTTTAAGGGATCCGAGTATAGGAACGTTACTTGCTGTTTCAGCGAAAGAGTCGACATTGTCTATTCCTGCAGGCCGTAGAGGAGGAGCAGCGCCTATACGGCGGGAGTAAAACATCATATCGCCTCCCGATATGCGGCCGTAATCAAATATATGCTTGCCTTCGAGAAAGAATGGACGCATTTCATCGTAAAAAGTCTCGTATGCGGTAAGATTCATTTCGGAAGGGTCAAGCTGTATTTGTCCGAAATCGGGATTTATGGTCGCGTCAAGCGTATAGTCGCGTATGGTAATCTTGGCATCGAAACCGACGTTACTCTTCCATTCAGCGCCTTTTTGGTAGGGACTATTGGGAATGGTAGGCGCATTGATATTTTTACCTAATACATAGGGCAAAAATTCTATTCCACGTGGTTTAGGCAGCTCGTCCATTCCGTGCATCTCTCCGAATGAGAATACATGGCCGTTGTTTCGCGTCGGGATAAGGCTCCAATTCTGCGTCTCACCGATGGATGGAATGACCCTGCGAATATGCAGTCCCCAAATATTTTCTTCATTGTCTTGATTGTAACGCATTTGGGTAAATGGTATTTTATATTCTGCCGTCCAACAAGAGTCTTTAAGGTTGATGTTTGTTTTCGCCTCCCACACTGCGTTCCAACTTCTATTGGCAGTGCGTTTGTCTGTAATGATCAGGTCAGTCAGATTGCCTCCGGCATTGATATAGAATTCGGGAGCAGCACGAAAATCATGATAAGTATCAAAGGCAATACTGACCACATCGCCGACAGAGTTATCGTCGCGCAGACCAATGAAACCGATTATATTTTCAGGATGCGGGTCATAGCAATAGATACCTACATAGATGTATTTGTCATCGCGGAAAATTTTGGCTCGCGTAGTATAGTCGGTCGGATGACGCTCGAAAGGTTGAGCTTGTACAAAATCCTGTGTCCATGATCCTACATGTTGCCATATATAATCGTCGAGTTTGCCATCTATCTTCGGAACCTGATCCGGTGTGATCGTGCTTATATTGTAAATCCTTTTGTAAGCCGAATCCATTGGCATTACATATACCTCTTGTCCGATTGCCCAGACAATACTCAGTAGAAATGCAACAATGGTGGTGATTAGTCGTTTTTTCATTTTTTTTTATTTTTTTACATTTTACATTAATTTTAAAGACTCAAATACCAATTTTGCGTGCACAGGTATAATGACGTGATACAATCGAATAGGTTTAATGACAAAGAAAAATTTCATAGTTAATCCCGTGTAATTTTAAACATAATTTAACAAAATAATGTATTGATATTCAAATGTTATTATTGGTAGAACATATATCAAATTAACAACATCAATTATGGTCAACATTCTTCGATGTCACATTTTTTCTGAGTCTCTCGTCTTTATCATTAGCGGAAGAAAAACTATTTTTTGTAATAAATGCATGCAAATAGACATCTTAAAGAAAATTTTTAATGGTAATTCTGTTTTTTTGACAGAAAATAGTTTACTTTGCAGTTTAATAAATGGTTTGGTATAAGCGTATGAAGTCAAAGATAAGAGTAGCTGTCGTTGGATACGGCAATATAGGAAAATGTGCGGTGGAAGCAGTTTGCGAATCTTCCGATATGGAATTGGCAGGGATAGTACGTCGTAAAGTTTCGATGCAAGATGTGCCGACGGGTATACCTGTGGTAAACGATGTGAAGAAACTGGGAATAGTAAATGTGGTGTTGCTGTGCGGTCCCTCCCGCAGCATACCCGAAACGGCAGAAAAATACCTCGCGATGGGTATCAACACGGTAGACAGTTTCGACATTCACGGCGAAGCCCTGTGGAATCTCCGTAGACAGTTAGACCTCGTCGGAAAGAAGCACAATACAGTAGCTGTCGTTTCAGCAGGATGGGATCCGGGTAGCGATTCGGTGATACGTACAATGTGGGAGGCAATGGCGCCAAAAGGCATTACTTACACCAACTTCGGACCCGGTATGAGCATGGGACACACGGTGGTAGTAAAATCGAAACCGGGCGTTCGCAATGCCCTTTCGATGACTATCCCCGCAGGAAGTGGAGTACATAATCGCATGGTATATGTGGAACCGGAATCTGGCGCAGATTTTGCCATCGTGGAACAATCCATCAAATCAGACACCTATTTCATCAATGACCAAACGATTGTAAAACAGGTTGATAATGTGAATTCCCTGCTTGATATGGGACACAGCGTAATGATAGAACGTAAGGGCGTTTCGGGCATCACCCATAACCAGTTGTTCGAATTCAGTATGAAGATTAATAACCCAGCCCTCACAGCCCAGATCATGGTATCATGCGGGCGTGCCTCCATGCGGCAGCAACCGGGCGCCTATACCCTACCCGAAATCCCTCCGATAGACCTGCTCTCAGGGGAACGCGAAACTTTACTAAAAAGATTGGTTTAAGAAACTGTTTAAATTGTATTGATGATAAATGTGATGAATTAGTATGTCAATACAGTGTTTTGATGCCTTCCCGCTTAACAGACGCCCACATGGTTTTTGTGTTCGGATAGCCATTTTCCCGCTCACTAACTTTCAATTTTCAATGAATTTTTTACTATCTTTGTACCACATTATATTAATTTATGAAAATAGCAAGTAAATACGACCCTTCCCAAGTGGAAGAAAAGTGGTACCAATATTGGTTAAACCATGGTTTTTTCAAGTCTCAGCCCGATTCCCGTGAGCCTTATACTGTGGTTATCCCTCCCCCGAATGTGACAGGGGTATTGCACATGGGACACATGTTGAACAATACCATTCAGGATATTCTGGTGCGCCGCGCACGAATGATGGGTAAAAACGCCCTTTGGGTGCCGGGAACCGATCATGCTTCGATTGCGACCGAAGCCAAGGTGGTGGCAAAATTAGCCGCCGAAGGGATTCGAAAAGACGATCTGACGCGCGAAGAATTTCAGCAACATGCTTGGGAATGGACACATAAGCACGGAGGGATTATCCTCGAACAGTTAAAAAAACTCGGCGCTTCATGCGACTGGGATCGTACTTGTTTTACGATGGACGAACAACGTTCTGAAAGTGTAATCAAGGTTTTTGTGGATCTATATAATAAAGGTAAGATCTATCGCGGCGTCCGGATGGTCAACTGGGATCCGAAGGCGCTGACTGCACTTTCGGACGAGGAAGTGATATATAGAGAACAACAAGGGAAACTATATTACTTAAGGTATAAAATTGAAGGAGAAGACGGATATGTGCTAATCGCCACCACCCGTCCAGAAACCATACTTGGCGACACCGCCGTATGTATCAATCCCAATGATCCGAAAAATGCGCATTTAACAGGCAAAAAAGTGATTGTCCCGATTTGTAACCGTGTGATCCCAATCATCGCAGATGAATATGTAGATATAGAATTTGGTACGGGATGTCTGAAAGTGACGCCTGCGCACGATGTGAACGACTATATGCTGGGAGAAAAATACAACCTTGAAATCATTGATATTTTCAATGACGACGGCACACTCAACCAATACGGTTTTTACTACGAAGGCAAAGACCGTTTCGAAGTCCGTGATCTTATTGTGAAAGACCTGGAAGCGGCCGGTTTGCTCGAAAAAATAGAAGATTACACCAATAAAGTCGGCTTCTCGGAACGAACGGATATCCCTATTGAACCAAAGTTGTCGATGCAATGGTTCCTGAAAATGGATGAATTAGCTAAACCGGCACTGGATGCGGTAATGGATGGCACCATCAGGTTTTATCCAGCTAAATTCAAGAATATGTATCGCCATTGGATGGAGAATGTCAAAGACTGGTGTATCAGCCGTCAATTGTGGTGGGGACACCGAATCCCCGCTTACTACCTGCCGGGGGGTGGTTTTGTGGTAGCCGAAACCAAAGAAGAAGCCTTCCAAAAAGCCAATGAACAATTCACAATGAACAATTGTCAATTGTCAATTGAGGATCTGCGACAAGACGAAAACTGTCTCGATACATGGTTCTCCTCATGGCTTTGGCCAATCTCTGTATTCGATGGTATCAATCACCCCGATAATGAAGATATTCGATATTATTATCCGACCAACGACTTGGTGACGGCTCCCGAAATTATCTTTTTTTGGGTTGCCCGTATGATTATATCGGGGTATGAATACCGCGGAGAAGCCTGCTTTCATAATGTCTATTTTACGGGCATTGTACGCGACAAGCTAGGGCGTAAAATGTCGAAATCGCTCGGTAATTCGCCCGATCCGATTGAATTGATGAACAAATACGGTGCTGATGGTGTTCGTATGGGCATGTTGCTGACCTCACCGGCGGGCAACGACCTACCTTTCGACGAAGCATTATGCGAGCAGGGACGCAATTTCAATAATAAGATATGGAATGCGTTCCGGTTGGTAAAAGGATGGGAGGTAGATCCGGTAATTTCTCAACCGGAAGCATCGGCAACCGCAGTACAATGGTTTCGTGGCCGGTTGGATAAGACTATTGCCGAAGTGGACGACTGTTTTGCAAAATACCGCCTGAACGACGCCCTGATGGCTGTTTATAAGTTGTTTTGGGATGAGTTTTCCTCATGGTATTTAGAGTTAGCCAAGCCGGAATATACACAACCCATGGATGCGCTGACCTACCGGACAACACTCGATTTTTTCGACGCCTTGTTGCGTTTGCTACATCCTTTTATGCCGTTTATCACGGAGGAATTATGGCAGGCGCTGTCGCCTCGCGAAGAAGGAGAATCGATCATGATTGCCCTCAAGCCCTCCCAAAACCCCTCCAATAGAGGGGGCTTGGAGGCTGCCTTTGAAACAGTCAAGGAGTTGATCGGCCATATTCGCACCATACGCATGCAAAAAAATCTGCCCAATAAAGACAAACTGACGTTGCAGGTGTTGGGGCAACACGATAATCGTTTTGATGCTGTGATACGGAAAATGGGAAACATAAACGAAATTCGGTGTGTAACGGAGAAGGCTACCGGAGCTGTTTCTTTTTTGGTGCACACTACCGAATATGCCATTCCGTTAGGCGGTGTTGTCGACAAGGCCGCCGAAACAGCGAAAATAAAGGCAGAGATTCGTTACTTGGAGGGCTTCCTTACTTCGGTTACGCACAAACTCGGCAATGCAAAGTTTATAGCTAATGCCAAGCCGGAAATTGTCGAAAACGAAAGAAAGAAAAAAGAAGATACAGAAAGCAAACTCCAAGTGCTACAAGAATCATTGAAATCGCATTACGAATGATAAAGTCTTTTTTCCCTCAAATACTTCCCCGTATGCGAAGATTCGCAGGCGGCTACTTCTTGAGGTGTGCCTGCGCAAACCAGATTTCCGCCATCCATGCCACCTTCAGGCCCTAAGTCAATGATATAATCGGCGCATTTGATTATGTCCAATTGATGTTCAATAATTACTACTGTATGGCTTTTGTCAATCAGCATCCGGAAAGCATTTAACAAGGTTTTAATATCGTGAAAATGCAACCCGGTAGTTGGCTCGTCAAAAATAAACATCGTATGTTCCTGTTTTTCCTGTCCCAGATAGTAAGCTAATTTTACCCGCTGGTTTTCGCCTCCGGAAAGTGTAGAGGAAGTTTGTCCTAATTTAATATATCCTAATCCGACATCTTGCAAAGGTTTTAACTTCTTGACAATCTTTTTGGTTTGCGAATCGGAATGGGTTTGGAAAAACTCGATGGACTGATCGACTGTCATCTCAAGTATATTGTAAATATTTGCTCCCTGAAATTCGACTTCCAACAAGTCCTGCCGAAAGCGTTTACCGCGACACGCTTCACATTCGAGTGTGATGTCGGCCATAAATTGCATTTCAACTGTGATTTTCCCTTCTCCCTTACAATCTTCGCAACGGCCACCCTCTTTGTTGAACGAGAAGAATGCCGGCGTATAACCCATTTGCTTAGATAAAGGCCTGTCGGAAAATAGTTTGCGGATTTCTTCGTAGGCTCCGATATATGTTACAGGGTTCGAGCGCGAACTTTTACCGATTGAATTTTGGTCTACATATTCAATAGCACATATTTTTTTCACATCACCTGTGATCTCTTTACAATCCACACCCGAAAGGGCATCGTCGAGCAAGCGCCTCACTCCTTCGTAGAGAATATCGCGCACAAGCGAACTTTTGCCTGAACCGCTTACACCTGTAACCACAGTCATGACATGTAACGGAAATTTCACATCTATCCGCTTTAGGTTATTGTGATGTGCTCCTTTTATTTCGATATATTGATTCCACGGTCTGACAAATTCAGGCACCGGAATGATTTGTTTTCCTGTCAGGTAGCGTACGGTATAACTGTTGCTTTCGGGTGGTAGTCGATTGACAGGCCCCTGATAAACGACTTTGCCGCCCAATCGACCGGCATCAGGGCCGATATCAATAATATAATCGGCCATTCGGATAATTGCTTCATCATGTTCCACCACTACAACCGTATTACCCAGCGCCTGAAGTTGACGCAATACGCTAATCAGCAAATTCGTATCACGCGAATGAAGACCGATACTCGGCTCATCCAAAATATAAAGCGAACCGACTAAACTGCTGCCCAACGAAGTAGCCAGATTGATACGCTGGCTTTCGCCTCCCGACAGCGTGGATGATAAACGATCTAATGTCAGATAACCCAATCCGACATCGAGAAGAAACTGCAAACGATTGTGTATCTCCGTCAGTAATCTCTTGGCTACTAGTGCATCTGTTTCATTCAATTGAAGTCTGTTGAAAAAGTCTTTCAATCCGGTAACAGGCATCGTTACCAACTCTGCCACCGATTTTCCTCCTATCATTACATACTGTGCGCTCAATTTCAACCGTCCTCCCTTGCACGTCGGACAAATCGTTTTACCTCGGTAACGCGCCTGCATTACACGGTATTGGATTTTAAACAAATTTTCTTCGACAAATGCAAAAAAGGCATCAATCCCCTGCAATCCTTTTTCGCCATGCCATAAAAGATCCTTTTCTGAATCCGTCAAATCGTAATATGCACGATGAATCGGGAAGTCATAGCGGGCGCTTTTATTGATAAAACTGCGTAGCCATTCATTCATCGTTTCTCCCCTCCAACAGGCTACTGCGCCTTCATAGATCGACAAACTTTTGTCGGGGATGACTAAATTCTCATCAATGCCCAATACTTTACCGAAACCTTCGCATACAGGACATGCGCCGACAGGATTGTTGAAGCTGAACATCAAATCAGTCGGTTCTTCAAACACCATTCCGTCGGCCTCGAATTTTTTCGAAAATTCGAATAATTTCGTTTTATCCGGTAAATAAACACGCAGTCGACAGATGTCATGTCCCTCGAAAAATGCAGTCTCAACAGAATCGGCCAAACGGTTTTTCAGTAATTTATCGTCCGTGATCTGCAAACGGTCAATCAAAAGTTCAATATCTTTCGATTGTAGTAATTTTGGACTATCTAATACTTCGTGTATACGGTAAACGCTTCCATTGATTTCCAGACGGGTATATCCTTCTTTTTGAAGCATTTCCAACTGTGCTTTCAAATTTCTCCCTTCGATCAGGACAACAGGCGCATAGACAGCGAATCGTGTCCCTTCCGGATAGCTTAACGCCTTACTTACTACATCATTGATTTGATGCTTCTTTACCTCTTGACCCGAAACCGGCGAAATGGTTTTCCCTATCCGGGCATACAACAGCCGGATGTATTCATAGATTTCTGTCGAAGTGCCCACTGTCGAACGCGGATTTCGTATGTTTACCTTTTGTTCAATGGCAATTGCCGGCGGTATACCTTTAATATAGTCACATTCGGGCTTGTTCATTCGTCCGAGGAACTGACGGGCATAGGACGACAGGCTTTCAACATATCGCCGTTGCCCTTCGGCATACAAAGTGTCAAACGCCAATGATGACTTTCCACTCCCTGACAAACCGGTAATCACAACGAACCGGTCGCGGGGAATCGACACATCAATATTTTTCAGATTATTGACACGGGCACCCTTGATTTGGATGTACGCATCGTGATCGTTTTCAAGCTTATTTTTCATCTTCTAAAATAAACGTAAGCCTCTTTTAGGTTTTCTTGCGCTTCTATTGTGTTGCCTTGTGTCATTGCTCAATGATATAGTATTTGTATAAACATCCACTCTTTTTCTGTAATAATCGAGCAACAGAGATTGAATATCTGTTTTTTTCTTCGCTTTTTATTCGCGCAAAGGTAATGCAAGTTGAGAGCAATACAAAATAAATTTAGACAATGAAATACATATTTAACCCATAGCGCCAAGATATTTCAATCATAAATGCTGCTTTACTATGACACTTTCCTTTGCTTTCGGGAACGCTCTTTCCGTATCTTTTTTGTATTTCATGCCGGTTTTATTTCACATTTCTCAAAAAATATATCGTCTATACCTGTATTTTTTTGAGGATAATGAAAAAAAATATATTTTTGTAGTATTAACTAAATAAAAATGGCACTATTTTCTTTTTATAACACGCGCAAACCGCGCCAGTTTAATCACAAACCGATCTATTGGGATCCCCGTAAGGAGGCATTGGATGAGCGAGTACGCAAAGTAGAAGTGGAGATGGGTGTACGTGAGGAAACGGAGGAGGAGTACAAACCTAATATCAAGGGATCTTTCGCCGCAGGAATGTCGCATCTGCGGAAAAGCAGGGCAAGAGGAGATGATATGCGTACCCGTGTCGGTAAAAATATGCGGTTATTGCTTATACTCGCAATTTTGGCGGTTATTTTTTGGTATTTTTTCCTGAAATAATGAGCGACATTATCCATTTACTGCCCGATCAGATTGCCAATCAGATTGCAGCAGGCGAAGTGATCCAACGTCCGGCATCCGTTGTAAAAGAACTGATGGAAAATGCGGTAGATGCAGAAGCCGGACATATCATCGTCCACGTCAAAGAAGCCGGCCGCACTTTGGTTCAAGTAATCGACGACGGGAAAGGAATGTCGGAAACAGATGCCCGGATGGCATTCGAGCGTCATGCTACATCGAAGATTACCAATGTACAGGATCTTTATGCACTGCGTACAATGGGATTCCGTGGAGAGGCTTTAGCCTCAATTGCGGCAGTGTCGCAGGTTGAATTGCGCACACGTCAGAGAGACGCTGAGGTGGGGACGCGACTGTCCATTTCAGGCTCCATGTTGGATGAAATACAGCCGGACGCATGTAATGAAGGATGTGTCTTTTCCGTTAAAAGTCTGTTTTTTAATGTGCCTGCACGCCGCAAATTTCTAAAAACCAATGAGACGGAATTTAGAAATATCATGACTGAATTTGAGCGGGTAGCCTTAGTCAATCCGCAAATCGAATTTAACCTGTTTCACAACGAGTTGGAAGTGTTAAATCTGCCGGCTTCGGGACTTCGCCAACGCATTATCAATGTCTTTGGAAAAAAACTGAATACCCAACTACTTTCTTTAGAAGTATCTACCTCGGTTGTCGGGATAACCGGTTTTATCGGGCAGCTAAGTGCTGTAAAACGTAGGGGTTACCTGAATTATTTTTTTGTAAACGGACGATACATGCGGCATCCTTATTTCCACAGAGCCATTATGAACGCTTACGAGCCTTTGATTCCAACCGGAGAAACGCCTGACTATTTCATCTATATGACCATAGACCCGGCTTCGATCGACGTCAATATCCATCCGACAAAAACCGAAATCAAATTTGAAAATGAACAACCGATCTGGCAGATTCTTTCGTCGGCGGTTCGTGAGACTTTAGGAAAATCAAATGCCATTCCAACACTTGATTTCGATACGGACAAAGCAATTGATATCCCTGTGTATAATCCAAATGAAGAGAAAGGTATTACCCCAAGCGTACAGTTAAATCCCGGATATAATCCTTTTAAACATTCAACCTCGATCGGTCAAAGTTGGGGAGAATTGTCCGAAGGGTTTGCAAAAGATCGCATTTTAATGGAAGACAAATCATGGATTGAAACACCTGCATTTGAGTTGCAAGGAGATCAGGATACTTTGTTTTCGGATATTTCGAACCCTTGTTTCCAATATAAAAACCGGTATATCATTACCCCGTTAAAATCGGGTTTGGTAATGATCGACCAACATCGGGCGCATGTGCGGATATTGTATGAACAGTATATTTTGAATATCAAACTGCAAAAAAGCGCGTCACAACAAATGTTATTTCCCGAAATAGTAGAATTTACGCCGGCAGAAGCCGCCTTAATTCCAATTTTGATAAACGAAATACAGTGGTTGGGATTCGATTTAAGCCCGGTAGGACATAATTGCTATTCAATCAATGCTTTGCCGGCAGGTGTACGTGATTGCAATCCTGTAGTATTGCTAAAGGGAATCATCCACAGCGTAATAGAGGCGGAAAAATCGCAAAAAAAAGAAAATGCGGAATTGTTAGCTTTATCGTTAGCCAAATCTGCCGCCATACGACCGGGAAAATCCTTGACTGTAGAAGAAATGGAAACCATTGTCGCATCGTTGTTTTCACTGGAGTCCAACAATTTAACTCCTGATGGCAAAGTAATTATGACGGTTTTAACCGACGATGAACTCAGTAAAAGGTTTAAATAATGGAGACTTTACAATAGGGTTAAAAATGATAGAATGTGTGGCTTCCCGAAGGGAAGCAATTGAAAATGAAAGACCATTCCTGCAAAGTGACACCCTCAGAAAAAACCAAATATGTTGTAAAGCATATTTTAAAAAATTGGAAAATTGTAAATAAAAGGCTACTTTTGTCATCCAATAATTGTGGCTTTAAACTCAAGGTTCCGGTCAAGATTTTGATCGGGATTGTTTTTTATTTTATTAATTAGTGTAAGAAAAGAGGATTTGATCAATGGCTGTTACGTATATGACTCAAGAGGGCTATAACAAGATTATTGCCGAGATAAATTATTTAGAGGGTGTGAAAAGGCCTGAGATATCAGCCCAGATTGCTGAGGCAAG
>Ga0082212_10008612_pt1 | contig 13291 bp, 7 predicted proteins | sample TergutNt197P3_FD_71548 | JGI IMG/M metagenome (GOLD analysis project Ga0082212, IMG submission 71548) | Neocapritermes taracua P3 segment gut microbial communities from Petit-Saut dam, French Guiana - Nt197 P3 | ecosystem: Host-associated > Arthropoda: Insects > Digestive system > Gut ... | reverse complement strand
TACATCGACAGCCGATCGCAAAGCATTTGTGCCGACAGCGTGCCGGCAGGCGACACGCTGACCGTTCATTTTTATCCAAAAGATGTGATGCGCGAGTTCACCTTTATGATCTACGACGTTACCGGCGCTAAGAATATCGCGCTCAACAGCGGCGCTATCTCTGGGATGTCGGGCGCTTATTTTCCCGCCACAGGCGCTTTGGCCGGTTCTCCCTCCACCATCCTTTTTCAGCGGGTGGAAGCCATCGTCAATGCGCAGGCAAGTACCCGCTGGACAACTGCCGAAAAAGCGCTCTTTGCGGCAAAAAATCCCAACTGGGCCAGTACCGATACGCTGACAGGCTGGACGCGCGACTGGATAATCGGTAAATTTGCGACATTCGGGCCGCTTAACCGCACATCCAATCGTTTTCGCCTGACTATTGAAGCTTTCAACAAGGCACAAAATGCTTCTCACGGCGCTTGGGGCTATTGGAACGGTCAATGGGAAAATACCGTCGCCTCGCAGATCGACAGCGCCATGGGAAGGAACGGGACACCTGCCGAACAGATAGCCTGGCGCCAACGTAACGGCGGCTATGACATTGTGCTGTATAACGATAACCGTTTGTCGGTTCCTGACGGCGGCGGTGGCGGCAACGGATCGAATGGCGGGTTCTACGTGTCTGTGGCTGACTGGGGCGATATGATCGACGTTCCGGTAGCAGGCAGAAGCGCCACGCGTTCGTCAGTTCAACTCCGTTCGCAAGTCAACACCTACGAAACCATTTCCGATTTTGTCGTGAACGGCGCATGGCAAGATGGTAGCGTCTGGGACTGTCTGTTTAACGCGCAATGGGTCTACAAGCCCGAATACCCGGATAACGTGTGGGATTACAGCCCCCGAAAATATTGGCCCTCGACCGGCGCCGTCGATTTCTACGCTTATGCGCCCGGCGGGTTGACCAATCTGATAACGGGGTTGTACAATAATGGCAACGACCTGTCGTCGCCCGCGTCGCCGACGCCGCCCGTGATCGAATATGCCATGCCGTTCAGGGACGGTCGCGAAGAGCCGCCTCCCGGAACAGGCGAGCCTAACCCGATACCGGTAGTCGACGAAGTACAGGAAGACTTGCTGGTGGCCGTACAACATCGCCAGTCGCCACAGCCCGTCCCCGTGCCGATGAATTTCCGTCATGCTTTCAGCCGCGTAAGCGTGAAAGCAAAAATGGATGAAAACGAATATAACGCCGGATACCGGATCAAGGTGACCCGCGTGGATTTACACAACCTTTACACTAAAGGAAGTCTGGAACTAAAAGGTGACGTCGTCGTAACCGTTGCCCCCGGTCTCGACAAGAGTACGGGCATCCCGATGGAAGCAACCGATCATTTCCACTACGACGGCTCCGTAACGCTTTGGTCGATCGACAACGCGAGTTTGGCAAACTACCACTTCAAGCTGCTGTCGAACGTCGTTACGACCGACGACGATTACACGCCGTTAGTACACACCGACGACGGACTGTTTGTCATGCCGCAACAAATAGGTAACAATTCGGCCGTATATGTAGAATATAACATCTACACTTATTCGCCTACCGATGGCGAGCGTTATGTTACTTCGGCAACGAAACTGATTCCCTTTATTAATCCTGCCAGACCAAACTTTGCCTTTGAAATAGGCAGGTACTATATGTTATTGATTGACTTGGATGTGCAATAAGCGATGGGGAATGGTTGTTGAGCGTAGTCGAAACACGCCCCGGCGCCGGAATTTTGAATATATTTTAACATTTTATTAACTTTTTAATTATTTATTTTTTATGAAAACGTACAAATTTTTATTAGTTGCTTTAATAGCAACCGGATTTTTCACTGCTTGCAACAACGAAATAGCAGTAGAACAATCAATTAAGCAAGGCGCGGAAATTTCATTCCGCCTACAGGGAGGTATGCCGGAGCAGATTACGACCAGATCCATGGCTACTACAAAGGACAACCTCGAAGCGTTTGTCGTATTTGGTACAGACGATGTGTTAGCGGCTACTAACGATTTAATCTTTGAAGGCGTAACTGTTGCCCGCCAATTGGATGGCGATTTTGCCTACTTTCCCAAAAAGTATTTTAGCGTAGGCGTAACGTATGCCGGTTTTTTTGCTTTTGCGCCGGTAAGCGCGATTGATCCTCTCGATATTGATATGTCGACATTTACGTCTGGCGAAGTCAAGTACACTGTTCCTGCTCCTGACGGATCCGGCGATGCTGTTCAGGAAGACCTTTTATTAGCAAGTGAAATTCTCGCCCTACCGACTGATTTTCAAAATCCTGTAAATCTAACTTTTGAACATGCGCTCGCGCGCATTTTTGTCACTGCAACAAACGAAGGAGACGAACCGGTTATCATCAAAGCGTTAACACTTAAGAATCTGAAAACAAGTGGTAAACTTGTTATAAATTCTTCGTTAGTATGGTCTTGGGACCCCTTATTTCCTTCTCCTGTAGCTGATTATGATTATGTTCTTGCCCCATCAGGCGTGGCAATTCCTGTCGGAACCACAACAAAAACTTTGGTTACTTCCATGGAACAGGGTATGATGGTTTTGCCTCAGGAAACTGTTAATAACGGTGGTGATCACACCGCCGGCGACTTTGCCCTCGAAATAGTGTATGACATTGCAAATCTTACAGGTGAGTATGCGTATGTTTATATTCCGTTAGTTTCAACTGCACCTAATGTTGGTTATGAATTTGAAGCAGGTAATCAGTATAATATTAATATTACTTTTGATGCTGACATTACCGGCAATCCTATCGAATTTAAAGTAATTGATGTTGCACCATTTGGCTCGCCTATTGACGTTAATCCGTAACATTTTCATTGTCGGAGCGCAACATCGCGTTCCTGCAACAACAAAACAAACAACACCTCTGCGCCCTTGGGTGGGCGCATGGGTACAAAAACAAAACGATCTTTGAAATATTGATTTTTACCGGAAAACGGTTTATGTAATAAATAATGGTTATCTTTGTATCGTGGAATTTTAAAAAAAGTAACATGAATACAGTATCCATAACCGTAGAACATGCTAATCAGGCGTTCATTATAGCCGACTGGTTAAAAAATATTCGTTTTGTGCGCGAAGTTAAAATTCATCGCGACGACCGGTCGTCGGGCAATTTTAATGCTGTTCAGCAAGCGCTTGATTCAATAAAGACGAATAACATTTTAGCAGATATAGCAGACCCCGTTGCCTACCAAAAAATGATTCGCAATGAATGGGACTAATTTTTTGATAGACACCAATATTATCTGTCCTGCGGGATTTGCAATCCCGCAGTCTTTCTCCGATCTTTTTTTAGAAAAATTTATTCATCTGTGTGTAAATAGGTAAATTTCATCTATATTTGCAGACATTTGATTTAAAAATAAAAAATATGGAAGCGTTGAATGTACAAATAATAAACCCGAAAGCAAAATCGCTTTTATTAAATTTGGCGGAAATGAACCTTATTCGGGTTGAGGCTAAACCAGTGTTATCAGAAATCATGGCAAAACTTCGCCGTAATGAAACCGAAGTTCCATCTCTTGAAGATATTACTAAAGAGGTGGAGTTGACAAGACAGAAACGATATGAGGCAAAAGAGCAGAATAATCCGTCTGTGTGTAATTATTGAAAATTTGATCTATCTTTGAAATCTGTAAACAGCAACAAATATTAGAATCAGAAACAAAATGGCAACAGTATTATTAAGCAATTCATTTAATTGACACAAATGTACTAATAGATATTATTGAGCAAAAATTTTCTATCCAATTTCGTCTCCATTGATTAGGATTGTAATAATAAACATTACCTTTGCAGGAAGAAAATTTAAATAAAGAAATTATGAGTTCTGTTACAATGTCAAATAATACGGGTCTTATTCTCCCGTTTTTATATGGAAAAATAGAGCGTATGCCATCCGAAATGCAGGTAGAAGTTTCTCATTTTGCCGATTTTCTATTGAGTAAAACTGCTAATACGGCAATACCAAAATTCGGCTCTTTAAAAGGGAAAATACATTTGTCTGCTGATTTTGACGCGCCCTTGTCTGATTTTCAAGAGTATATGTGATGAAGATTTTGTTAGACACGCATACCGGGGAAATTGACGCTTGATATTCCTTTTGCCCAACTGAAAACGGAAGTCATCAAAAACTGTTTCCAAATATTACCCATTTCTTTTGAAGACACTTTACTATTAAGCACGCTTCCATTTCACCACAATGACCCGTTTGACCGAATTATCATCTCGCAGGCAATGAGAAATAATTTAACGCTTGTATCTCGTGATAGTAATTTCAGTTTATATAATGTGGAGTTGTTTTAGTAAGGTTAAGGCAAATCAAATAAAATCTTTTTCCGGTAAAAATCAATAGTCAGCGTTTTCAATATACTGACAATGGGGCTCGGTTGTTGAGCGTAGTCGAAACATGCCCCATTGTTTAATAAAACCGTTGGAATTAAACCCATCATATAACCAAAATGAAGTTTGCAATGAGAACAACCGGACATATCAAACATTACCTGCTGGCCGCAATGATTTTTGCGGCACAGACCGTTGCGTGGGGACAGGTGACTATTATATATGATAATCCTACCTCCGCTGAAGGTCAAACCTCTAATAACGGTTCAACAGCAAGCATAAACGCTGGCGCTTCTGCTATTATTCCTGCGGGTGCAATAAACTTTTCTGCACAAGCATGGGGTGGCGGCGGTGGCGGCGGGGGTACCTCAGGAGGGATTTCTGCCGGTAGAGCAGGTGGCGGTGGCGGAGGCGCTTATGTTTTTAAAAACTTTGACATTGGCGGTCATATTGCTACAATCATTGTTGGCAGAGGCGGTCCTCGAGGTGAATCCAATCAAAACAGTGGAGCTACCGGGGGAACAAGCAGTATTGCTTATAACGGCGTTACGCCAACTGCAAATGGCGGTAATGGTGGAAATGCAGCTCCCAGCGCTGGAGGAGCAGGCAACGGTGGAAGTGGCGGTTCGCATAGCAATGGAGATTCCGGCAACAATGGTATAGCAGGCGGCACCGGCGGTGGGGCAACAGGACCAAGCGGAGCCGGAGGAAATGCCGGGAATGCACCTCCCGGCGGAAATGGAGGGCAAGCTGTTCCGGGAGGAAGTAGCAGTCAGGGATATAGCGGATACAACCCCGGCGGCGGTGGAGGAGGAGGCCGCGGTCAAACGTTAACATCAAATCCCGGCGGTCATGGCGGCGGCGGAAAGGTTATCCTATCGTACACGATTGACAACCTGACAATTTCCGGTAATGGCGCTTTTTGTCCGGGAGACCCCATGACGCTTACCGCTTCCTACGAAACAAGTTCAGGCGTCACTTTTCAATGGTATAAAGACAATGTTGCCATATCCGGAGCAACAGGACAGACCTATACAATCGCCAGCATGCAGGCTTCCGATGCAGGTGTGTATACCGTAGCGGCAACCTATAATATTACCTATTCCTTTGCAACACCATCAGATAAAAGTACACTTACGGTTACAGGTGTAAATTTGCCTACAGGATTGTCGATTTCAGGTGCAAGCCCTTCCTTTACGCTTAGCGGAACTGTAACTGCAACGCCGGTAAATGTAGTTGTCAATGCCGTACCTGTTGTTGCTAACTGCGCTGTTACTATTTGCAGCGGCGACGTAATAAACAATTTTGCTCCGCCGGCATCATCAAGCACTGTATTAGCAGATAATTATGCGTGGACGCTGGCTTCAGTTTTTCCTTTGGGAGCAGTAACGCCCCCCGTTTCCGGTTCAGGCAGTTTAATCAGTCTTGGATCACTCACAAATTCTACCTATCAAAGCGCAACAGTTATTTACAATGTTATTCCTTTTTCTGCTCAGGGCTGTCAGGGATCTGGTTTTACCTTTAGCATTACGGTTAACACGCCGCCTGCTATCGACATTATTACATTCCTGCAAACTACTTACTGTGCCGACGAGACATTGATTATTCCATCTGTTACTGTTAATTCCAATCTTCCTATTAACAGTCAAGGTTGGCTACTCGGCAGCGATATAATTACAATCCCTCATATTCTTACTGCAACCGACAACGGCAAAATCTTAAAATATTTTGCTACCAACAACTGTGGAACTAATTATTCAAACGACGCATTCATTACGGTAAACATTCCGCCTACAGTGGGTAATGTAATCCTATCACAAACAACCTATTGTGAAGGCGACAATCCGGTTTTTCCGTCTCCTCCAAGTGTTACATCCACCCCTTCTGCTATTAGTCAAGGCTGGATGCTTGGTAGCGATGAAATATCATCTTCATATATGTTTACTGCTGCCGATAACGGCAAAGATTTAAAATATTTTGCAATCAACGCCTGCGGAATAAGTTATTCAAATGTAACAAATATAACGGTCAACACGCCGCCAACAATAGACAATATCACAACAACCGACACTTACTGCGACGGCGAAGACTTGATCTTTCCGAGCACGCCCAATTTTACTTCTACGACTACTGTTACCGATCAGGGATGGATACTTGGCAATGATACGATCACATCATTCCCGCTTACGCTTACTGCTGCCGATGACGGCAAATCCTTATTTTATTTTGCAGACAACACCTGCGGGTCAGGTCATTCCAATGGAATACCCATTACGGTAAACACGCCACCTGTCATTGGTAATATTCCATCCATGACAACTACATACTGTACCGGCGAAACACTTGATTTTCCGGCTTTATTACCCGCTGTCACGACCGGTATATCCATTATCGAACAAGGCTGGACGCTTGATGGTATGCATATATCAAGCTCCTATCAACTTACAGCATCCGACGATGGCGCCACCCTGCAATATTATGCAACGAACAGTTGCGGAACAGGTTTTTCAGTCGGCATCATCATTACCGTCAATACGCCGCCAACAGTAGGGGTAAATACATTTACTAAAACAACCTACTGCGTCGGTACAAACCTGATTTTTCCGGTTGATTCGCCTGCCATAGTCGCTTCACCTGCCGCCATCGATTCAGGCTGGATGCTGGGCGCCGACGTCATTACCGAACCTTACATACTCGACGTCGCCGATAACGGCAAGCCTTTATTTTTCTATGCAACAAATACTTGCGGAACATCCTATTCGGATTCATTGATAATAAAGGTAATCGTTACCGAAATCATTTCCATTACGCCCAATTATGGACCTACTTCCAGCGGCACGTACGATCCAAGTGGATTGGTAAAAATTACAGGCGCAGGATTTTCGCCTTTCGGTGCTTTTGCCGTATCATCTGTAACCTTTGACGGTGTATCAGCTACGATTGACTATATCCATTCTATTGATGATACCGTTTACTGTATTCCGCCGCCTCGCGCAAATTCGGGCTATGTATTAGTATCGGTTACCGCCGGATGCGGCACGGCCACCCTTCCCAGCGGCTATCATTATGATGCGATGAATATTACCGGCGTGTCGCCCGATTATGGACCGGTAACCGGCGGAACAGCCATTACCATTAGCGGGACAGGATTCCTGGCTGGCGGAAGCGGCGATCCAAACTTCGTTACCGTAAAAATTGGCGATGAAACGGCAACGGTCGTTTCTGTTTCAGACATCGAAATAACCTGCACAACAGGACAATCCAATCAATCATTGTTGGGTAGTATCGAAATATTCAATAGCATCGAAACGAACATATTTGCCGACCGCTTCACGTATTACCCCGTCACATTCGTCGTGAACGGATCGTGGAGCGAGCCTTACAACTGGGAAACGCAAACCGACGACCGTATTCTTCCTTATCCGGACGCCGTCATTCATATCAAGGCCAACTGCCTGCAGGATAGAAATTTGAATGGTAGCGCTTTTCCGTACAACGGCGCGATGGACAGCATCACGGTGTATTCGAATGCTGCTTATACCATTGGCAACGGCATCACGCTCGACGCGAATGTGTTTACGCTGAAAGACAGCGCTTCGTTCCTGAATTTTGGAACGATGCAGGCAACGCATCAAAAGGTAGAACGTTCGCTTGCACAAAAACGTAACTGGTATGTTTCAAGCCCCCTTGTATCAACCCAATCCATTGATTCCGTGTTTGGCAGAGGGGCAAATGGCAGTAAGCTGACAAGTCTCGGAACTATCAATTTATCGTCCGAACTTGCAGCCAGCGATTGGAGGGTAGAGTGGTATAAGGAAGATGACCATAAATGGCAACGATTGCCGCTTCTTACAAGCACGCTTACCTCAGGTTTAGGATATACAGTTTATTCTGAACACGAAGATATTGCCGTGCAATTTTCAGGAACATACCATGATGGTAACATCCCGTCTCCAGCGCTAACCCGTCAGCCCGATTCACATGTAAAACGGGGCTTCAACTTAGTGGGCAATCCTTTCCCTTCGTACTGGCGATGGACGGACGCTGCCGTCTCAGAAGTCAACGCAAATGTTTACAGTACGATCTGGTACCGTACCGTGATTGCGGGTAATTATGAATTCTGGTCGTACAATGCCGCAGGCAATGTGGGCGTGGCGCCGGGCTGGAACGATGGAACGCCCACGGGTGCTTACTCGCTTTCATATATTCCGCCTTTGCAGGCCTTTTGGGTGCGACTCAAGGATGGTGCATCGTCAGGCTTTATCACCTTCGATAACGATCGTCGTTCACATGCCGACCATGCCAGCAATGTGCTAAGGAGCGCCGAAATAACGGATAGCGGCGAGCGACGCATGTTGCACATTGCCCTGAACGGCGAAAAAAATACCGATGAAACCCTGATATACACCGACAGCAAGGCGCAATACGGATTCGACGACTACGACAGCGACAAGATGTTTTCAGGCATGGGCGCGGAAATTTTCACTTTCCCTGCCGACCAAAACCGCGAATTGGTCATCAATGGCTTGCCCGATATAAGCGATGGAATGGTAATCCCAATTGGCTTCCAGACGGACGAAGGAGGAAATTTCAGTATCCATGCCAAAGAGATGATGAACTTCGGATCGTTTGATGTTTACCTGTGCGACAGTTGGCATAATCTCGAACATCGTCTTGGCGCCGCCGAAAGCCCTTACCGTTTTACTGCAGGCAGCGAGTATAGTACCGACCGTTTCAGCGTGGTGTTCCGCAGTACAGGCACGAACAACGATGCCATCAATAACGGGGATGGCTATTTACGCGCATATCCCGACAAGGAAGGCAACATCGTTGTGTTATACAGCGGTCAAGACGACTGTATGGTAACGGTTTTTAATATGCTGGGCAATTGTATGGCAGTTCAAAATGTTGTTTCAAACACTCCGACTGTCATTAAAGGCAAGTTCGAAAAAGGCGTATATGTATTGCGTGCAGGCAAATACATTGCAAAAGTTGCTGTTCAATGAAAAAAGTTTTTTTATTCATTCTGTATCAATTTGATAACCTCGCAGATTAGTTTGATACGGTTTTCTAAGATGTCAAAATTGATTTTCTCCATTGTGTCGGTTGGCTTGTGGTAATCGTCGTGAAAACCGGTAAAAAACAGGATGGAAGGAACTCCCTTTTTCATGAAATTAAAACCGTCGGTACGTTCAAAAATGCCGACGTTGTTACCGGCGTAGTCGAAAGTACAGAGCGGGAAAAGAACGTTTGCTTTCCGGACGAGACTGTATAGCATTTCTGACTGGTCGTCATTAATACAATAAAGATATTCACAATCCGTATGTTTGTTGTCACACCTCGAAATCATGTCGATGTTAACATTGCAGATAATCTTTTCAGGGTCAAAATCCGGACGCCGGGTGTGATATAGTGAACCCAACAAACCTGCTTCTTCGGCTGTCGTAGCCAGAAATATCATTGTATATTTCAAGTTCCGGGTTTGGGTAAACGCCTCGGCAAGTTCAAGCAATGCGGCAACACCCGAAGCGTTATCGTCGGCGCCCGGATAGTAAAAATTTTCTTCTTTACCCACATGGTCGTAATGCGCCGAAACGACAATGGCCTGTTCACTTTCACCCCTGATGACACCTATTACATTGGCTGTTTCAACTATTTTTTCAACCTGTTCAAAATGTAAGTTGATCATGACTGGAGGTACATCCTTGATTTTCCTTTTATTAGCCAGGCCGACAAGTTTGTTTTTTGACAGTCCCATCATGTTTTTTACTTCTGCGCCCGGAATTTTTATTGAGTTAACGACAGGAATAAGGCCCGATTGTTCGCCAATTTGAGCAGAGGTCGCAGTCATCCCGGAAAGGTGACCGGCAATCGAATATTTTTTTTGAACATAAAAATCTTTCACCCTGTCTTTCATTACATCGAAATTCTTATCATCCTCATAAACAATGATTATCCCACATGCCAACCGTTCTCCAAGCCTTTTTTTCAGGACGATTTCTTCACTTTGATTTTTTAAGATAATCAGCACATAGCGGTTTATAACATTGATTTGATTCAATTCTTCCTCCGTTCCGTAACCTCCGAAAACGACTTCCACTGCTACTGCTTCGAAACGCTTTATTTCACCTTCATAGATCATTCGGTCAAGGTTTTGAAGCGTTCGATCATATTGTGTTTTTAGAAATAATTCCCTTCTGCTGATCTGTTGCAGATAGAATTTTTCCAGATAACTGTCGGGTGAAAGTGTTTCTAATTTAAGTTCTTTAAACCTGTTGACAATAAATTCCTGTGTTATGAACTGCCCGTCATCGTCGATACTTCTACCCCCAAACTGTGGTGAAGAAAGCGTTTCAATAAAGGCTCTCAAGTCTTTTTTATCAATTTTCGAAGAAATATCCTGCCCGAACCCATAATGAAAGAATATTAGGAACAGAAAAAAAAGAGGCAGTTTTGGCAAATGTGTAATGGACAAATAATTATCACGCCTCACATTCATCGTGTCAGGATGCGCTTTTTCGCAATCATTTTTGCTATATTCAGATACAGATATACTCAACTCGTTTTTTTAATTTTTACTGCATCATTGCCCTATCTAAATGATATGATAAATGACGGGGCAAAAGTATGAAATAATTACGAATTACGAAAAATTTGAAAGTGGAAAAATGAAAATATAAAAAAAATATCTACTTTTGTTTTCTTTTGAGAATCATAAAATGAAAAGTGATAAGTTTGTGAAATTACTGTTACACAATAAATATATAAAGTATGAAAAGACGGGATTTTGTTAAATGCACGGCGATTGGCGGATTAACGTTGACCACCGGTATGCGTGTTATACCGCAAAGCATCTCCACACGCAATGTTTTTCCCATTCGTATTGACCCGAAACCGCAATTCGAATTATCCCCCCGGCTCTATATGCAGTTTATGGAACCCTTAGGCGTCACCGACTCATCCGTCGAAGCGTCGTGGGATCATGCAGGGCATTGCTGGAAACCCGGACTTGTCGAAGCCACAAGGGAACTCGCGCCCGGCATGGTGCGCTGGGGAGGGCTTTTGTCCGCTTATTACCGCTGGAAAGAAGCAGTTGGTCCGCGAAACCGGCGCATCCCGATGTACAACATCGTTTGGGGCGGTATCGAAACAAATCAGATCGGCACGGCTGAATTTGTCGATTTCTGCAGACTCGTTGGCGCCGACCCGCTCATGTGCGTCAATTTCGAATCCGAAGGCGATCCGTCCTTTCTGAAAACGCCCATGGGCGACGACCGTTGCGGTAATGCGCAGGAAGCAGCCGAATGGGTTGATTATTGCAACAATCCCGACAATCAGCTTCGCAGGGAGCATGGCTTCCCGAATCCGCTCCGTATCGACCATTGGCAGATAGGCAACGAGACCTCTTATGGCGGTAACAGACGTTTCGACCGTGATACGGCGGTTCGTAAAACCGTTGCGTTTGCAGATGCCATGCGCAAGGCGGACCCAACCATTAAGTTGATTGCCTGGGGCGAAAACGACCGCGCCGGGGCGATGATCAATAACCTGGGCGACAAGATTGACTACATTGCGTTCCACCACATGTTCGATCCGGGCCCGCCGCTACGGGATAACGACTACCGTAAAGATCCCGCACAAACATGGGATGTCCTGATAAACGCTTACAGGATACATCAGCAAAAAATTGAACGGATGCGTGAAGAAATGGCGCCTTACATGGTTCCGCTTGCCTTGACCGAATGTCATCTCGCCCTCCCCGGTCGCAACCGCTGCGAAGTCCTGTCCTCATGGGCAGCCGGCTGTTGTTATGCACGGATGGCCAATTTACATGAACGAAACGGCGACCTGCTCAAAATTGCAACCCTGGCTGATTTTTGCGGAACACGCTGGCAAGTGAACGCCATCATGATACCGGTACCGTCAGGACGCCCCTACCTGATGCCTGTCGCAAAGGTCATGGCCCTCTACCGTAAATATTCAGGCAATGAATATCTGCAAACCGCTTCTGCGTCCGACACGTTAGACGTCACCGGAAGCAGGACAGGCAATACGTTCTACCTCCACATCGTGAACACAAGTCGCACCGATACAATCCCTGTGGAGTTTCGGATTGACGGAATGAAAATCGTTTCCGCAAAAGCTTATGAAATTTCCGAAGACCCGTCATACGAAATCATCCGTGCGGAAAACGATCGACTGCAAGTCAAGGAAAAAATTGCAGCAGCAAACAAAGCTTATTCCATTCCGCCCGCATCCGTTTCTGCGGTGGAATTGATAACTGTACAGGCAACATAAGGATCGATGATGTATTTACAAGTTCCCTCAAATTCTTCCTGATATTTGAGTATTGGAAGAATAATAACTATCCAAAATTTATTTTTTTATTAATGTTACGCTGACTTGATCGCCTCCACCGGATTGGATGTGGCGGCTTTCAATGCTTTCCAGCCAACAGTGATCAATGTCAGCGCAATGGTGATAATTCCCGCAAAGGCAAATATCCACCACCTGATCGGTATGCGGTAGGCGTAGTTCTGCAACATCCTGTCCGACCAGTAATAGGCCAAAGGAAAAGCAATGAACATGGCAATGCCTACCAGCATCAGAAATTCTTTCGTGAGCATCTCAATAATACTTGATGTGCTTGCGCCTAACACTTTGCGGATGCCTATTTCCTTTGTCTTGGCTTCGGCAGTGTAGGTCGCGAGGCTGAAAAGACCCAAACAGGACACCAGTATGGCAACCAAGGCAAAGACATTGAATAATCTGCCGGTGCTGACGTCTTTGGCATACATGGATGCAAATGTCTCGTCCATAAATTGATAATCAAACGGATAATCGGGATAATGTTCTTTCCAGATACGCTCGGTAACGGCCAGCGCTTCACGTGTTTTTCCT
>Ga0082212_10008611_pt1 | contig 13291 bp, 11 predicted proteins | sample TergutNt197P3_FD_71548 | JGI IMG/M metagenome (GOLD analysis project Ga0082212, IMG submission 71548) | Neocapritermes taracua P3 segment gut microbial communities from Petit-Saut dam, French Guiana - Nt197 P3 | ecosystem: Host-associated > Arthropoda: Insects > Digestive system > Gut ... | reverse complement strand
TTGGATGCTGTAATTTTATAGATACGGTGGCTGGCGTCGTAATTGAGCGTCGCGCCTAATTTTTGAAAACCTGTCAGATGTGTATCAAGCCGGCGTCGTCCAATCTTGTCGCCTCCAATCTGAGGAAGCACGGCTTTGCCGAAACGACCGAGCAACGGGCCGATCATCAGTATGGAACCGCGTAGGGAGGCTGCCCTGCGGGCATATTCTTCCGAATAAAGATAATCAGTATGAAGGTTATCGGCTTGAAATGAACAGGCATCGTCGGAGATGCGATTTACCTTGACGCCCATCTGCTGCATCAAAAATATAAGGTTGCGTATGTCAAGTATATCGGGTATGTTATGTACCTCGACTGCTTCGGAGGTGAGCAGGGTGGCGCAGATAATTTGCAGGGCTTCATTTTTAGCGCCTTGCGGATAAATATCGCCATGTAGCGAATGGCCGCCTTCGATAATAAATGAACTCATTGTCCTTTACGCGAATGGTTTTTCCTGTTCTTTTTTGAAACCTGCTGCTTGGGCGGTTCAATGACGCTTGATACATCAGCAAACTTAACCATATGCTCGTTGCGTATGATCCGGCCTTCCGACAGGTCGGCCAAGTCTTTCAGAATTTTGCGATTATCAACCGAATCTTTATTCCACATCAAATATGATTTTTTCATCTGATTGGCTATCAGGCGAATTAATACTTCTTTTTCTTCGCCCTCTTCCATTTCGGAGGCTGTGAATATCAGACGTTCGAGCGTTTCCCCGTAATGACGGTAAATCATTTCTTTACTGTCATACGGAATGACAGGCGGCCGCTTGTGGAGATTATCTTTCCGGATTACCTCGAAAGGATAATCCACATCCAGCTTGAAATCCGACATGATGGCTAAGTGGTCCCATAAGATATGCTTGAAATCATTTACATCGCGAAGGTGGGGAAACATATTTCCCATAATGCTTATAATGGCGTCGGCACAATGGTTTCGTTCTTCCCGGTTTGTGATAGTAAGACAAAAGTCTACCATGTTCTGAATGTTACGCCCATACTCCGGTAGGGAGAGGCGTTTTACTTTTGTATTATATTCCATTATTTTTGTTTATTTCAGTAATACGGTTTCAATTGTCTTCACAAATATTTCGCGCGGCTTCGCGCCCTGTAAAATTTGAGGATTGCCTTTTGCCGGAATAAAAAAGTAGGTGGGTATGTTCTGTATGCCAAAGGCCGACGCCAATGCGCGCTCTTTGTCAACATTGACTTTGTATATCATGATCTTACCCTTATACTCTTTGGCCAGGTCTTTAAGTATGGGGTCAACTATCCGGCATGGTCCGCACCAGTCCGCATAAAAGTCGACGATGCAGGGTAGCGTTCCTTCATAGACAAAACGGTCTTTATTTTTCTCATAATTGTATACCTTTTCAAGAAAGTCTTTTTTGGTCAGTAAAACGATTTCCCCGTCTTTATTCGTTGCATTACTATTATTGTTTTGGGCGAACAGATATGGCGCCGTCAATAACATTGCAGTCAGTAATAATGTGTAATTAAAAGTTTTCATCAAAAATATATTTAAAATTCGGGTACAAAGATAATATATTAATTACTAATTACGAACGTTCCCTAATAAAATTTACCCATTAATCTGTGTTCACCTGTGTCAGTCTGCAGACGGAAATGATGCCGTCGGTGTAACCGACGCGCTCGTCGTGGTCTAACAGGAAACGGATGACCTGCAGGTTTTTTCCCTTTTCCAGCGGAAGACTGGCGGCTAACGACTGAATGTTTTGCGTGGTATTATCTTCAAAAAATTGGAAAAACGCATCGCGAACCGCATTAAATTCCCAGTTTTTGAGCCCTCCTTCTTTCTTTTGCAGGCAGACATCGCAGGTACGGCAATCTTTTTCGGATTTTTCTCCGAAATACCTCAACAACATACGGGTACGGCAAATGTTCGGCGTCGTGATATACTCAATGACTTTTGATATTCTTCGTAATGACCGTTCCCGGCGTTCTTCGAAGGAGTTGCGCGGAATCTTAACAAAACGGGTCTCTTCGCGTTTTCTTGTAAATACAATCTGTGGGTCTTTTTTTCGGGGAATATAGCTGATGACATGTGTTTTTGATAACGCGATGAGCGTATGATAAACCGTCTCCTGTGTAGTCTGGGCGCGTGTGGAGATAAGCGATTCGTCAATGAAGGTATAATCGGCAAACAGCCCGGTATATGTGCGCAGAATAACCTGAATAATATCGTCCGTCAGTTTGTCTTCATGGAGCTTGTATAATTCGTCGCGGCTGACGAGGAAGAGTAGGCGCGAATTGTTGTCAGGATCTTCAATATACTCTATATATCCGGCCGATTCAAGTATTTTGAGGGCATAATGCGTCTGGGTTGAGGGTAGCTTGAATACTTTACAAAATACCGGAAGCGAAAAATCGTGTGTCAGGAAAGCGCCGAACCCGACGGCTACCTGTAAATAATTTCCCAGCGCTTCATAGACGCGCAGGATAAACTTTTTTTCCGGATATTCATCGGTGATATGTTTCCTGAGTTTTGACGTCTCGCTGGATGCGCACAATGCAATCGCGTACGACTTTTTTTCATCGCGTCCCGCACGTCCCGCTTCCTGAAAATATTCTTCGAGCGAGCCGGGCATCTCCATATGGATGACCGTCCTCACATCCGGTTTGTCGATTCCCATCCCGAAAGCGTTCGTTGCAACGATGATACGGCAAGAACCGTTTTTCCATGCGTCCTGACGCAGTATTTTATCTTCGCGGTTCAGGCCTGCATGAAAAAAATGAGCCGAAAAACCTGCCTGCTGTAATGTTTTGGCGATGTCCTGCGTGTGCTTGCGGTTACGTACATAGACAATAGATGTGCCGTCTATCTTATTTAATATGTGAACAAGTTCGTCTATCTTGTTTTCTGTTTGACGAACAATATAAGCCAGGTTTTCGCGGATGAAACTTTTCTGCAATACATTTTTCCTGCGGAACAGCAGTTTTTCCTGTATGTCGTCGACTACCTGCGGAGTGGCCGTGGCTGTAAGCGCTAATACCGGAATATGTTCCGGCAACAGTTTCCGAAGTTCAGCGATACGAAGGTAGGATGGACGGAAATCGTACCCCCATTGCGAAATACAATGACTTTCGTCGACGACTAACAGACTGACATTCATCAGTGTAAGTTTCTGTACGAACAATTCCGTATGTATCCGTTCCGGTGAAATGTAGAGGAACTTATAATCGCCATAAATGCAATTATCGAAATGCTTTGTTATTTCGTCAGCCGACATGCCCGAATAAACGGTAGTCGCTTTAATTCCACGGATGCGCAGGTTATCTACCTGGTCTTTCATCAGGGCGATCAGCGGAGTTACGACGATGCATATTCCTTCAATTGTCATGGCCGGTACCTGGAAAGTAAGAGATTTACCGCCGCCCGTAGGCATCAGGCCCAGCGTATCCTTCCCGTCAAGGACAGATCGTATGATATCCTCCTGTAACGGTCGAAACGATTTGTATCCCCAGTATTGTTCTAATGTTTCAAGGAGGCGGTCGCTCATGAATAATTGAATATATAGATAAAATCGTAATTAGTAATTAGTAATTAGTAATTAACCAGACGGTCTGATGTCCCTAATCAGCAACTGTATGGAGGTTATTCCATTATAAACGTTTTCCTCGATGGTATAGCAGATATCAATCGGATTATTGTCTTTGAGGTATTTTTCATGTTCGCTCATGCCGAATGCGATGGCATGTACAGGGATTTTGGCGCTATCGTCTATAAGTTCAAGTTTCAGGTGTGTACCGTCCTTGCCAACGATCCGGCTTGTTCCGAAATCTTTTACATTAAGAGAAGCAAAGACCGGCTTATCGTTGTCAGGCCCGAAGGGATTCATCTTTTTCAACTCGTTCATCAGCGAAGCATTGACGTCCTTCAATTTGATAATCATGTCGATGTCGATTTGTGGCGTCATTTGTTCGGGTGTGATTTCGTCGGATGCAATTTTCATAAAGCGTTCGATAAAAGCCGGCAGGTTATTTTCACGTAATGATAACCCCGCCGCATAGGTATGACCTCCAAAATTTTCCAGCAGATCGCGACAGTTTTCAATGGCTTTATACATATCAAAACCTATAATCGAACGTGCTGATCCTGTAATCAGTCCGGACGATTGCGTGAGCACGACAGCTGGCCGGTAATATTTCTCCGTTAACCGGGAGGCGACAATTCCAATCACCCCTTTGTGCCAGTTGGGATTATAGAGTACAATCCCTTTGCGGTCTTCTATGTCGGTCAGTTCGTCGATGATGGCATTGGCCTCATCTGTAATTTTACGGTCCATCTCGCGCCGCTCATCGTTGTACTGGTCAATGTTGGCGCTCTTTTCACTGGCTATCTTTTCATCGCGCGCAAGCAGGAGGTCGACGGCTTCACGACCGTTCATCATGCGACCCGATGCATTGATGCGCGGTCCGATCTTGAATACGATATCGCTTATTGTCAAATCTTTGCCTGTAAGTCCAGAAGTTTTGATGATGCCCTTTAGTCCTACACTCGGATTGTAATTGAGTTGTCGTAAACCGAAATAGGCTAAGATACGGTTTTCACCGGTGATCGGGACGATGTCGGAAGCAATACTGATTGCCGTAAGTTCCAACAAGCGTTCGAGCGTCGAAAAGGGAATGTCGTTACTCATGGCGAAAGCCTGCATAAACTTGAATCCTACGCCACATCCGGATAAATGTTCGTATGGATAAACCGAATCGGCACGCTTGGGATCCAGGACGGCCAGCGCATCCGGCAGGTGATCGTCGGGCATGTGGTGGTCGCAAATAATAATATCTATGCCTTTTTCTTTCGCATAATTGACTTTATCAATTGCCTTGATACCGCAATCAAGTACGATAATCAAGGTAAAACCCTGCTCCACAGCATAATTAATACCTCTGAAGGATATACCGTACCCTTCGTCGTAACGGTCGGGTATGTAATAGTCCAGCAGGGTAGAATACGGACGTAAAAATCGATATACAAGCGATACCGCCGATGTCCCGTCGACATCATAGTCGCCGTAAATCAATATCTTCTCATTGTTGCCTAACGCCTTGTTTACCCGCTTAACCGCTTTGTGCATATCCGGCATCAAAAACGGGTCGTGCAATTCGTTCAGGCTTGGCTTGAAGAATTTCTTTACCCCAATCGCAGAAGTTATACCGCGCTGTACAAGGAGTTGGCAGATAACAGGGTTGAGATTCAACTCTTCCGCTAACATCTCTTGTGTATGTAGGTCCTCTTCTGTTTGGGTTTTTATGCACCATCTTTTTGTCATTATGTTTTGTTTTTATTTTTTTCATCAGTATAAAATATTTATGGTATCAAACATATATCGAATATTAAAATATTTTTCATTTCCAACCCGTAAAGATATTAATAAAAAATATAACACAAATGGTTTTTAACAAAACATTTTGTTTAATTGCGTTTATTTATGATACATTAACATTTGTGTGCGAATGTAAAAATGCACGAATACGCGTAAATACAAGCGGAAGCATCGAATACCTGATGCTTCCGCTTTGATAATTCTTTTTCTTTTCTTTTTCTATTTCCAAAAAAATTCTTTTCTTTACGCCTTTAAAACTTGCTTTTCAATAATAATTTTATAAATAACAATGCAGTATGGAATCATCAAAAGTGTTTTTTACGAATTTACGTACCTCTCCTCAAGCCAATCTGTTGGATAAATTAGAGCGATTAGTAAAGCAGGCAGGGCTTATGAAACTGGATTTTGAAAAAAAGTTTGTTGCGCTCAAAATCCATTTCGGCGAACCGGGTAATCTATCTTTTATTCGTCCGAATTACGTCGCCCGTCTGTCTAAAATGCTTCACAAAGCAGGCGCCAAACCGTTTCTGACCGATAGCAATACGCTGTACTCCGGAGGCCGGTCGAACGCAGTCGATCATATTCAGGGCGCAATGGAGAACGGTTTCAATCCGATCTCGGCGCAATGCCCGGTCATCATTGCCGACGGCTTGAAAGGAACGGATTACCGCGAAATACCGTTTAACGGTAAGTATTGCAAAGCGCCGAAGGTAGGCGCGGCAATCGTCGACGCCGATATCATCATCAGTGTGAATCATTTTAAGGGACACGAGCAGACAGGTTTTGGCGGCGCATTGAAAAATATCGGTATGGGAAGCGCCAGTGTGGGCGGCAAACTGGAACTTCATTCAAAATCAAAACCGGTCATTGATGTAGAAAGCTGTACAGGCTGCAAGACATGTGTGAAGCATTGCGCGCATGATGCCGTGCACCTCAATGCAGATAAAAAAGCAGTAATAGATTATGAAAAATGCGTCGGCTGCGGACAGTGTATCGCCGTATGCCAATACGAATCGGCAGTACTGGAAGATTGGGACACATCGGGAGTCCTGAACAGTAAGATCGCCGAATATACGAAGGCTATTCTTGCCGGAAAACCTCATTTTCATATCAATTTTATCATGAATGTATCGCCCGATTGCGATTGCTGGGGAAATAACGACGCTGCGATTGTACCCGATATCGGTATTGCCGCCTCGTTTGATCCGGTTGCTATCGATTGCGCCTGCGCCGATCTGGTAATGAAAGCGCCGGCATTACCGGGAAACCGGCTTTGGGATAAATGTAATGGACATATTGATGAGCATGATGATAAATTTCTCATCGTTCATCCGAATGCAAAATGGAGGTCGGGATTTGATTATGCAGAAGAAATTGGCCTTGGAAGGCAACATTACGAGCTGATAACCGTATGATATACGATAGCACGATATGCGCCGTTTCCACTCCACCTGGTGTAGGCGGGATTGCTGTCATACGTGTTTCCGGCCCGGATGCAATTATCATTTGCGATCAATTATTTGCATCTTCGTTTAAATCATTGACTAACCAGCCTGTCAATAAGGTTATTTACAGTTTCATCCGTCATAAAGGCGAAATATTAGACAATGTGTTAATTACGGTTTTTCGCGCACCTCATTCGTTTACAGGCGAAGATACAGTAGAAATATCGTGCCATGGATCACTGTATATCCAACAGCAAATCATGCAAATACTGATCGAAAGCGGAGCGCGGCAGGCGCGCCCAGGCGAATTTACGCTACGCGCGTTTTTGAATGAGAAGATGGATTTGTCGCAAGCCGAAGCGGTTGCCGACCTGATCGCCTCAACATCTGCAGGCATGCACCGGATAGCCATGAATCAGATGCGTGGCGGATTTTCAGGTGAATTGAAGGCCCTGCGAACTCAATTGCTTGATTTTTCGTCGCTTATCGAATTGGAGTTGGATTTTGGAGACCATGAGGACCTTACCTTTGCCGATCGACCGGAACTTCATGCCCTGGCCATGAAAATAGGGAATAAAATAGATGATCTGGCAAAATCGTTTGCTGCCGGCAATGCCATCAAAAACGGGATACCTGTCGCCATCATCGGAAAACCCAATGTCGGAAAATCGACGCTTCTCAATGCGTTGCTGAACGAAGACCGCGCCATCGTTTCGGAGATACCCGGAACAACACGCGATACGGTTGAGGAAACGCTTTATATACAGGGACAACTGTTCCGTTTTATTGATACGGCAGGCCTGCGTGATCATGCCACCGACCGCATCGAAGCGCTGGGCATACAACGCAGTTTTGAAAAAGCGGAAAAGGCTTCCATCATACTCTATCTTTTTGATCTGACGCAGGAAGAACAGGAAGATATTGTCCCGACAAGTCAGTGGTTGCAAAAATTTAACAAACCGATCCTGCTGGTCGGCACAAAAAATGATATTGCACGGCGCAACCCCATTCATACATCCGGAAATGTGCAGGTCATTTATATATCGAGCAAAGAGCCTGCTGATGTCGAAAGAGTAAAAAATCACATCGTGCGACTGTCCAACATTCAAAAAGTAACCGATAACGATGTAATCGTAACGAATGTGCGTCATTACGAAGCCTTGTGTAGCGCCGGAGAATCTGTCAGCCGCATCCTGGAAGGATTGGAGAATAACCTGCCTGGCGACCTGTTAGCGCAGGATATCCGCGAATGTATTTATTACCTCGGCGAAATAACAGGCGGCGAAATCGCCACCGACGAAATTCTCGGCAATATTTTCTCAAAATTCTGTATCGGAAAGTAACTGCCCGTAAGCAGGCTCCGGTTAGTTTTAGTACCACTCCTGGCTGTTATACGGTGAACTGCGCTGATCCCATTTCAGGTCTTTCAGCAGGGACGAACTGGCGGCAATTGAGAATGAATAGGATTTCATCGGGCCGAAAGGAATCACGCTTGCCGACATCTGGAAGCAGTGCATAGACCGCGAAATGTTACAGGTGGCGTACGAAATCTTATGATTCTTAAAGTCGTAGGTTGCATTGAAGTTGACGCGCCAGTTTTTCGTGGGCTGCAGACTCCCGTTGAAACTGAATGCGTGTATGAACTGATAGGCATATTCCTTTTTTTCATAGTTAAATTTTTGCATGTCATAACCCATGGAAAGGTTATAATTAACCGACAGGCTCCAGGGCATAGTCGCATTGTAATATCCGTCATCGTCGTATTCGCCTGTATTCTGTTTTTTCTTTCCAAACATACTGCCGCCCTTTTCCCTGTTTGTTTCAGCCATCCTGTCCGGTGGGGCATCCGGATTTAGCGGATCATATTCAGACCCCTCCATGTCATCCATGTCATCATAATCACCTGTTCCTCTTCTGTTTTTGCGCCCTCCTCCTTCTTCGCCGCCGAACCATTTCTTAAACGTGTCATTATTGAAAGTATAGGAATAACTTGTTCCGGTTGACATTAACCGGCCTATTCGACCCAGTCCGTGTCCATTTGCAAAACGTGTTTTATCCACCTTGCGCTGGCGGTATGTTACCGTATTATCTCTTGTGTTCCTAATTTCATCATAATCGTACATATAGGTATCGAACACCATATTCAGGTTGAGGGTATAACTTTTTGTGAGTTTCAGGCGCACACTGGTATTCAGGTTACTCCACTTAAACGAATCGGCGGCGAGGTTGTAGCTTGTGCTTCCGGAAAGCTTGTCGATGAGGCTGATGACGCGTTGGCCCGAATCTTCATTTTCATCCGGTATTTTTGCTTCGATATTATTGTCGACACTAAAGGAGACACTACCGCTTTTGCCCCTTCCGGGTACGCCGAATAACTGGTCTTTATAGGGTGAGTATATGTTGGTGATAGTTTCCGGTATTCCGCCGGGAAATGATTGTGTAGCATCAATATATGTATTGGTATGATAAAATCCATATTTCGGGTCTCCGAAGTCGGGCGTAGCGCTGAACGAGATAGAAGGATCCATTCGATGGCGTATGGTACTAACATATTTCCGAAACGGTTTCCAGGGTGTATACATTCCGTATAATGTGGTGGAAGCCGAAACTGATCCGCTGTAATTATACACGCGGTTGAACCCGTAGATCGTATCGTTCGGCGCCATTCTTTTCTGGTCGGTATTGTAAGCTTGTTCGACCCGTTTCGAATACCAGCGTTCGGTATAGCTGAAGTTGGGAGAAAGATTGATCACACCCAGCATACTATACGTTGCATTGATGTCGCTTTTATGTGAAATGCCGTTATTCCAGTCTTTGATGAAATTCGATTTGAACAGTTTATCTTCTTTTGTAGAAATATTATTTTTTATTTGCGCGTTGTAATTGACGGAAATTTTTTCATACCAGCGGTCTTTACCGATAGCGTTTTTTCGTTTTAACGGATAGATCCGGGCCATGGTAACCGACATATCGGGTAAGGTAACGGAAACGCTCGAATCCTGCGAGCGTTGGTTGATGTTCATGGCGGCAGAAAGGTTAAAGGGAGTATTTGGAAATTTCCTTGAATAGCTGACGCTCGAACCTTTATTATTTTGCGTGGCGGCGGGCGTATACATCGAGTTCAACTGATTGCGGTCGTAACTGCTTGACGAATAGTCTACACTGGCCGAAACAGTTTGATTGGGATTGGCTTTAGGGTCTTGCTGGTGTGATAGTTTCACACTAAAATCCTTCTTTTTCGAGTAGTCATCCAGTCCTTTGTCGCCGGTGACCGTCGCAAGGTAGGATAATGAAAACCTTCCCGAATATTTGTAACGTTTGCGGTAGGCAGTTTGTCCGGATAATCCCCAGGTACCTTTTGTGTACAGTTCACCGGTCAGGTTAAGGTCGAAATAATCGCTCAGCGCAAAATAATATCCTCCATTACGCAGGTAAAAGCCTCTGTTCATCTCGTCGCCATACGTAGGCATGATAATACCGGATGAGTAGGTATCGGTAAAAGGGAAAAAAGCAAATGGCAAAACGATGGGATATAAGGGGACGTCTTCGATGTAAAGAACAGCTGGCCCCGATACGACATTCTTTCCCGGCCACACTTTGGCTTTTGACAACCGGATATAGAAATGCGGATGTTCATGATCGTCGCATGTTGTGTATTTGGCATTTGCCATATTCAAAACATCATTTTCCATTTTTTTAGCCACGCCTGCAATGAGGGTGCCTTCCCCCTGCTGTGAAATTGATTCTTTTGCCAGCCCTTTCAGAGACTTGAAATTATAATGCATTTCTTTCGATTCGATCTTATCATCGTTATTCAAAAACACAGGATGCCCGAATTCGTTTTTAAGCGAATCAGCGCCATAAGTTGCATAAAGCTGGCTACTGTCCATATCCATCCGTATATACTCGGCCGTTAATTCAATATTTTGATATTTGACATTGCCGCTCCCAAAAAGAAAAGCCATGTTATCTGCCGTCCAGACTATCGAGTCGTTGGACGAATATTCAACCGGCGCTTCAATGCCTCCTTTTTTTATTGATACAGAATCGATTAGCGCCGGTTGGACATTATTCGGGGATAATAAGCTGTCAGCAAACTGGGCCAGGCTGTCAAGCGATGCAATATCGCCTGCTGCCTGCTCTTCCTGTTTATTTTCCAGGCTATCCATCTTGGCCATGAGCTGGTCAATATGATCCATCAATGAATCTATCGGCGATGCAATGACTTCCTTTCCATCGGACTGTATGCTGTCGATTGCGACAAATGCCTTCCCTGCCGGTTTCATCCTGTAAGATGCATCCGGTTGCTGATCGGCTCTGTTTTCGGCTGGTTGCGTTACCTTACATCCGGTGCCGACAAGAAGGAGTATATACAACAAAATCCGTTTCAAAACATTTTTTTTTGCGGACATTTCGGGGACAAAAATAGTATAAATAAACGAAGTATGATTATTAATTATTCTAAAAAGAGTTTACACCAGTTATTAAAACGTAAAACAGCATCTTCGCCATGCTTTCGTAATGATTCTACAATTCTATCCATACTCTTTTCGCAATCCGGTTTTGTCTTGCTGAAAAACTTGTCTGCAAAGCAAATAATCTGTTCCTCTAACGAGACCGGCACAAAATCCCTGCGGGGCAACGGCAGATTTTTTTTTTCAATCTCCTGTAAGGTAATCCCTGTTCCCGTATGCCGTTCGCATACAAGTGCATGGCGCGGGAAACCTTCATTTTGAAGCAGTTTTGCGCCAATATAACCATGACAAATATAATTGTATGTGCCATGGCAATCGATAACGGGCGCATGACAAAACAGGATGCCAATGTCGTGAAGCATGGCTGCCTCTTCAATAAATATGAGGTCGGGATTCATTTCCGAATGTGACCGGGCAATTTCTAAAGCCTTGTCAGCCACGCTACGGCTATGATTTATCAATATGCGACAGGCTTCCGGGCGCTCTTGGTAATATTTATCGATAATCTTTATTACATCCACCTTATTTGAATAGCTGAATAATTGAAAAACCTTCTCTTAATTCTTAATGAAAAATCGCCGACCCGATTCGCACCATCGTACTGCCTTCTTCAATAGCGATTTGATAATCGTCGCTCATGCCCATCGACAATTCACAAAACAGGGATTCGTCAATTTCCGGCAGCGATCTGATTTCGTCGAAAAGTATTCGCAGGTTTCGAAATTCATGTCTGACCTGCTCCCTGTTATCGGAAAAAGTAGCCATACCCATTAACCCGCAGATTTGTACATTTTTGTATTGTGCCGTTATGTTATGCGAGAAAAGCGCTCGACATTCGCCGGGCGGGAAGCCATGCTTACTTGCTTCTTTGGCGATATGAATTTCAATTAATATACGAATGATACGGTTACATTTTTCAGCCTGACGGTTTATCTCCTGCAACAGTTTCAATGAATCCACGCTTTGTATCATCGAAACAAACGGTGCAATGTATTTTACTTTGTTTGTCTGCAGCGTACCGATAAAGTGCCATTCGATATCGCCAGGCAAATTCGGCTGTTTGCCTGTCAGTTCCCGTACACGGTTTTCCCCGAAAAGTCGCTGTCCTGCATCGTAGGCTTCTTTTATTGCTGCTTCCTGTTGAAACTTGGATACGGCTACCAGCTTTACCCCATCCGGGAGCGATGCCTGCAGTTTAGATAAATTTTCCTGTATGATCATTTTAAATAACTGAAAATTGAAAACTACTAACTCTTGACTACAAACGGGAAAACATCAACGATAGCAGTTTCGGTAACAGAAGCAATAACGTAATCGGTTAGCGTTCCTTTCATGCCTTTGTCGATGAAACCGATTGCCTCATGAATAGTAGAAGCCTGTACAAGCATCTGAACAGCCGTTTCTTTCTCGGCGCCGCTTTTTTCATCCAAAGTAACCAACTTTATTTTTGTCCTGTAATAATAATCTCCGGCATCGTTGAGGAATGTTTCCGCAAAACGTGCGCGTTTAATATCCAGGACTGTAAATTCACCGCTTATGTACGGACGCATCTCTTCGGTGATACGCGCTTCTGCCTCTGTAAATGATAGCGCATCTACTAAATAAGCCTCCGTTATTTTTTTCGGAATCCCATCGTCTGTTACCTTGTCGTAACTAATCTTACATTCAAACCAGTTGTGCATGTTGTTAATTATGAATTATAAATTATGAATTATGAATTATGAATTATGCGTTCGTATTAGCAGGGGATTGCTGGTCAAGCCCGCAATGACAGCGAAAATATAATATGTCCTGTTTCCCAATCTTCTATTAAACATAATAGTAATTATATATATCTTACTTTCTGTCATCCCGCACTTGATGCGGGATCCCCTGAAAAAAATTATCCTGGGATTGCGGGTCAAGCCCGCAATGACAATATAAACTTCAATATTTTTCCAAAAGTACAATTTTTTTTAATACAAAAAAAATACTTAACTTTGCG
>Ga0082212_10008610_pt1 | contig 13293 bp, 12 predicted proteins | sample TergutNt197P3_FD_71548 | JGI IMG/M metagenome (GOLD analysis project Ga0082212, IMG submission 71548) | Neocapritermes taracua P3 segment gut microbial communities from Petit-Saut dam, French Guiana - Nt197 P3 | ecosystem: Host-associated > Arthropoda: Insects > Digestive system > Gut ... | reverse complement strand
ATCCAAGAAAAACACAACAAATAAATCATTTGTCCTATTATGAAATGGTAGTTTTTCAACTACCATTATTTTAATGGCGGCAAATCCGCTTGTGGCAAAGGTTTTTGCTGTTTCAGGGAGGTGGTATATGGGCGGTTTAAGTGTTTATGGCGGCGGTTTTCTCGGTTGTTTCGCCGCCGTCATAATCATAACACACACGGTCAACGGCATAAACAGCCGAATTATCAAACTGGCGAAAGGAGCGCATTATGGAACTCGAATACATCGTTTCGGGCGATTATCTCCTACCCGCAATCAAGCTGTCCGACACGCCGAATGCGCCGCCGCTTGGATTGTACGGCGAGCTTCATAAGCGGCATCTCGAACAGCATAGGCCGATTCTGTACAGCCAGCTTCTGCTCTCGGAAAAACTGTACCCGCTTTGTAGGAGCATCGACGAGGCTGCTCAGTCGCGGCGAAGTCTCGGAATGAGCCAAATTGATATTGTCAGCGAGCTTTTTGTTGAGTAAGGTAAAAACGCAAATCATCGGGAGCAAGCCCACGCTTTATTCAGTGTTGGGCTTGTTCCTGTTTTTACGGACGTTATAGCGGTTCTTGCAAGCAGGGTCGCAGAACTGCGAGCGCGGGTCTTGGGCATAGTAGACTTTGGAACATTCCTTGCATATACGGAGCGGCTGCGCCTCGTCCGTCAGCGCGAAACTCAGTATCATTTGTGTAGTCTGCAATAACGAGTGGAAATCCCACTTGATTTTCGGTTTGTCGTTGTCGGCTTCATCGAAAACAACGCGGTAATGTGGTGCGATGCCGCCAAAGGCGAACATGGCGCGGCGGTGAAGCTCCCTCATGGTTTCGTCGCGCTCATCGAAATAGAACCGCACGGCGCAGAGCATGGTCGCCCAATCGCGGAACTGCTCACGCAGCCACTCATACGGCTCGGCGTAGCAGCGCCGGAATGTCTGCCGTTGTGCGAACGGCATACCCTTGAACTTCATTTGAAGCGCGTAGCTTTCACGCTCGCCGATGCCGATTGGCGGCTCGTTGCCTATCAAATCCTCTAAAAACCATTGCATGGCTTTATCCTTTTGATTCGCCATTTCCTCTTTTTCAGGCGGGAAGAACATATCGACATACTCTTTCACGGGCATTTTGGCAGGTCGGAACATCGGGTTTTTCGGGATATGCACAGCATCGTCCTCCCAAAACTCAGGGGTGGTCGGGAGCGCTGGCATAAAGCCAAGCAAGCCGTACCTGCCGCAAAAGCTGAGTATGGCTTCTTCGATTACGCCTTCCTTTGTATTATCGTTGATGCACATTATCCCGATGTTCAGCGCGTCAACAATAATTTCGTCCGCCACTTCAAGAGGGTCATACGCGGCGGGTTTCGCGGACATCCCCGGCGTGACATATTTTTTGCCGCCGCTCTTTATGATAATATACTCGTCAAAACGCGCCCAATCAGCGCTCTGGCTGTCAAACCAATGTTTTAGCTTCATTATAAACCACCCTCCGTCTGCTTAACGTCCGGCAATCCGCCTGACGTTTCTTTTTGACCGACTTGCGCCCCCTGCTGTTCGTACCATTCAAGAAAACGCCGCTTTTCGAGCGTTACCGGCAATTTGTCATCCAGCCGGTTTTGTATCAGTACCGCCAGTGGCTTGCGTATATTTTCAAGCGCGTCGGCGAGAAGCCTGCGGACGGCGCGATCGCTTTTGTCTGTATAGCAGCCTATTTGTTCTGTTGTCGCAAGCCGCACCGCGCGCAGAAACAAAACCTCTTTCTGCTTAACGGTAAGTTCGTAACGGTACAGCCTGCTTACCTGACCGTCGCCGATATTTTGCCACGCTTCCATATAGTTGTCGAATATGTAGCTGATAAAATCCCCGCGCATGAGTTCCTTCCAATACGGATGGCACAGCGGCGGCGGGATGATAGCGCCTTCATCGTATACATAATTGCGGGACGATTCCTTTTTCTGATACTGTTTGCCCTTTTTCCCTGCTTTTTCGCCGGTATCATCTTCCCGCCCCTCGTCGGCGGGTTCTTCTTTTGGCGCGGTTTCGGTGAATGTCAGTTTGTACCCGCTCCGCTTTGAGCCGCTATATTGCAAAGTATACTCAGCCTGCCTGATTTCGTTGTAACGCTCCCGGCGTTCCCTGTTCGCGTCCAACTTGTCGTACATATCTACGACTTCCTGATACTCGTCAAGCGTCCGCGCCGAGTTTTCGAGCCTGCGCAGGTAATCGGCGCGGGCTTGCCGTTGCAGCGTATTTCTGAGCATTTCCGCGCCCCCTATCCAAATCTATAAAAATAAATAAAAGTTTTTCAAAATATATGTTCCGCAAAACACCCCTTTTTTCTCCTATATGTAGAGGGAAGTAATTTCATCCCTCTTGCGTCAGGTTACTGCCATTTTAAGAAAGGGGGATATGCGGTAAGGAACTTAGTATTGCATCAAGCTTCGCACAGCCGGAGCGTAACCCTGCCGGTTACGCCGACAGGAACATTGTATCACAGCCACAATTCAAACTCAATGAAAATCAAGAAAGGAGCCGATTTTATGCAAACTCAAAAGGCCGAACGTGAAAAAATCAATGCACAATCGAGCCGGTTCTGTCAGAGAATCGGCTCGACCGTTTATACGGTCAACATCCACTTTAAGGAGGACAGCAAGGAGTCCCTTGAGGACAAAATATTCCGCATGATGAAATCAGACTTGAATAATGAGCGGTTTGGTGGTAATATCAAGATGCCACAAGCGGACGCGCTGCCGGAAAGAGGTTCAGCATGAACAATTCTATCTGGCAACCGCTCTGCGACAAGAGCGTCACTACGGACTACGATATACTGTACTGCCGCCTGTCCCGCGACGACGGCTACGACGAGCGCGAAAGCGACAGTATATCCCATCAAAAAGAAATCCTCGCCGATTTTGCCGCGAAAAACGGGTTTGACCGCCCGATTTTCGTGGTGGACGACGGATTCTCAGGCACAAACTTTCAAAGGCCCGGTTGGGAACTTGTCTTACAGGAAATCGAAAAAGGCAACGTCCGTTCGATAATCTGTAAAAATAAGGACAGATTTTCGCGCGACTACTTACGCACGGGGCTATATATGGAAATGTTCAGAGATAGGTCGATAAGATTTATCGCTATCGGTGACGGCTATGATAATATCAACGAAGATGACGACTTCGCGCCGTTCCGGGACATTATTTCAGAGCTATACGCCCGTGATACGTCCAAAAAAATCAAAGCGGTTCTGCACAATAAAGGCAGAAGCGGGAAACCCCTCACCAACCAAGCCATATATGGTTATCGCAAAGACCCAAATGACCGTAATAAATGGCTGGTGGACGAAACCGCCTCGCCGGTGGTCAAGCGGATTTTCCAAATGACCATTGACGGGAAAGGGCCGTATCAAATCGCGCGGACACTACACGACGAGCAGATTATCCGCCCGTCATGCCATATCGCAAGGCTGAACGACTGCGTAACGGCAAAAACGGAGCAGAATATTTACGGCTGGACGGACGCGACGATAACGCAGATTATCCGCAAGCCTGAGTATATGGGCCACGTCGTAAATTTCCGCACCTATAAGACATCGTTCAAGACCAAGAAGCACAAGCACAACCCGCCCGAAAAGTGGGAGATATTCGAGAACGCGCACGAAGCCATCATATCCCCCGCCGAATGGGAAACGGCGCAGAAGTGCCGCAAGGTCAAGCGGCGGAGCGCGTCCGGCAGGGAGCCGAACCCATTGACGGGTCTGGTATACTGCGGCACTTGCGGGAGCCGGATGTATAACCACCGGGGTACGCAGTACAGCGAAACCCGGCCATCGCAAGATTCCTATTGCTGCACGAAATACAGCAAGTACCCGCCAGAATGTACGCGCCACAATATATCCGTGAAAGCGTTGCGTGAACTCACTTTGACGGCGATACGGAACGTCAGCGGCTATGTACGCGAGAACGAGGCGGGATTTATAGCAAAAGTCCGCGCCGACGCCGAAATACGGCAGGACGAACAAGCCAAAGCGCAGAAGAAACAGCTTGCCGCCGACAAGCGGCGCGTGGCCGAACTCGATAAGCTGATACAGCAGATTTACGAGGACAAGGTTGCGGAAACGCTGACGGACAAGCGTTTCGCGGTGCTGTCCAAGCAGTACGAAGCCGAGCAGGAAACGCTTGAAGCAAGGGTTGCGGAATCGGAAAAGGAACTGGCGCAGTTTGCCGAGGACAGCCTGAAAGCCGAGAAATTCATCGCCCTTGTCCGCAAGTATACGAGCTTCGAGGAACTCACGCCCGCGATGCTGAACGAATACGTTGAGAAGATAGTTATATTTGAAGCAGAGCGCCCGCGAGGGCAGCGCAATCAGCGTGTAGATATTTTCCTCACATATATAGGGCAGTTCACAGCGCCCGGTTGTGAGCAAATCTTCCCCGAATACCAGTCGCCGGAAGACAAGCGCAGGGCTTACAGCCAAGAATACTACCAGCGCAACAAAGCGGAGATCGCTGCTAAGTCGAAAGAGCGTTACCACGCCAAGAAAGCGGAAGCGCCAGAGCCACCAGCGAAATCGGCGGAGGAAATCGCCACCGAGGAAGAAGCGCGGAAAGAGCGGCGCAGGGCTTACCAGCGCGAGTACCAACGGGAATGGCAGAAAAAGCGCCGCGAGGAAAAGGCACAGGCACAGGAAAACGAGATTATTCCTATGCAGGAAACAGAAAAAAAGAAATCAGCATAATAACAATAGCGACAGGCAGGCGGCTTGCGAGAAATCGTGAGCCGCTTTTTTAATGCCCGGATTATTAAAAAGAAAGGAGTTGAGATAAATGGAACTATGCAGGTGTTCCTACCTGATATTGGGTATACTGAGGACCGCGAACGCGGCTGACAGGGTTCGCGGGTTGACCATAGGCGAAATCTGCGGATTTGAGAGGCAATCAAAACCCAATACCATACACAAGAAAATCAAGGAACTGGAATTATCCGGCCTTGTGAGCGAAGGCGTGAAGGCTGGACGGGCAAAGACCTATTATCTGACCGGCGCTGGCGCTTCCATACTGCCGGAAAAACAAACAAAAAAAGAAAGCGAGGAAAAACATTATGAGGAACAATGATTTTATGAAAAACTACGGATTTTTAGGGCTGGGCGCGTTCGGCGGCAACGCGACAAGGCTGTTCGAGCTTGCGGGCTACCCGTGCATCGCCGCCAACAGCTCCACGGAGGATTTGCGGCAACTGAAAGACGCGAAAAACACGATGCACTTCATCGGCGGCAGCGGATGCCACAAGGACAGGAGGAAATCCAAGGCGCTATTGAAGGACAATATCGAGGCGCTCATCAGCGAAGTCCGGGCGAAGATGCCGGAGATAACGACCCTGTTCATCTTCGCGTCGTCAGCGGGCGGCACAGGCTCCGGGATGCTCGCTGCGTCAGCCAAGATACTCAGGAACGCACTCGGCGTCAATGTCTGCCCCGTGACTGCACTCCCGGCGAGGTCGGAGCAGTTCAAGGCGTTCGCGAACACGGTCGAGCTGTTCCAAGAGCTTGAGAAGCTTGACGACATCGGGGCGGCATTCATTCTCGACAATGACAGGCGCAAAGATAAGCTGGAAATAAACGAAACTTTCTACCTACACCTTGACGCGCTTCTCAGGAACGACAACGGCAGCGAACGCGGCTGTGTTGACCGTGGCGAGGTGGATGAGCTTCTGCGCACTAAGGGGATGGCGGTTATAGCGAGGCTCGGCCAAGAGGATTCGAGTACCGAACAACTGCTTGTATCCATTAAGGTAAACGGCATATACGCTCCCATCGAGCCGGACAAGGTGCTGCGTTACTTCTGCCTGATGGACAGCGGCGGCAATATATCGACGGAGCAGATATATTCTGAACTTGGTACGCCGGTGGACGAGTTTGTCGGGGTCGGCGCGCCAAGCACGATCTGCGTGGCGGCGGGACTGAGTTTTCCGAAAGGCAGGCTCAATGAAATCAGGAAAACCGCGCAGGCGAGCAGCGAGATTATAAAGCAGAACATGGAATCCGCCGACATCGGCCTGTTCGACGGCGGCATGGACTTCCTCGGCGCTTTCGACGCCAAGCTGGTTACAGGCGCAGAGAAAAAAGCGAACAGCCTTGATATTCTGAACGAGTTTCTGTAATCGGCGCATATCAATAATCAAAGTATACGCTGATATTATTAAACTATATCAGAGCATATAGAGGATTATCACGGCACATCGGGGTAAATCAGGGCTTACGTGAATACTACGCGCGAAACGGTCCACGCGCCCGCGTAATGCGGTCCAGTGTCACGCCAAAAACGGTCCAGTGTGTCGCGGGTTGGTCCAGTGAATAAAACCGATGGTAGACTGAATGTTATGCATCGCACAAGCGGTGTAAATAATATTCGGGGAGGTCATAAATATGACCAGCTATCGGGAAATCCTGAGGCTTAACAGCCAAGGGCTCAGCCAGCGGAGCATCGCGGCAAGCTGCGGGTGTGGCAAGGGCACCGTACAGCGAACATTGGAACATGCGAGGAAACATAACCTTGCCTGGCCGCTGCCACCGGAGATGACGGACAGTCGGCTGCGGGACCTGTTTTCTCCGTCGTCAAGGGATTCGGGGTACTACAAGGAGCCGGATTACGAATGGATTCATCGTGAGATGGCAAAAAGCGGCGTCACGCTGAGCCTGTTGTGGAATGAGTATTGCGCCCGGTGCCGGCAAAATGGTGAGATACCGTATATGTACACGGCGTTCTGTGATCGTTACCGGGACTACAGCGTGAAAACAAAAGCGACGATGCACATCGAGCGCAAGCCCGGCGAGCAAATGGAGGTGGACTGGGCCGGACAGACAATGGAGATCACGGACAATATGACCGGCGAGATCATTCCCGCGTATGTTTTCGTCGCGGTACTCAATTACAGCGGGTACGCTTATGTGGAAGCGTTTCTGACAAGGAATCAAGACAACTGGATCGCCGCCCATGTGAACGCCTATCGCTTTTTCGGCGGCTCTACCCGGATATTGGTCCCGGACAATCTAAAGACTGGAGTCCTCAAGAACACGAAGGCTGAGGTTGTGTTGAATCAAGCCTACCACGAAATGGCCGAGCATTATGGGACGGCAGTGCTTCCGGCAAGAGTCCGCAAGCCAAAGGATAAGCCGTCCGTCGAGGGCGCCGTCGGCGTCATTTCCACTTGGATCATCGCTGCACTCCGCAATTGGAAGTTCTTCACCCTGCAAGAGATCAATGAAGCAATCGGCGGAAAACTGGAGGAATTTCACCAAAAACCATTTCAGAAAAAGCAGGGCTGCCGGCTAAGCGTGTTCTTGGTGGAAGAAAAGCCGTTGCTGCTGCCGCTGCCGTCTAGGGCATTTGAGTTCGCCCAGTGGAAAATCTGCACGGTGGCCTACAACTACCACATTTCTGTTGACAAGATGTACTACAGCGTTCCCTATGCTTACATCAAGAAACAGGCGGAAGTGCGGCTCACGCGGAGCATGGTGGAGGTCTTTGTTAATGGGGACCGCATCGCTTCCCATATCCGAAAGTATGGATATCCCGGGCAGTATTCCACGTTGCCAGAACATATGCCGGAGGATCATCGGCAATACACGCAATGGAACGCGGAGCGTTTCCACTCTTGGGCGCGGAGTATCGGGGATAACACCGTAGTCGTTGTCAAGGCGATACTCGACTCCCGGAAAATCGAGCAGCAGGGATACAGGGCCTGCATGGCGTTGCTGAAACTGAGCGACAAATACACCGCTTCCCGGTTAGAAAATGCTTGTAAACGGGCTCTTTCGTACACCCCATCCCCCAGCTTCAAGAGCGTCCAGATGATTCTTGCCACAGGACAGGATCATTTGCCGGAAGAGGAATCCACTGACGATGCCTCCGCCGAATTTGGCTTCACCAGAGGCCCCGGCTACTACGGGGGTGATGAATAATGGTGAACGAAGCAACAATAGACAAATTGAGGGAAATGCAGCTTGTTACGATGGCAAATGCTTTCCGTGCGCAAGAAAGTGATCCTTCTGTTGCTGTTCTGTCTTTTGCGGAACGCCTTGGCTTACTGGTAGACGCTGAATGGTCTGCCCGTAAAAGCAGAAAGCTGACGCGGCTGATCCGGGAGGCTCGTTTCCATTTTCCAAGCGCAAGCATAGAGGATATTGAATATCACGATGACCGCAAGCTGGATAATGCACTCATCGCCAAGCTCTCCACTTGCACCTACATTCAAGATCGGCACAACATCATCATTCTCGGCGCGTCTGGCGCGGGTAAAACTTATATCGGTTGCGCGTTTGGCACAGCGGCATGCCGCCATTTCCATAGCGTGAAGTATATCCGGCTCCCAGATTTGCTAAACGATCTGGCGGTTGCTCACGGGACCGGCACATATCAGAAGTTGATGAAGCAATATCAGCGTGTAGAGCTTCTCATTTTGGATGAATGGCTGTTACTCCCGCTAAGGGTCGCTGAAGCCCGTGATGTGTTGGAAATTGTGGAAGCTCGCCATCAGAAAGGTTCAACGATCTTCCTCTCACAGTTCTCTCCTGTCGGTTGGCACGGAAAAATCGGAGAAGGCACACTTGCAGACGCCATACTCGATAGAATCGTCCATGATTCATACGAAATATTCATTGACGGTAAGGACTCAATGAGAAAGCGCAAAGGTCTGAAGAAGTAGCTATTGGTACGGGGCGGACTTTAGCGGTCTGAGTCCGCCCCAATTCTTGCATGATAATGCATGATTATGCATTATTCAGCACTGGACCGCTGCTGCGTTGTCCTGGACCGTTTTTCGCGGCGGAGTGGACCGTTTCACACGGGCGCGTGGACCAAATTCGCGAAATATCCAATGGCGGTTTGTATCGCGTCAATGGAGTAATAGACCGTCTTATTCAGCGTTTTTGCGCGACCGGCGACGTAGACCTGCCGTTTCAGTTCCTTAGCCTGCGCGTTGCTTGCGAGCTTGGACAGCTTGCCAATCAGTTCCTCGCTCTTTTTGCTTGTGATGAACCGGGAGGACTGCACGGCGTCAACGAGCAGCTTGAGTTCGGGAAGTTCAAAATCCCGTGACACGACGTAATAGCCGCCATCCTTTCCTTGCCGAAGCACAATATCAAGCCCGAACTGCCGCAGAGCTTCAATGTCGTCATAAACCGTTTTGCGCCCTGCTTCTATGCCGTAGGCATTGAGCGCGGTTATAAGCTCCTGCGCGGTCAGGACGTTGTTTTCGTCCGTCCGTTCAAGCAGAATCCGGGCGAGGTAGAGCGGCTTTAGTTTTTGGTTCGATGAACGCGGCATACGGAAACCTCCCAGTTTAGGTAAAGCATTTCCATAAGCATAACACACATTGGGGCATTATTCAATAAAAATAGGTATTACTCACCTTATCGGTTGATTTTCCCTTCGGGGTATGTTACAATACTAATCAGTCGGTTTGAAGCGCGTTTAGAAAGCGAGGTGCGCTCTGTGAGGGTCAGCTATAACAAACTTTTCAAATTGCTCATTGATAAACAAATGAAAAAAAGGGAGCTTTGCGAAAAGGCGGGCATCAATACGAACGTCATGGGGAAGATGGGAAAAGGGCAGAATTTAACGGTCGATGTTCTTGCGAAGATATGCGCCGCGCTTGATTGTACCTTTGACGATATTATGGAGTTATTGCCAGAAACCGGAAAGAATACCGATACCAACGGAGGGGAAAACTGAAATGGACGACCGTAAAAGCATGGGGAATCCGAAAGGCGGGGTAATGATACCCGTTGCGCCGAGCCTTGCCGAAGTTCCCAATGGTTATATTGATATGCGAGATGCCATTATCGCAAAAATCAGGGAAAGCCGTTTTCGTTTTGCAATACAGGTAAATTCCGGAATGATTGAACTATATTGGAATATTGGAACCGAAATTCTGCATCGCCAAAAAAATGAGGGATGGGGCGCAAAAGTTATAGATCGGCTTTCAAAAGACCTTAAAGATGCATACCCTGAATTAAGCGGATTTTCACCAAGAAATCTGAAATATATGCGAAAATTCGCCGAATATTGGTCAGATCTTTCAATTGTGCAACAGGTTGTTGCACAAATTCCGTGGCGGAGCAATATCATTTTACTCGATAAAGTTCCAGATGAACAGAGCCGACTGTGGTATGCGCAAAAACTAACTGAAAACGGCTGGAGTAGTAATGTCCTGGACATGATGATAAGTACAAGCTTAATAGAACGACAGGGGAAAACGGTCAACAACTTTAAAGCCGCATTACCGCCGCCGGATTCCGATTTGGCGCGGGATATATTCAAGGACCCATATCTTTTTGATTATATCGGAACAGGCGGACAACGCCGCGAATTGGAAGTAGAGCGTTCACTTGCTGAGCATATAGAAAAATTCCTGCTTGAACTTGGGCAAGGTTTCGCCTTTGTAGGACGGCAGGTGCATTTGGAACTTGAAGGCAGCGATTTCTATATTGATCTTTTGTTTTATCATTTAAAACTGCGTTGTTATGTTGTTATAGAACTAAAAGCCCGTGAATTTGAACCAGGGTTTATTTCACAGCTTAATTTCTATCAAAATATAGTAAATGATCTTCTGCGCCATCCTGACGATAAACCTACAATAGGCTTACTTCTCGTCAAGGGTAAAAATAAAACAGTTGTTGAATACTCTCTTGCTGGTTTTCAGAACCCTATCGGAGTTGCAGATTGGCAGGAACGTCTAACAAAAGAATTGCCCGAGGATTTAAAATCAAGCTTGCCAACAATAGAAGAGATTGAACGTGAACTGAAAAATGATATAAGCGAGGTATGAATGCTAACCCAATTGTCGAATTGTTGACGCACTGCGTCAATTATCAAAAAGGAGTAAACATGGATAAACACGAACTTTTTATATATGAATTATCCGAAAAGGCGACATGTAAGGATTACTTACAAGTCGTGAATCATGATTTTCGTGATATTTCAGTTGTTCGGTATTTCCGAACAACTGCCGTAAATACCAAAAAGCGAGGTAAAAAATGACAACTATCAATCCTGATATATATCTGGAAAAAGAATTCCAAAAACAGGCGGCGGAAGTTTTACAAAAACTAGGCTACACAATTTTGACACCCGAAGAATGTCACATTGAGCGTGAGGGAGGATACAAGGTACTGCTCAGGAACATTCTGCGCTCGAAATTGAGCGAACTGAATATTTTTGAATACGGCGGTACGAAGTATCGATTCAAACCCGCCAACATCGAACGCGCCATTGACGAATTGGACGTGAGTATTGACAATGCGGGAGGACTAATCAAGGCAAGCGAAAAAGTTTATGATGCCCTGCTGCTGGGACGCGACCTGCCCGAAACGCTATCTGACGGAAGAACTCTGTCGTTCAATCTCCGCTATATTGACTGGGAGCATTTTGAAAACAACTCATTCCATGTTACGCGGGAGTTCATGGTGTCCAACACGGCGGGCGATGGCGGGGCCATGCCTGACCTTGTACTGTTCGTTAACGGTATTCCCCTCGGCGTTATCGAATGTAAAGCGCCGATATTGGATGAAAACCTGGCCGTGGAGCAGCAACTCCGCAACCAGGGTATGGAATACATTCCGCAGCTATTCAAATTTGCCCAAATATTGCTTGCGAGTAACAAGAACGCTGTCCGTTTCGCCACGACAGGTACTCCGAAGAAATTCTGGAATATCTGGAAAGAAGAGTATACCGAATGGCAGGATGAAAAACTAAAGGAATGCGTGGTTGACCGCTTGCCGACCGAACAGGACAGGGCATTGGTATCGCTTTTTGCTCCTGAGCGCCTATTGAGGCTTACTCGCTATTTTACCCTGTATGACGCAAACATAAAGAAGATAGCCCGGTATCAACAGTTTTTTGCCGTTGAGGAAATCATCAAGACGGTAAATACAAACGACCCCGTAACCGGAAACCGGCAAAGCGGAGTTATCTGGCATACACAGGGCAGCGGGAAGTCTCTGACAATGGTTATGCTCGCGAAATACCTTTTGGAACAGATTCGTAATAGCAAGGTGGTAATCGTTACTGACCGCACAGAACTTGACCGCCAGATTGAACAGACATTCAGCCACACCCGGCTAAAACCCGCCCGAGCCACCAGCGGTAAAAATCTGACTGACCTCATCAACGAAGGCAAATCGGACATTGTAACGGCTATAATTAATAAATTTAACACCGTAGAAAACAGCAAAGTAAAAATCGAAAACCGTGATGTTTTTGTGCTTGTGGACGAGAGCCACCGCACAAACTACGGCAGTCTCGCGGCAAAAATGCGGCTCGTGTTTCCCAATGGCTGCTATATCGGCTTTACCGGTACACCTTTGATGAAAAACGAAAAGACTGCCATGCGTTTCGGCAGCAGGTATATTCATAAATATACCATCAAGGACGGTGTAGACGATAAAGCTATCGTACCGCTTATTTATGAAGGGCGTTTTGTGGAGCAAAATGTTGATGAAAATAACATTGATTTATGGTTTGACAAGATTACCAGTCGTCTGTCGAAAAAGCAAATCGAAGATCTGAAAAGCCGCTGGTCACAGCTCAGGCGGCTTACCTCAACCGATGCCCGTATCCGCCGCATAGCGCTTGATGTCCATACCCACTTCCTTGATAGTTATAAAAACACGGGTTTTAAAGCAATGTTGGCCTGTAATTTCAAACGCGATGCGGTACGCTATCTGGAATGTTTTGAACAACTCGGCGATTTGTCTGCCTCCGTGGTGATCTCTTCACCGGATTTGCGTGAAGGTTATGAAGATATTGATGAAAGTACAGATGATAAAGTAATCAAATATTGGAAAAAGATGATGTCTCGCTACGGAAATTCAGAAGCCTTTGAGGAGAGTATAAAGAACCAGTTTCTTGACGGCGATATTGACATTCTAATTGTCTGCGGTAAATTGCTCACAGGTTTTGATACTCCGCGTACACAGGTCATCTATATCGACAAGGAGTTAAGAGAACACGGTCTTTTACAGGCAATAGCGAGAGCAAACCGTCTCTATGATGGTAAAGATTACGGCCTGATTATGGATTATCGCGGCCTGATCTCTAAACTTGATGAAGCCATGGAGATATACTCAGGGGCCGGGCTTGATAACTTCGAAGTTGGTGAGATAAAAGGCGCGGTCATAGATGTCCTTTTCTGCGTGGGAAACATCCGTGAAACATACTCCAATCTGCTTGATGTTTTCGGTGACTTGCGGGACAGCAAAGATACCGAAGCATTGGAAGTATAC